>Ga0272448_1000900_pt1 | contig 42544 bp, 28 predicted proteins | sample YNPCB0191_FD_202220 | JGI IMG/M metagenome (GOLD analysis project Ga0272448, IMG submission 202220) | Hot spring sediment microbial communities from Yellowstone National Park, WY, United States - YNP-CB-019-1 | ecosystem: Environmental > Aquatic > Thermal springs > Hot (42-90C) > Sediment...
CCAGAAGGATTACTGATAGAAAATTTTGGTCTAAAAGATGACGCACATGCGGGCAATTGGCATAGACAGGTCAGTTTGCTTGCAATTGAAAGCATTGAAAAAATAAGAGAAAAAGGGCTTGATGTTGGACCGGGAGATTTCGCCGAAAATATAACAACCGTTGGCATTGATCTTGTCAATCTTCCGATCGGAACAAAGCTAAAAATCGGCGATTCTGCTTTGGTTGAGGTAACTCAGATCGGCAAAGAGTGTCACGACAGATGTGCTATATATCGTCAAACAGGTGATTGTGTTATGCCTAGAGAAGGCATCTTTGTAAAAGTCCTCAAAGGTGGAAAAGTCAAAAAAAATGATCCAATAGTTATAATATGATGTTCGGGCATTTTATAAAATAAAAAAGACTTATAACTGAAAATTAGTTTTCAAAAGATTGGAGTCAATTGAAAAATGGCAAGAAGAACCAAATATATATTTGTGACAGGTGGAGTTGTTTCATCAATTGGCAAAGGAATTACCACTGCGTCCATAGGACGAATGCTGGTAAGCCGAGGGTTCAAAGTCACTCCGCTAAAAATTGACCCATATATCAACAAAGATGCGGGAACGATGAATCCATATCAACATGGCGAGGTTTATGTTACTGATGATGGTGCTGAAACTGATCTTGATCTCGGTCATTATGAGAGATTTATTGGCGTTAACCTCACAAGTGCTTCTAATTTTACAACAGGGTCAGTATATGGTGCAGTTATCGCCAAAGAAAGGCGAGGGGAATATCTCGGAAATACAGTTCAATTGATCCCACATATCACTGACGAGATAAAAAGCAGAATATATAAGCTTGCAGAAGACAGCGGAGCGCATGTTATGATAGTGGAGATAGGCGGAACTATCGGAGATTATGAAACACCACCTTTCACAGAAGCCATTAGACAGATGAGGTTAGAAGTCGGCAGAGAAAATACGCTTTTTGTCCATGTAAGTCTTATCGCTTATGTCGGTCCGTGGGGAGAGACAAAAACCAAACCTACTCAACATAGCGTTAAAGCACTTATGGAACTTGGAATACAGCCCGATATTCTTATATGTCGCTCAAAATCAGCACTGACGGAGGAACACAAACGAAAACTATCGCTTTTTTGTAGCGTCCCAAAGGAAGCTGTTATAGAGGCAAGAGATACAAAAAATATATATGAAATACCGCTTACATTTGAAAAACAGGGATTAGCCGATCTTATCATAGACAGACTTGCTTTGCCAGATTGTTCTCCCGATACTAAGGAATGGGAAGAAATGGTTTCAAAACTGAAAAAACCTAATGGTGAAGTATCTATTGCAATAGTTGGCAAATATACTCAAAATGGAGATGCTTATCTTTCTATAACTGAGGCATTGAAACATGGCGGTATTGCTAATAATGTAGAAGTCAATATAAAATGGATAGAGTCTGATCATCTTGAAGAAGGAGACGAATTTAAGTATTTTAATGATGTCCATGGCATAGTAGTCCCTGGCGGTTTTGGTTACAGAGGTATTGAAGGGAAAATAAAAGCTATACGATTTGCACGAGAAAACAAAGTCCCATTCCTTGGGTTGTGTCTTGGGATGCAGTGTGCTGTCATTGAATTTGCAAGAAACGTCCTCGGATTTGAGCGAGCTAATAGCGTTGAATTTGATCCCGATACACCATATCCAGTCATAACTATTATGGAAGAGCAAAAGAAAGTTGAGGATATGGGCGGAACGATGAGACTTGGAGCATATCCCTGCAAATTAGAAAAAGACTCTGTCGCATTTAAGGAATATGGCACCGAAATTATCAGTGAACGTCATAGACACAGGTTTGAGTTTAACAACGAATATAGGGAACAATTCATATCTCATGGATTGCGTTTAAGCGGGTTGTCTCCTGATGATCAGCTTGTAGAGATGATAGAAATTGATGATCATCCATGGTTTGTTGCGACGCAATTTCACCCTGAATTTAAATCAAAGCCATTGCAGCCACACCCTCTTTTCAGTGGATTCGTATCAGCAGTATTGAAGCATACGCAGGCTAAATAGTCACATTAAAAATTGGCGATCGCCTCCATTTCAAGGCGATGATCAGGTTTTGTGTCTTCGGCGAACTCTCCACGATAGGTTGTCCGTAAAGTGACATCTGTAAACCATTTAACCCTATATCTATTTTCAAGTTTAATCTTATGGCTTATGCCCTTGTGGAAGTCATACCTAATAAAAGGTAGTTCGCCACTGCTTGTCCCTTTAGCTATCGCATACTTTGCCAAAGCGTTGCCTTTTCCCTTAAAGCTAATACCTATCTCAGAACCGATTGAGTATATCTTTGTTAGGACTGGTGGATCGTCATCAGTTATATCGTCATTCCATTCGGTCTCGTAACCTGCCCGCAATTCTAATTTTGATATTGCACCTGTTGGATCATAGCTTAAAAATACAGATTGAGACTTTTCTTTTTCTGAAATATCCGATATAACTTTGGCTATATTTGATTTTACTTGTATTGAGGATATTTTTTCATAGGTATTGTCTTTGGCAAATTCTCCACCACAGGCAACTTTCTCTGTCAACGGACTTTCAATCTTAAATTTCCATCTATCAGAATTGATCTCTCTTGTCTGGCTATTTAATCGCCTATTGAGATTTCTGCTAATTTCATAATCAGATGTCAAAGAAATTTTATTAATTGGTGATAATTGCGTCCTAAGCCAATATTTTTTTATGCCATATATAGTTTTGTCCGTATGCAAATCTTTTAATAGATAAAAATCCTTTGATACTTCTGTTTGTTCTTCGTTTATCCTTGTGCCTAATTCAAACATTGACAATGAATTCATTAACTGAGATTTTAATGATTTGTTATCATTTCTTTGACGATATGAAAATCTTGGTCTTAAACTGAAAACCGATTGAAATGTCAACGATGTAACAGGTTTATCGCTAACTGTTCTTAAAACCCTTATATAATCTCCTTTTTCTGAGTCTTCTCTATAAGTATATTCATCTATTTTAACATAGTTGCCCTCTCCGGGTTTAAGGTATCTGATCGTCTCTTTGCCGTCTGCTAAAACAATTATATAGTTTAGATATTGTTCTTCTTTCTCTGTTGACAATTTTTTATCTATTTGATAGTTGATCCTAATCTGTTTTATGTTCATCTTTAAGTCTGCAACATTAGTCTTAATCTCCATTTCATTTTCTCTATTAAGCCTCCTTCGTCCAAAGTAACTGTTGAGGTCAAACCAATCATTCGGCTTTATAGAAAGGTTGATCAATGATGTCTGAGCTGTTGAGGACTTAATCCAATTGGTCTGCTGTGATTTCCATTCCTTTTCAAGTGAAAGATCGCTTGACAATGATATTTTTTTATAAGATGGCAGGCTTAATGTAATTTTCCTTTCTTGTCTTTTAATATCATCGGTGTTATCGGATAGATTAAAGTTCGAAGATTTGAAATCTTCACCTCTCATTCTAACATTTACTATTTTAAATAGCCTGTGATCTATTTGCCATAATTCTCTGGTCTTTTTTGTGTCATTCATGTCATTTGTTTTTGTCGTCGCCTCTTGGTATTTAGTGTCAATTTGGGGAAGGTTTGGCAATGCTATTTTTACACCTCTGCTCCAATGATCTGTGGTGGTTTTAGATGGTTCTGGGAGTTCATACTCATTTAAAGCTCTGCCAATATTCCCTCTTAACTCAATTTTATCTATCGGTTCAAGCCATAAATCCATATTATAACTTCTCTCATCTCCTGATTTGATAGTTGATCTATACTCGCCAAAGCCTATTGTATCATAATCTTTTTGGTAAGTCCCTCTACTTCTACTATCTTTTGTAGCTCCTATGGGAATGAAGTTTGAATCAAAACTTCTAAGATTGAAGTCAAGCCTAAACCTGTCAGTATTTGATGTCCCATTTAACTTCCATGCCCTTCCTTCCTCTATTTTGTCAAACATAGAGAATGTGTTTAGATCGCGCTTATTCAAAGCTACTTCACCAGCTAAAAAAGTGTTATCGGCGATATTTATCCTACCGTCAAAACCGATAACAGAACTGCTTGTAGGTGCAGGCAATAAAACTCCATCTCCATCAGGATCAAGGTTATTTTTTTTGAGATTGTTAATATCAATTTCACTCAAGGGAATTATTGGATTATCTTTATCGTCAGATTCAATTGCGTAAGAAGCCCCAAATGTTGATTCCAGACCCAGGAATTTGAAATTTGCTAATGGATTTTCTAAATTTTCATCACTTTGATATTTGGGATTTATTCTGCCTCTTATGCCATAAAGTTTCTGTCCATAGTTACGGTCTTCGTCAATATATTCAAAGTCAACAACGATGATGTCTTTTCCAGTGATCAGATGGTTTTTTGTGAACTCTATAATAGGATCGCCATAGTCTCTGATCACATAGTCTTTCTCTCTCCTCATTTTTTCGCCGTTAAGCCAAACTTGCTCACTGCCAGCAACCATTATTACATATCTACCGTTAACGCTTATCCTATATTCGTTCTGACCTTCTATGCCAGAGATTGTGATGCTTGAAGATTGCCCTTTTGATACCGCCCCTATTAGAGTAAATCCGCCAACATCAAAGTTTCCCTGTGCTTGCGCCCCTTCAAGTTGTTTGCTTGCAAGGACGAACTCGGTATCTCCAAAGGAAGTTTCATAATCGCCAAGTGTCGCAGATAAATTTTTGCCCTCAATTTTGATGAGGATTTTATCTAAATCTTCAAGCTCTTCTGTTGTGCCTTCGGGTTGTAATGGCAAATCCTCATCGGAAAGCAAGGCACTTACTTTAACATTTCCTGCAACTGTGCCGTTTATATTTAACCTTGTTGGCTGATTAATTGATAATCCCCTGAGGCTTTCCATTGACAATGAAAGAGTTTTTGTCCCTGTAAAAGTAAGGTCAGATGTATCAGTAACTGGTGGCAAGTAATGAGTAATTGGTGGAGGTTCTGAAACAGGCTCTTTTTGAATTTCAGTCTCAAAAAGTTTTCTAAAGTATGTCTTTTGAAGCGTGATCGGAATAATGCGATAGCTTATTTTAATTATAGAATCTGGTTTTATCTCTTTTTTGATGGTTATCTGACCGAGATTGTAATCTATCGCATAATCCACATCTCTTATAATTAGCAGATTATCAAGGTAAATTTTCTCTGTCTTCGGAATGATCGGTAGATATTTAAGCTGATAGGGATTGACAAAATTAGCTCCGACGATCTCTTCTGTTTTGTCAGAAAGGGATATGACCCTGTCTTCTGAAAATGCCTTTATTGAAATGGAAAAGATACAAATAATAACTATTAAGCAAATTTTGGATAGTTTATTAATATTTGTAGCAAAATGATTTATTGGTTTTAATAATGTGTAATAAATTTTGATGATCATAAAGAGGGAATAGATTTTATGGTAGTATTATCTTAAATACCTCAACAGTGGAAGATGACATATCTGTAACATAAGCGCGATATTCATTATCTATGACTATATCATAGGGTTCTTTTAGCTTATCCAGACCAAATTCGCCGATATAAACTCCGTCTTTATTGAATGCCTGTATTCTTTTGTTTCCCTGATCTACTACATATAAATTTTTAGCCCTGTCTTGAGCGATGCTTGTTGGATTTTGGAATTGTCCTCTATCCCTGCCAAAACCGCCCCATATAGCTATTTGTGAACCGCTGAAATCAAATTTGCATATCCTATTGTTTCCTGTGTCGCATACATAGATATTGCCAGAAGTATCAACCATTGCAGATTGTGGCTTATTAAATCTATTTAACCCGCCCAATTCCATCAGAAGCCTGCCCAATGGATCGGTTTTCAAGATACGGTTATTCCAAGTATCAACGATAAAAACGTTCCCTTTTGAATCCGTTGCGACACCTTGCGGGCTATACAATCCAAGCGAATTTTCTGATTTATCCGTCCTTTCGCCTGCTATAATGCTAAAAGTCCGTTCAACGATACTATATCTCTGTATCCTGTTATTACCGCTATCAGCTATATACATTCTGAGACCATCAAAGGCAATATCCATAGGGTGATCAAATTCGCCTACTTGCCAACCGAAACGCCCTATAATATCTATATTTCCAACTACAATTCTATTATTTCCTGAATCTGCGACGCATAGATTCCCATCTAAATCAATAGCTATTCCAGCAGGCTGATAGAAACCTCCAATAGTAGTTATGTGATTTACAGCGATCAATGACGTGGCAGATGGGAAGGACTGGACATTTAAAGGTTTAGACTGACTACAAGAGGAAAAGCTCATAAGTGATATGCAAAAAATAAGCAAAAAAAGTAAAAGAAGCGGGATACTGGATGCTGGATATTGGATATTGGATGCAGAATTACGATCCGAATTCTGTTTTTTATCCTGCATCTTATATCTTTTATCCTGCATCCTATATCATCACGCCTTATTATCAGACAAGAAGCACCTTACGAAGATAGTTTCCGCCAATGATAAATCCTTCATTTCTTCTATCTCCGCTGAAAATAGGGTCTTCATGCTCAATTACCATATTGCCTTTATATCCAAATTCATATAGAACGGTAAAGAATTTGTGCCAGTTCAATTCACCAAACCCAGGAAGCCTATATGTCCACCAACCGCTACCATGATTGCCGACTTTTGCAAGCCTATCATAGAATATCTGAGTATCTTTAAGATGCACCATAAAGATATGTTTAGCAAAATCCCTCACTGCCTTATATGGATCGATCCATTGCCACATGAGATGTGAAGGATCAAATTCAAGACCGATATAATCGCTTGGCAAAGCGTTAAACATCAGTTCCCAAGCATAGGGAGTGATCGGTAAATTAGCTCCTTCGCCAAAAGGCTTTCCACCGGGCCAATTTTCAAAAGCGACTTTTACGCCTTTCTGTTCAGCAAGTTCAGCGACATGAGAATATACTTCCTTGTATATGGAGACGTTATCTTGAAGGCTTTTTGATGTGTCATATCCCGAAGGACCAGCACCAGTGTAAACCGCCCCGCCTAAATCTTTACAGACATCCATGATCAAGCCCATGGCTTCAAGTCTGCCTTTAAGTTCCTCTTTGGTTGTCCTTATTGATGGCATTGGGCTAAGTATTGATGCTACGAATATATTGTTATCTTTGAGAATCTTCTTTGCAGATTCCCTTGCTTTGATAGCTTCATCAGTGTCGCCAAGCCATTCTTTTGGCACTCCGCCTAATTCAAGACAATCAAAAGGTCCTTTGCCCGCAAACTCCACGATCTCTTTTGAAAATGGTGTCAAAAATCCTAATTTCATATTATTCTCCTTTTTTATTAAAGCTACTGAAATTAACTTTTTGCTGTTAAATCATATCATATATGAATTAGTTAGTCAATTAAAAGCGATTCAATTATATAAGCTACTCCGTCATCTTCGTTTGATGGAGCTATGATAAGATCGCTAAACTTTTCTTTTAATTCAGATTTTATGTCATCAGAGGCATTATCCATCAATATCTTTCCTCCTGATACCGTCAACATCGGCAGATCGCTGTAATTATCGCCAAAAGCCATAGTTTGACTGATCGGTATATCAAGTATTCGGCAAAGCTCTATCAATGCAACGCCTTTGTCAACTCCTTTGGCGTTTACCTCTACATATTCAGGATTTGTCTTTGTTATATTTGCCTTGTCTCCCCATTTTTTTAGAAATTGCTGATAGACATCTTCTCTAATATCCGCATCAACGACTATTATAAGTTTCGTAGGTTGACTTCCAGATATTATCTCGTAAAGATCACTTACAAAAGTAAAGGTAGCGCCTGTTTGGTTATGATAAATGTCAGTGTATTTATCTTGTTTAAGGGCAAGTATCTTATCAGGATAATGCACTGTAAGACACCAGCCCATAGCCTTTGTAAATTCCATAACCTCATCAACTATGCCAACAGGCAAAGGTTTATGATAAAGTAACTCCCTTTTTCCATGCTGTTTTTCTCCGCAGACAATTGCACCGACACATGCGATAATGGGGTCATATATGCCTAACTCATCAGAGAATCTGTCTATGGTTTCAACTTCTCTTCCAGAAGCTAAAATGACATATAGCCCCATTTCTTTGCATTTTTTCAGTGCTAAATAATTCCGCTTTGACACTCGGTGTTCATTGTTAAGCAGAGTTTTATCAAGATCAATAGCTAATAGTTTATATTTAAGCATATTTCTGTCCTATTTTATTCTCCTATCTTATTCTGCTCACCTATCTTATTCTGCTCAGCCATCTTTTCCCATCTTCAGTATTCAGATCGCATCTGAGACAACGTCTAGCCTCTCTTACAGCCATCTCTTCGGTTATAGTCAACTCAACCTCCCTGAAATTGCCTTCTCTTTCTTCTACGGGTAGATATGGGACTTGGACTCTTTTTGCGTTTCTTATCTCTTCGTCTGTTAATTCCAAAGGTTCTATATATCTGGAAGGTCTTGTCACATTATATTCTCTATATAATTTTTCTCCTCTAATATACTTGTCAATCATATTAGCAGCGATCTTTCCTGCTTGTATTGCCTCTATTATTGTTTGAGGATGTGTTACTATATCTCCACCAGCAAAGACGCCTTCAACATTTGTGGCAAGGGTATCACGATCTACTGCTATTGCCTCTGTTTTGGTAAATTCTATACAATGATCGTCTCCTAAACATTGTGGATCAGGACCTTCTCCAATAGCGATGACAAGGTTGTCAAGTTCAATGACAAATTCCGAGTTTTCAATAGGAACAGGGCTTCTTCTTCCACTTTCATCTACTGGTCCTAATTTCGTTCTTATACATTCAAGACCGACTACCTTGCCATCTTGGACAAGAATTCTCTTTGGTGCTGATAGGAATTGGAACTCAATACCTTCCTCTATCGCTCCGTTGACTTCCTCTTCAAGTGCAGGCATCTCTCTTCGTGTTCTTCTATATATAATAGTTATTTTATCACAGTTTCCAACCCTTTTCATAACTCTTGCAACATCAACAGCAGCATTTCCACCTCCGATAATGCCAACTCTCTTACCAACGGTGAGTTTTTGTTTAAGATTTACTCTCCTTAGAAATTCTAGGGCATCTAAGACACCTTCTGCGTCTTCGTTTGGTATTCCAAGCCGTTTTGGTTTGTTTGCACCAGCAGCGATAAATACCGCTCTATGAGTTTCTCTGAGTTCATTAATGGATATGTCCTTGCCAACTCTGACACCCGTTTTGAACTTTACGCCAGCCCTTTTTATGTTGTTAATATCAAGGTCTAAAATATCCCTTGGCAATCTATATTCTGGGACATAAGTTCTCATTGCCCCGCCGATTTCGTCCAAAGCCTCAAAGATAGTTACGTCATATCCTTTTTTAGCGAGGAAATATCCCGCTGTCAATCCTGCTGGTCCGGAACCGACTATCGCCACTTTTTCTTTGTCAATAACATTATTTTCATCTATTTCATATATGCCAGCATTTCGGGCATAGTCTGCGACAAATCTCTTAAGTGTTCTAACAGCGATAGGTTCTCCCCATTTACCAGCCTGACATTTTGACTCGCAGAAATGATAGCAAGCTCTACCGCAGATTGATGGAAGCGGATTATCTTTCCTGATCATCTCCCAAGCTTCCGCAAATCGTCTGTGGGCAATTAAAGCGATATAGACAGTTGCTTCTGTATCTATCGGGCAGGTGTGTTGACATGGTGAAGAAACTATTTCTTTGCAAACAACAGCTGAGCATGTATTATGTTTTATATGTTCTTCATACTCATCTCTGAAGTAGCGAATAGTTGTAAGAATAGGATTAGGTGCTGTTTGACCAAGCCCACAAAGTGCCGAATTTTTAACGATTTTAGCTGTTTGTTCAAGTAAATCTATATCTTCAAGTTTCCCTTTGCCACTTGTTATCTTTTTTAGTATATTGAGCATTTTCCTAGTGCCAACTCTACATGGGACGCATTTTCCGCAGGACTCTCTTTGAGTGAAATCAACAAAATAACGTGCTATATCCACAATACAGCTATCTTCGTTCATCACTACCATGCCACCAGACCCCATTATAGAACCAGTAGCAGCGAGAGATTCATAATCAACGGGAGAATCTAAAAATTTTGCTGGAAGACAGCCCCCAGAGGGACCTCCTGTTTGGACAGCTTTGAGCCTTTTTCCGTCAGGGATACCTCCGCCTATTTCATAAATGATCTCTCTTAAAGTTGTGCCAAGTGCAACTTCTGCAAGACCAGAGTTAGCTACATGACCTGTAAGTGCAAATACTGTTGTTCCTTTTGATCTTTCTGTTCCTATGCTTGAATACCAATCTGCCCCTTTATATATGATCATAGGGACGCTTGCAAGTGTTTTAACGTTGTTTATAGTTGTGGGTTTTCCATATAGTCCTGATTGAGCAGGAAATGGCGGTCTCATACGGGGTCTGCCTGTTCGCCCTTCTATAGAAGCTATCAATGCTGTCTCTTCACCGCAGACAAAAGCTCCTGCACCCTCCATTACATTTATATTGAAGCTAAAATCTGTTCCTAAAATATTCTGTCCCAGAAATCCCCTGTCCTTAGCTTGCTGTAAAGCTATGCGAATACGTTGAATAGCCAAAGGATACTCTGCACGAACATAGATATAACCGACACTTGCCCCGATGGCATATCCTGCAATTGTTAAACCTTCAATAACTTTATGAGGGTCTGCTTCAAGTATGCCTCTATCCATAAAAGCGCCAGGGTCGCCTTCATCTGCATTGCAGATCATATATTTCTCATCTCCGGGAGCTTTACGGCAAAATTCCCATTTTACACCTGTTGGAAATCCTGCACCGCCCCTTCCACGAAGCCCTGATTTTTTGATCTCATCTATTACTTCCTCTGGGTCCATTTCTAAGAGAGCTTTTTTTAACGCTTTATAACCATCAACAGCCAAATAATCATCTATATCTTCTGGATTAATAAATCCACAATTTGTTAAGATAACAGAACGTTGTTGCTTTTTAAAGAAATCTACATCATAATACTTTGGAACAAGATTTAGCGTTACAGGGTCTCTATAAAATAAACGTTCAACGGGTTTTCCGTTCAGGATATGGGAATGCACAATATCATAAGCATCTTCTGGTTTTACCTCGGTATAAAATATGTCATCTGGTTGAATAATTACTGTTGGACCACGTTGACAAAAACCATGGCATCCAGTAATTTTCACTTCAGTATTATCATGTTCGCATTTTGTTCCTTTCACCTCAACATTATTGAGGCGAAGTTTAGCTATTTCACTTTTGATTGCCTCTGTTACTTTAATTGCCCCAGCAGATACACAAGCGGAGCCTTGGCAAATTAAAACTGTCATTTTGTTAATCATCGGCTTTTCCTCCAAAATTTCCTGAGCAGATACTAAGAATATCAGGAAGAATTCTTGTATTCATACGTCCAAATGTGTTTTTATTTATCACTATATTAGGACCAACTCCACATGCCCCAATACATGCTACCGTTTCCAATGAGAATTCCATATCAGGAGTGGTTTCTCCTTCTTTTATATTAAGAATCTTTTCCAACTCCTCTAATATCTTTGTTGCTCCCCTAACATGACAGGCAGTTCCTCTACAGACCATTATATGATTTCTGCCAATAGGTTTAAGCCTAAATTGTGCATAAAAAGTCGCAACTGAATATACACGACCCCGAGGAATATGCAGGAATTGCGCTATATCCTTCATAGCTTCTTCTGGAATATAACCAAATTCTGATTGCACTTCCTGCAGTATTGGTATTAATTCATTTTCTTTTCCTTTGTAGTGTGAAAAGATTTCTTGTAATCGCTCTTTCATACATTCCTCCTTTAAATAATTCATACACTAAGAAATAATTACATAGAATATAGATATAGAATACATAATATAGGATACAAAATGCAAGATATATTTTCTGAAGATCGGACATGAGTATGGAGCATTTTCATTTTTATATGGCTTTCTAATCCTTATGATAATTGGATTTAACTGGTTTTCAGAATTCTCAGTTAAGTATATTGTTTGTATTCAGTGTCTATTTTCCGAGTTATTCTGTGGCTAAATTATCTAAATTATCCTTGCCTTGACTTTGAATTGCATTCTTCTGATCTTTGCCTAAAATTTGAATTACACTCCAAAGGTAGAGCAATACCATTTAACTTCATAACATACTCATCTTTTTCAAATGAGGAAGTCATTAAAGTCTCCCTTTGGAAAAGGGAAATTTAGAGGGATTTCCCTATATAATTTAATCGGATAATAAATTGTCCGAACCCATGTCTGAACCTCAGAGAAAAAATATTGCAAAAAAAACAGATCATGCTATAATTGATTATTGGATAAATGAATTAATTTTTAATAGGAGGGACAAGTTGAGTATATTGGATAGCTTTCGTTTAGATGGGAAAATTGCCTTGGTGACCGGAGGCGGACAAGGCATCGGACAAGCGTTTGCTCACGCATTAGCTTCCGCGGGTGCTTCTGTTGCAATCGTTGACATTAATCCCGATACATCAGATAAAGTATCACAAGAGATTAAAACATTAGGACAAGAGTCTATTTCAATCGTTGCGGATGTGACATCTATTGCCGATGTTCAAAGGATGGTAGATAAGGTTATAGAAAAATGGGGTAGGCTTGATATAGCGGTTAACAATGCAGGTCGGACATTATGGAAAAACGCAGAAGATGTTTCAGAAGAAGAGTGGGACAAGGTCGTTGATCTAAATCTAAAAGCTGTTTTCTTTTGTGCGCAAGCAGAGGCAATGGTTATGATACCTCAGAAATACGGAAAGATAATCAACACTGCTTCAATGTCTGCTACTATTGTGAATTATCCGCAGAGTCAGGCTTCCTATAACTCATCAAAGGCTGGAGTTGTCCATCTCACTAAATCGCTTGCTTCTGAATGGGCGAAACACGGCATTAGGGTCAATTGCATAAGTCCGGGATATACTATTACGCCTTTGGTAAATACGATCCCAGAAGTAAAAGAGTTATTGCCCTTATGGGCTAAGCTTACACCGTTAGGAAGGTTAGGACAAGTTGATGATTTAAAAGGGGCAATCGTTTTTCTTGCCTCTCCTGCATCAGACTTTATGACAGGCCATGACCTAATTATTGACGGTGGATATACAATATGGTAACAGGAATTGGATACGAGACTAAACTTATAAACTTATTAAACTAACTCAAGCAAGAAAACTGAGCTTAGGGCATTAGTTCGGACATTTCCTGAAATAAATAAGATTAAAGTTTGAAAGTTAAAGGTTAAAGGTTGAAGATTTGTTTATAGTCTGTCTGAGCACCTATGAAAATCTTGTCATTCCTGCCCCTACTCTCTGCTCCTTGCTTTCGCAGGGACAAGTTTCGCAGGGGTAAGCTGCATCAGGAATCCAGTTTAAAACCTGTATATCAAATAAAAAATTCACAATACTTTATCAAAACTTGCTTAGCTAATAGTGTTACCTACGTCTATGAACTATACACGTCCTCAGATCCTCAGAAAATCCTGATTCACCCTCAGTTTTTAAAGGATATAAAAATGATATATGTTTGAATGATAAATATGTAAGAAACTCTTGAAAAATAAACAAAAAAATGGCATACCTTTATAAGTATTTTCTATATCTTTATATTCATTAAAATTAAAATGCTCCACATTTGTCATTCCCGCGCAAGCGGGAATCCAGAGAATTTGTAACAAAGGAATGGATTCCTGCTTCCGCAGGAATGACGTTTTGCTTTATCCAATGAGTATTTATTGGTTTCATATAGCTCTTGGAATTGTCGGGTGTATTTTTACGAGGTGTAAAAAACTGAGGGTGAATCAGCCTCAGAAAATCATCTTGACATCTTAAAGAAATTCTGCTATAATAAAACACACAAAGTTAAAATGCTGAACTTGTCTTAGATTTGCATTAGTATATAATACAAATGTAATGAAAGACGGGGGAACCAATATAGATTCGCAAGAATCTTGGGGCGAATATCCAAAAGGATTAGGGACTCTCATCCCGAGCCCGACAGCTAACCTCGTAAGCTTATAGTGAGGAGAACGCCAGAGGATTGTGTTCTCTGGTTTTTTTATTTTCAGAGAACACCGATGTCGTTTCTCTGGCTTTTTTTTTCGCTATTTCTGTTTGTTTAAAATAATTTTTATCAGACATAAATGGCTAGGAGCAATGAAGTGCTTTATTCGGATAGTTATAATAAATCGGCGCGTAGATGCTTGAATTTCATTATATTAAGCAGTTTCACTGTCACTTTATTAATGCTTAATGGCTGTGGTGCTATTCATAACGCTCAGATAAGTGAGATTGGCAAAATCCAATTTGGCGTTGCATCTTGGTATAGTAACAGTTTTCACGGTTCCAAAACTGCAAGCGGAGAAAAATATGATAAAGATGATTTTACCGCAGCTCATAGAGCGTTACCTTATGGAACTATTGTGAAAGTCACAAATATAAAAAATGGAAGAAGCGTATATGTGCGTATTAATGACAGAGGACCACATAAAGCAAGCAGAAAAATTGATATGTCTTATGCAGCAGCAAAGAAAATTGGCATGATAAATGATGGTATAGCAAGGGTTAGACTTGAAGTTATGGATGATGAATTTGCCTTCAAATTATATGAACAGCAGGAAAAACTCAGACGAATAGAGAGTGTTAGAATTTATGAATATGGCGATATTAATATGTCTTATAATAATCAAAAAGCATTGATTAGACAATTCTGCGTTGTCAGTAAATGTAAAATAGCGAACTTGGATATAAACAAGATTCCACTTGGCACTATTGATGGTATAGATGACCCGCCTGTCGCTGTTACCTATGAGCCGAGTGGATCAAATCTGATTAGATAAATAATACAAAAGTATGGGAATTGGAAAAGGAAAACCAGTTCCCATTTTTTTTCGCAAATTCCCTTGTCCAATAAGATAAAAGGCTTGATATGGAAAGAAATTGGGCTGAAAGAATAGCTATTGCTCTTGACCTTGATGATTTTAACTCAGCTTGTCAAATAATGGATAAGTTAGGCGATAGTGCAAAACTATATAAAGTTGGACCACAACTTTTTACAAGGGTTGGACCTGATATTATAAAAGAGATAAAGAATAGAGGGAAAAATGTATTTCTTGACCTGAAATTTCATGATATTCCAAATACCGTTGCCAAGGCGTCAGAATCCGCAGTTGAACTTGGCGTTGATATATTTAATATTCATATCTCTGGCGGAATAGAAATGATGACTAAATCTGCATCTGCAACAAGATTAAAAGCTATTCAATTAGGCATTAAAAAACCTATTTTGCTCGGTGTAACAGTATTAACAAGTATGGATATTAAAGAGTTACAGACCATTTATGACACAAAAAGAGACTTAGAATCACAGATCATACATTTGGTAAAACTTGCTAAATCCGCAGGACTTGATGGTGTCGTTGCTTCTCCTAAAGAGATCAAATTGATAAGAAGCGAATTAGGAAATGATTTCGTCATACTTACACCCGGAGTTAGGATAGAAAAATTAGCAGGTGACGATCAGAAACGCGTTATGACTCCATCACAAGCCTTTTTAGATGGTGCAGATTATATTGTTATTGGACGACCAATATATCAATCTCCTGATCCCGCTGATACGTTTGAAAATATCCTTCAACAGATCAAATCCGATATTAAATGACCTGACCAATCTTCGCTTTTATAATAAAGTCTAACAAGATTAGGAATCCGTAGATGAAAATAAATTTGTTTGTTGACTCTAATGAATTTTGGTCTAACTTAAAAGAAGATACCAAAAATTCTAACAAATATGTTTATATTCAAACATTGTCCTTTGAAGGTGATAGCGTTGGAAAGATGTTCTCTGATCATCTTTTATCACTAAGACCTAGGGATATAAGAATCTTGGCTGATACATATACAAAGTATATAATTAGTGATCGATTTTATTATCGTCCAAAGAATTTTTTTGATAAAAATTTAAGATTAGAAAGGGCAGAAACAATAAAGATGATTGATGACCTAAACCGATTAGGTGTTAAGGTGAAATATACAAATCCCGTAGGTCCTATGTTTATAAAATTTCCTGCTCGTAATCATAAAAAAATGGTTCTAATTGACGATCGGATCTCCTATATTGGAGGCATTAATTTCAGCGATCACAATTTTGAATGGCATGATCTTATGTTGAAAATAGAGGATCAAGATATAACAGAATTTTTGAAGAGAGATTTTTTGGCAACATGGGAAGGTCACAATTTATCAGCAGAAAAAGAATTCAAAGATATAAAATTTTACCTATGCGATGTGCATACGAACAAAAAGAGTTTTCAAGTTTTATTTGACTTAATAGAGAATGCCAAAAAAAGCATCTTCATAGAAAGTGCTTATGCTTCGTTTCCATTTTATGAAAAACTACGTTCTGCGAAAAAACGTGGTGTTAAGATCACTGTAATTACACCAAGTAAGAACAACCGCAAAAATATGCAAAGATATACTCTCTGGGAGGCAGAAAGATCAGGCTTTGATCTGTGGCTTTATCAACCAAGTATGACACATGTTAAAGCTATGTTAATAGACGAAAGCATTTTGATCATTGGCTCTACTAATTTTGATTATATAAGTTATAGTGTGGAACAAGAATTGTTTGCAGTAATAACAAATCAAGAGATAATTGATGATTTTAGGAGAAGGATAATAGAAGTTGATCTGCAAAAATCAAGAAAATTCAATGGTGAGATTAAATATAAAAGTGGTCTTTTACATTATTTGGTTCTAAAAACGTTAGGGGCTATATGCACCTTTCCGACAAAGGTAATAGGTTAAACTTATAGTAATGAACAGATTATAAGTCTGACCGAACTATGTTTTTAGGCATAATAGGTAATAGGTCTTCAGAACATTAATTCTTGATCTATTTATCTATGTATGCTATCATATAATCTGTTTATATATTATAGGTTCTAGTACAAAAATGGTCAAAAAGAAAGAACTATGCTTTTTTATCAGACTTTTTTCACTATGTTGATCAAAAAAGCACCTTAAACAATGAGGGAGTATATGGAAACTTCAACAAAGTCAAACGCTAATCAGCTAGACCTTAATAAATTAGATGAGTTGTTTAAAAACTTCAATGAAGGTGATGAAAGCCTTTTAATTCCACTTTTGCAGGCATCGCAGGAATTATATGGCTATCTATCAATGCCCGTGTTAGAAAAGATCGCCCAGCACTTGCATATACCATTAAGTCGTGCTTATGGCGTTGCAACGTTTTATGCCCAATTCCGTTTTAAGCCGTCAGGAAAGTATGTTATAAAGGTTTGTCGTGGGACTGCATGTCATGTTCGCGGGTCAAAGAATATCCTTGAAGCTATTGAGCGTGAACTTGGCATTAAAAATGGCGATGTCACGCCTGATCTGAAATTTAGCCTTGAAACTGTGGCTTGCCTTGGAACATGTTTCCTTGCGCCTGTTATGATGATAAATGATAGATACTATGGAAAGTTGACAAATAAGACTGTCCAAAAAATTCTTAAAGAATATTGATAGTAGACTGTCCAATTTTCTTTCAAATATTATTCACTAATAACTATTTATGTGGAAGTTGAGGATATTTTATGGAGAAATTAAAGAAACCAGAGGATTTAGAAGCGTTACGTAAATCTCTTACAGAATCCTATGACCCCAATAAAACAAGAGTCCGAATATGTATGACAGGTTGCCGTGCTTACGGTGCTGTGGAAGTAAGAGATGCTCTTAAAGCAGAGATAGATAAACTCGGACTTAATGATAAAATAGAGATAATAGATACCGGTTGTCATGGATTCTGTGCTGTTGCACCTGTTATGGTTGTTGAACCGCAGGGAATTTTTTATCATTCCATGAAGGTTGAAGATGTCCCAGAGATAGTCTCTGAGACTCTGGTAAAAGGCAATATAATTGAACGTTTGGTGTATGAAGACCCTAACACTGGTGAAAAATTCCCCTATGAAAAGGACGTCCCATTCTATAAAGATCAGGTCAAGGTTGTCCTTCGCAATTGCGGGAGAATTGATCCCAAGAATATTAATGATTATATAAGGCGAGATGGCTATTCTGGAATGGTAAAGGCGTTTTTCAGTATGACGCCAGAGGAAGTCATAGAAACCGTTAAAGGTTCAGGTCTCCGTGGACGTGGTGGTGCAGGATTTCCCACAGGTGTGAAATGGGGATTTGCGAGAGCAGCAAAAGGAGACCACAAATATATAATATGTAACGCTGATGAAGGCGACCCAGGGGCGTTTATGGATAGAGCGGTTCTTGAAGGTGATCCACATACCGTCATTGAAGGTATGTTAATCGCTGCTTATGCAATTGGCGCCCAAGATGGATATGTATACGTCAGAGCAGAATATCCAATAGCAGTTGAGCATATAAAAATCGCTGTCAAACAAGCAGAGGAACTTGGATTACTCGGCGACAATATTCTTGGATCAGGTGTTAGCTTGCATATACATATTAAAGAAGGTGCAGGTGCTTTTGTCTGTGGAGAAGAGACAGCTTTAATGGCATCAATTGAAGGTCGTCGTGGTATGCCGAGGATGAGACCCCCATTTCCCGCAAATGAAGGATTATGGAAAAAGCCAACTAATATAAACAACGTTGAAACATTTGCCAATGTCCCTGTGATAATTACAAAAGGTGCTGAATGGTATGCAAATATGGGAACTGAAAGAAGTAAAGGAACTAAGGCTTTTGCACTTGCGGGAAAGGTCAACAACACCGGATTAATAGAAGTGCCTATGGGGATAACACTGAGAAAGATCGTCTTTAACATCGGCGGTGGGATTCCGAATGGAAAAGAATTCAAGGCTGTTCAAATAGGCGGTCCTTCTGGCGGTTGTTTGCCTGCTGTTCATCTTGATCTCCCAATTGACTATGATTCCCTTATTGCTGCTGGTGCTATTGTCGGCTCTGGTGGTATGATAGTCATGGATGAAGAAACTTGTATGGTAGATACCGCAAGATATTTTATGAATTTCGTGCAGAATGAGTCTTGTGGGAAATGTATCCCATGCAGAGTCGGAACTCGCAGAATGCTTGAAATCCTAACAAGAATCACTGAAGGCAAAGGAAAAGAAGGCGATCTTGAATTATTGTCTGAACTTGCTGCAAGTGTTAAGGTTTCTTCTCTATGTGCATTAGGTCAGACTGCCCCCAATCCCGTTTTGACAACGATGAGATACTTCCGTAACGAATATGAAGATCATATTGAAGATCAATGTTGCACTTCACACGTTTGCGTAGAATTGTTTGAATTCAGGATTGATCCAGAAAAATGCAGAGGTTGTGAGATTTGTAAAAAACAATGCCCTATGGAATGTATCTCTGGCGAAAGAAGAAAACCTCATGTAATCGATCCAGAGTTATGTATAAAATGCGGTGTCTGCTACGAAGTATGCCCGTTTAACGCGATATTTAAAACCCATGAGCATCTATATCGCAAAAGGCATGCTGAATCAGAAGTTTCTTAGAGTATAATGCTCTATCATTCTCACGAAGGAAGAAATCCATAAATCAAACAAGCTTCTGGATTTTCTCCCTCGTGAGAATAACATTTCTAATATCCCATATATTTGCCTCCAACATAGCCTCCAAATCTGCCCATACCCGGCAAGCTACGTAATGACCAAGACTTGCTTATATCATCATAACCTACACCTATAGACTTTCCGGGGTCAGCAGCTATAGCAACCGAGAATGTGAAATCCTTTCGTAAGTATCCACCTTTTGTCCCTCGTCTGCTAAAGGTGATCACAGAATCCCAACAATGTAGCTTCCTTCTGAGTGAAAATCCTATCTCGCTAATATCTTTAACTCTTTTATCATACTCATAGCCAAGGTCAATGCTTAAATTCCAATCTTTGCTCCATCTAAGATCAATACTACAGTCATATAGCTGTTGATAATATTTCTGCCAAGAATTATAGATATAATGCCTATTTAAATAAGCTGACCATCTGCCTTCTGAATCATAATATCTGATATTATTACTAAAATTGCTGAGAAATGGTCTTTCTTTTGTTGTGTAGGCATTTGGATCCAAATCAAGGTTAGTTGAAAAATCAAGTCGTTCAGATGGTTTAATAGTGAATGTATTCTGTATATCCCCGTATCGTCTATTGCTTTTTGTTTCCTCAGTGAAATCAATACTGGTTCTTAAATACCATGAAAACAGTCTTATTTTCTCTCGTTTCAATTTCGTCTTAATTTCAATATCATTGCTCATCCTGAAATTTAGGTTCTTTCTTTCGTATGCGTAAGCTATGTATCCAAACCTATATAAAGGCAGGGATTTTTTCATCTTGTCAGTATCACTTGCATTAGGTGGTGAGTAATCAAAAGATATAACAGGATTGAACGTGTGCTTGATAGCAAAAACCTTAGGGATAAACGTAGGAAAAAATATTCTGTGAAGATTTGTGTTTAATGATGTCTGAATATTCCAGACGTTTCTAAAAGCATTTCTCTCTTGATAACCGATTGGCTTACCAATCCAATCTTGTTCAACTTCATAATCCCTTAACGGTCTCGTTTTACTATGCCATATCTGCTGATAGTTTCCACTTGCAGACAGATTTAGTTCTCTTGTAACTCCAAGTCTGATCACAGCACGTTTGCTTAAAGATACATTAGCATCAGCAGTTTGTAACCAAACGTTTTTCTCTTGTGTCTCATAATAGTTATCACTGAAATAATTTACTGCTCCTGTGTTGAAGCTAAGAGATGTGTCATCAAGAGTTAAAAACCCAAGAGAAGGTCGTTTTCCTTCCACTAATTTTCTATATATTTCATCTGCTAATTTGCTGGCTTCATCTTTGGTTCTTTTGCCTTCTTTTATCTCAATGAATATTATCCTTGCTTTTGCCTTTATTCTTTTGTTGAATTCCTCTTTTACATCGTCTAATTTAACTATATAATAACCTTCTGATGTAGAAATTGGCTCGCTTATGTCGCCAGCATCAAGTCCGCTTCTGTCATCTAATATTTCAGATTCTACTTTTGAGTTTATCCCGCTTCCTTGTTTGCTAATCCAGCCAAGGTCTCCGCCTTTTGCCTTTGTCCGTTCATCATCAGAGTATTTACGAGCCATATCTGCAAAATCAGCCCTTCCTTGAATCCGCTCAGATATTGTATGAAGCTCTCTGTTGATCTCTTTGAACGGTTTAATGTCCTTCAAATAATAGTTAGGTGAGTTAAAGTTGATCTCTGGATATTTTTGTTGAACATTCGTATCTAATCCAAGAAGGTCTCTTGTTGCATCTATTATAAATCTTGCATGTCCGCTTGATCCTGTTTTTGTCATATAATAATAGTCAAATCCTACATAAGATTTAAGCTCTCTTTCTGGCGTGTAGCTTTGATAAATCTGTTTGTATTCCTCTCCAGCTAAACTCAACCTTGCCATCATACTAACATATTTTTGCATTCTAAGTCTTTGTTGGTATGTCTGATAATCTTCTTCAAGAATATCTCCGCTTCGCCAAAGTGTTTGACTATGATTTAAGCTAACACTCCATGTCTGCCCTAATTTTGTGGGGTTTTTCTCATATTGGTATGAATATAGATCGCCAATTCTTATATCTACATCTCCCCCAAATCTGGTCTTTTTGTCTATTCTGATAATCCTATAGCCATCATCACTTTTAATCGGGTTGCTAATATTATAAAGCTCGAGCCTTGATGCCTGTTTTCTTATCTCTGGTGTCAATTGCCATCGGCTTTTGAATCCGAGGTCTCCGCCATTCTCCGCCGATTCCGATTTTGAATATCTTCTTGCGAGTTCTGCAAAACTGGGCGTCTTCTCTTTATCCTGAACTTTGAGTATATATACTCCGCTATCGCCAACTATCGGTCTGCTGATCTCCCCTTTGTTAAGTGTCCTGACAGTGCTTTTAAATGACAGATCAAGGTCTTGAAAAACCTTCCAACCGAGGTCTCCGCCCTTGTCTTTTGTCTCCTTATCATCGGAATAGAGCTTAACGTATTCTTCAAAGGACTTACCCTCAGTCAAGCCAGTCAATATATCTTCCGCTTTATTTTGTGCTTCCTTCTGTGCCAGATCAGAAGCATCAAACATGATAAAAATTAGCCTTACTTTTATTATGTTGTTATCTTTTGAATCTAATTTAAGTATATAATAGCCCTCCTCTGTCTCTATAATATCGCTAATAGCACCGACAGCGAGTTTGGACGCAGATTCAATGAGTGGAAAATATCTTGATGGAATCTCTTTATCTGTGGTCTTGATCTCGTTTTCCTCTTTAGCTCTTTGCCATCTTCCTTGATCATCAAGCTTAAAAGCTCCGAGGTATCCACCATCGGATTTGGTCTCTCTATCATCAGACCAACGTCTTGCTAACTGTGCAAAATCAGCATTTTCCTCATGGCATTCTTTTAAGACTTTTTGTGCTATTTCAAGCGATTTCTTTTTATCTGCCTCTGTGATTTTGAATCGGATAAATATCTGCTTCAGCCATATTCTATCAAGTTCACCCTGAGCTCGCTTTTGTATTTCTTCCATCTGTTCCCTGACTTTTTGCCATTCTGAATAAGGGGCATCCTTTGGAACAGGCAAAAATATCTCCCTGATCCTCATTCTATCGGCATCATACCTAAATTCCGTCCCAAATGTTGTGCCACGTCTACTAGTGAGATTTATGAATGCAGAACCGTTGATCAATTTCCAGCGGATAGGAACGATGTTATATACATAATAGCCTTCAAAAGTATTTGAACCAAGCTTAAAGATAAATTTAGCTCGTTTATCCTTCTCAAGAGAACGGCGATAGATTGGCAGATACATTAAAGGAACTCCGCCAACTCTAAACACCACATTTTTAGCAACTAATTCTTTGTCAAGATGTATAACAATGCTGGATGCTTCAAAAGAATAATGAGGATGATCCAAAGCACAGCTTGTCATCAAACCGCCTTCTATGAGGGAGTCTTTTTGAGTAAGTCTGGTCATGCTTTTTCCATAATAAAACCACGGCGTATCTATGCTTAACCCTTCTTTTAATATGCCTTTCTTGGTTTTTAAATCAAAAATCATAAAATTTGCCATCAGAATTTGATCTTTTGACTGCATAGTGACATTTCCTGATGCTTCTATGACTTCTGAATCCATATCTGCCCATATATTATCCGCTATAAGTGTAACATCTTCATATTTCACTATCGCTCCGCCGTGGGCTTTTCCGAGATTTTTATCTACCCACCAACTGACTTTTCCATTAGGTCCTGCTTTTATGGATACAGTTTTAGATTTTGGCTCTTCCTTTTTTTCTTGTGTAGTTACATCAGGATTGGTCGCAGTTACAGTATTATCTGCGTCTTGTGATGTTTCTTCCGAAAAGACAGTTAAAGGAAAGATTATCGTTAGAAAATAAAAAAGGCACAATATAGAACAGAAAATATATCTCTGTGCAGACTTACTAATTGTGCCAAAAATTTTTAGACTTAATATTTTCATCAAATTTTGTAAGGCTTCAATACCTAATTCACCGAAGCATTGGATTTTGGATATGCTATATATGCTGTTTCTCTTAGCTTTTTGGAGTATTCCTCTAATTTTTCCTGAAGGCGTTGATCAGTTAGGTATTTCCGAATTTGCTCCATTTCGTCTTCTGTCAATTCTTTTCTATCTACGATCTTGAATATATGTATGCCTTGATGAGATTTAATTGGTTTACTGATCTCTCCCACTTCTAATGAGTTAAAGGCGTTCTGCATTTCATTAGATAGGTTATCTATATGGACTTCCATCCAATCGCCATCTTTTTCTTTTGTTATCGGATCATCGGAATACTTCTTTACCATTTGGACAAAATCAGCACCTTTTTTTAGCTCGTTTAATACCAAATCAGCTTTTTCTAACGTAGCTTTTTCTGCTGACGGGTCTGGCTGTATTGCGATATAAATTCTCTGTAAACCTATTCTGCCGTCCCTTTTAACATCTGTAACTTTTATGATGTCAAATCCGTCGGGCATTTCAATAAGATCGCTTATTTCTCCCGGTTTTAAATTAGTGACTATGTCTTCATACTCAGGGAAATCGCCTGTCCCAGGGATAAAATATCCTATATTGCCCTTATTTGCTCTACTTAAAGGATCGTCAGAATATTTTAAAGCCATCTCGCCAAAATCTGCCCCTTCTTTGCATTGTTTCAGGACATCTTCTGCCTTTGATCTGGCTTTTTCCTTATCCTCTTTTGTCAGGTTATATTTAAGCAAAATCTGCTTCAATTTAACCGTATCGTTCTTGGTAGGAAACTTATCCCTGTTATCTCTATAGAATTTTTTTACCTCATCATCTTTTATTACCAGATCAGATGAGAATTTCTGCTTAATCAATTCTTGTAATAATAGAGAACGTTTCTTTTCCTTTCTCAGACTTTCCATAGTATAGCCTTCCGCTTTCATAGCGTCTTCAAATTCTTTTTCCGTCTTGAATTGCTTCTTTATATCCTCTATCTCTTTTTGGACTTGTGCATCGCTGATCTGAATGTTCCTTTTAATCGCATCTTGGACAAAAAGGATTTCGTCTATCATAGTTTCTAAAATCTGAGGTTTAGCTTTCTCTATCTCTTCGTTTAGAATGGTATCGTTATATTTATACAACAATCTGAGTTGTTCTCTGGTCTTTGCCACCCGATCATCAAATTCTGATTGAGTGATAACATCATCGTTTATTATTACAAGAATCCTCTCAACTATCTTCCCTGACGAATGAGTAATAAAAACAAACGACAACGTGAAAATGCAAAAAGCTAACGTTAGAAAAAACTTAAAATTCATATTACCACTTATTCCTTTGGTTTTGTATCTGTATCAGAAACACCACTTTTGGTCTGATTATCCGACTGATGCTCTTCTGGATTTTGCTTAGTTTCAGCTGATTTCTCGGTAGCTTGCCCTTCTTGGCTTGCTGTCCCTTCCTCAGTGGGTTTAGCCTCTTCTTTTGGTTTTGGTATTCTGTCCGGATAAATCTTGAAATTTCTTTCTTTCTTTATTTGTTCAAGCCACTGTTCAATCCTTTCTCGCTTCTTTTCCCTTTCAACAGTCCAACTAATATCATCTTTTACCTCAGATAATTCTTTTTGTCTTGGTTGTGTATGCTCATCAAGCCTTACTATCATGTAATAGGTCTCTTGACCTATCGGTTGAACGATAATATCGCTTATCTCGCCTTTATTGAGACTAAAAGCCTTTTCAACAAATTCTCTTGCAGATGCGTATGAATCTCTGCTAAAAGGTCTTGTCTGTCCACCATTGCCTTGCCCTGGTCCATAAGATTCGCCCTTGGAATCCATCTCTTTTGCCAATTCTGTAAAGTCTGCACCTGCTTTTATTTTTTCCATAACCTCTTTGGCTTTTTCCTCATCTTTCAATGTGATCTCGGTTACAGTGACTTTCTCTGGGTCAATATAGTCTTCTTTATGTTCATTATAATATTTCTCAATGTCCGCATCCTGAACCTTTATCTTATCATCAACTTCTTGCTTAACCAATTCTTTTAGCATCAATTGGTCGCGATATTCTTTTATCTGCTTCGCTAATTCTGGCGTCTTATCTAACTTTCGGTTTTTAGCTTCTAACAGTAATAATTTTTCCTCTATCAATTCGTTTAGATATTTCTTTCTGCCTTCCTGACCCTCATATCTCTGCTGTTTCCATTCTGGCATTTCGGAGATATTTTTTTCAAGCTCTGATAGCGTTATAACTTGTTTTCCGATTTTTGCTAAAATAACATCTTTTTCTGCTTTCTTCTTTTCTGATTTAGTGTCAGTTTTGGCTTCTGATTCAGTTTTTGTCTCTGATTTAACTTCGCCTTGTTCTGTTTGAGCCTTTTCTCCCTCTTTCACTTCTGGTGTCGGCGGTATTCTTTCAGGGAAAGCTTGGACTTTCATCTTCTTCTTCAATTCCTCTACAAACTGAGCTTTGCGTGCATCTTTCATCTCACTTTCAACGGTGCTTTTAACGCTATCTTTGACTTCGGAAAGCTCTTTTTGTCTTGATGGTATCTTCTCATCAAGCCTTATAATCATATAATATGTTTCCTGACCCAATGGTTGAACGATGATGTCGCTTATCTCTCCAACTTCCATACTAAAAGCTTTTTCTACAAATTCCCTTGCTGACGAATATGAATCTCTGCTGAAGGGAGCAGTCTTTCCGCCATTCCGAGAACCCGGACCATAGGATTCACCCTTTGAATCCATCTCTTTGGCAAGCTCGGTAAAATCTGCACCCGCCTTTATTTTCTCTAAAACTGCTTTTGCCTTCTCTTCATCTTTCTGCGTGATCTCGGTTACAACAACCATATCTGGCTCAACATATTTGTCTTTATTTTCCGCATAATATTTCTCAATATCGCCATCTGTCACTTTGACTTTATTATCTACCTCCATCTCAATCAGCTTATCACGCATTATTTGATCTTGGAATTCTTTAAGTTCCTTGACAACTGTTGGATGTTTTTCAAGTTTTCTTTCTTTTGCAATTTGGAGTATCATCCTGCTTTCAGCCATCAATGTCAGGTATTCTTCCCTGCCTGCTTGGTCTTTATATTTGTCCTGTTTCCATTCTGGCAATTCAGATATTTCCTTATCAAGCTCATCAGCTAAAATAACCTGTTTATCAAAGCTTGCAAGGATATTTTTATCATTCACCTTTTGTGAACAACCACTAACAATCGCCAAGAACAGAACGAACATAGAAACCAATAGAATAGACTTTCTCATTAAAATCCTCCTTTTATAAATATTATTGACCAAATAACCAAACTTCAATTTCATCATTACGATGATTGAAATTATTTACGTTGCCTTTTGATCCACGATAGCTAAATTCAAGATGGGAGAAGTATCGCTTACAACTATCATATTCGGTCCATCTTTCTTAATGTTGCTAAATCTTTATCAAAATCCTCAATATCATAATGAATCGGGATTTGTCTACTTGCAAGCAAATGCTGAAACTGTATCCTATTCATTCCGGCGAAATGGCTTGCTTGTGCCAGGGTCATTTTCTCTTTCTGAAAAAGCCAAATAGCAATTTCTTGCTTAAATTCCTTCTCATCCATGTGTATCTGTTGAAGTAGATCATCAGATATAGTAATGCTCATTTATAATCAATCCCTTCCTAAATATTTTAATTAAAGATTATGTGTGGATAAAAATATTGACTTTGCTTTCATTTAGCTTCTTTTTTCTTGTTGACGCATAGTCGTTTTTTAATTAAATCAAATTCTTCAATTGCTTCACTCTTTTAAAATTACATTCATCAGTTTCTCGCTGACGCATAAAATAATTCTTAATCAAAGAAAAATAATAGCATACTAACTGATCTCTTGCAAGATGTTTTTTATCTTCTGTAACTGCTGATCTTGCCCTAAACCTTCAATAGAAACAACTAAGTTTGCAGGAGGAGATAATCTTAATCCGTTTTGAGACCTGACCATCTTTATAAGGACATCAGGTTTTATTGGAGTCTTATTTGCATCAAATGATATAACTATATTCTTATCAGAAGAGGCAATATCTCTAATACGAAGTTTCTGAGCAATTCTCTTAATCTCTGAAATTGCCAATAATCGCCTAACCTGTTTTGGCAATTTTCCATACCTATCTTCAAGTTCTTTTATCAGATCATCCATTTCATCATCACTTGATATTTGTGCCATCTTTTTATATAATCCGATCTTTTGATTACTGTTGGGGACATAACTCTCTGGAATATAGGCTTCAATAGAAAGGCTAATTTTAGTCTCAAATTCCTCTTCAATTTGTTCACCTTTCAATTCCTTGATCGCTTCGTTCAGTAATTTACAATACATATCATAACCCACGGTCATTATATGTCCGTGTTGTTCTGCCCCAAGAATGTTGCCCATTCCTCTTATTTCAAAGTCTCTGAGAGCTATCTTAAATCCCGAGCCAAGATCGGTAAATTCTTCTATGACTCGCAGACGTTTTTGTGAGTCTTCCGTGATCACCCTATCAGAAGGATAAAACAAGTATCCATAAGCCTTATATTTGTCTCTTCCGACACGACCTCGCAACTGATAAAGTTGTGCCAAACCTAAGGCATCTGCCCTGTCTATGATGATCGTATTAACATTCGGTATATCAAGCCCCGATTCTATTATCGTAGTGCATACAAGGACGTCATATTTATAACTGATGAAATCCATCATTATATTTTCCAACTGGCGTTCATGCATCTGTCCATGTGCAACTGCGACCCTCGCTTCTGGGACAATATTTCTGACAATATCCGCGACACTGTCAATCGTTTCTACGCGATTATGGACAAAAAACACTTGACCGCCCCTGTCCATTTCATGCAATATGGATTCCCTAATAACATCTTTATCAAACTCCATGACATAGGTTTCTATTGGTAGCCTATTCTCTGGTGGAGTATTTATTATGCTAATATCCCTTGCACCCATTATAGCTAAATGGAGTGTTCGTGGAATTGGCGTTGCACTGAGAGTCAGGACATCTACCAATTTTTTCATCTGCTTGATCTTCTCTTTTTGCAAAACACCAAATCTATGTTCCTCGTCTATGACTAAAAGCCCTAAATCCTTGAATTTGACATCTTTAGAAAGCAAGCGATGAGTGCCAATCACTATATCAATATGACCACTTGCTAAATTTGAGATGATCTCCTTTTGCTCTTTCGCAGATCGGAATCTACTTAGCATTTCAACCTTAACTGGATAATCAGCAAACCTCTTGGCAAAAGTATTATAATGTTGCTGTGCAAGAATTGTTGTTGGGACGAGAACAGCTACTTGTTTATTGTCCATAACAGCCTTAAACGCTGCTCTGAGGGCGACCTCTGTCTTTCCATAACCAACATCACCGCAGATCAGTCTATCCATCGGCTTTGGCTTTTCCATATCGTTTTTCACGTCCTCAATAGCAGATAACTGATCTTCTGTCTCCTCATAAGGAAATGCTGCCTCAAATTCCATCTGCCAAGTGGTATCCGCCGAGAATGCGTGACCGAATCCTGCCTCTCTCGCTGCATAAAGATCGAGCAATTCTTTTGCTAATTCCCTTGCAGATTCTTTAACTCTACGTTTTGCCCGTTCCCATGATGTCCCGCCAAGTTTATCTATCTTTACTTTTTCGCTATCCGCACCGATGTATTTATGGACAAGATCAAGGTTATAAGTTGGAACATAAAGGGCGTCGCCATCTTGATAGCCTATCTTTATGAAATCCTGCGGTTTGCCATCTACTTTGAGTTGCTCTATACCCTCATATATCCCAATACCATGTGAAATATGGACGATATAATCACCCTGTTTAAGATCAATAAACGAGGATATTGGCACACCCTCTTTGAATTTTCGTTTCCTAACAGGTTTCCTATATCTGCCGAACATCTCATCTTCAGAGATGATAGCCAGCATTAGATTATCAGACACAAAACCTGTATCTATAGACCCTATATGAACAGCAACGGATGAAAGCTCTCTCTCAGTCAATATATCCCTCATACGTTCAGCCTGTTTTTCATTGTCACTGAATATATTGACCATATAACCATTGCTAACCCAATTTTCCATCTCTTTGAGAAACATTTGGAAATTTCCACGTAAGCCTTCAACTGTCTTCATGCATAAGTCATAGCATTCTTTGTCTTTTCTATGTGAGAGATATATTGTCCTTTTTGATTTACAGAAGGACATGACCTCATCAAACGTGACAAATATTTCTTGTGGTGAAACAGCTAAATTTTCCCTTTCCTGTTCATGCTGGAAAAATTGTTTTGCTTGCTCCATCAATTTTTCAGATTCGCTTTTCAGCCATTGTGGATCGTCTGTTATTATAACCGTGTCATCAGGCAGATAATCCCATAAGTTTGCTAATTTTGGATATAATAAAGGCAGATAGCCATCAATCCCTTCAAACCGTCCATGTTCAAGCAGTTTTTCTGTTAGAAGATTGATCTCATTAGTCAATTTAGGTGACTGCTGAGTTTCTATAATCTCATTTGTCCTTTCTCTCCAATAAGCTATCATCTCTGGCGTAAGTATGATCTCGCTCATAGGAACAACCGAGACGTCATTATCAATCTGTGCTGTTGATCTTTGCGTTAGCGGATCAAAATAACGTATAGAATCAATTTCATCGCCGAAAAGCTCAATGCGGACAGGCATTTGATATGTAAGCGGATAAATATCAATAATCCCACCCCGAATGGAGAAATCCCCTTTCATTTCAACCATATCTACCCGTTCATAACCGCTATGAGTTAGCGATTGTGCAACTTTGCTTAATTCTATCTCTCCGCCTTTCACAAATCGCAGAGTTGCATCTCTGAAAGTCTCTATTGGAAGAATTCTATGTAACAAAGCCCTTATGCTGGTTATAACTATGCTTCTCTTATTGTGAATTAACCTTTCAAGAGTGAACATGCGATCGGAAAGTGTTTCTTTTGCAGGTGAGATTTTGCCATAGAGAAATGTCTGCCAAGGCGGAAATAGAACAATTTCTTCTTCCCCACGGAATGTCGTTAGATCGCGATATAATCTATCTATATCGTCTTGTGTCTCTGTGACAATAAGGAATGTTTTATCTATCATATCCTCAACTAATGTCCCTAAAAAATAGGCAAGTGCAGACCCGCCAAGTCCGCAGACATTTAGCTGAGCTTCTGAATTTTTTATGTCTGATACAATTGAATTGTATGTCTCTGATTGTCTTAAAATATCAAGCAACTTGTGCATTCTATTAGATGTTAAACTGCGATCAAATCCTGTATCCATCGGGAATAATAGGACGCTTTGGATCAGCTTCACGTTGTTTGCCTATGACGAGAATTCCTGTTTGCGGTTCAATACTGAAATCGCCTTCAACCGTGTCATCTTCAAGCTCTCTATAAGGCTTTAATCCGAGTTTTAATAGTGATTTAACCCTTTCTTCTATTGTGCCATTGTTAGGGCTAATATTGACACCTTCACCGATCCAAACATTTTTATCTAAAATCACATGACTTAGATTAGAACCTTTTCCAATATTTGTCGTATATTTCAATCTTATTCTATTATTATGATATTCATTTCTGCTTGCACCAAGAAAAACGCAATGGTCTAATTTGCATCCTTCGTGAACAACGACCTGATAGCCAAAAACGCAATTAGATATCTCACAATCTTTACCGATTAAATCTCCCGCACTAAGTATAACATTATGAAAATTCGTTTTACAGCTAATTCTTGCTCCCGGAAGATGCCTTTCGTATGTCCTTATCTGATTTCTTGAGAGATCAATGGGAGGATTATCACTTGCAAATTCCATATTACAGTCAAAATAATCTTTTATAATGCCGACATCACGCCAATAATCATCAAATACATAAGCAAAAACGGATTTGCTTCTCTCTCTTATTGCTGGAATTATATTTAAGCCGAAATCCATTCCGTCAGGATATTCAGTTAGAAAATGTTTCAGTCTATCCCAATAGAATATATAATTTCCCATAGAAACTAAAAAGTTTAGATTAGGGTCTGTAATTCCTAATAAAGATTTTATTTTAGGAGTTAGCTTGAAGTTATCAATAACATCTTTATCCTTTGGTTTTTCCACAAAGTCAATTATTCTGCATGCTTCATCAATCTTTATAGCTCCAAAGTTGCTTACCTTGCTTTCTGGAACAACATTTGCCATAATCGTAATATCAGCGTTATTCAGCTCGTGCCATTTGAGGGCATCTGAATAATCCATAATATATACATGGTCAGCGGCAAGCACTAAGACAATATCTGGATTATATCTATCAATGCGATCGATGCTTTTTCTTACTGAATCCGCAGTCCCTTTGAATGTGATGAAATGCCTTCCTTCCTCGTGTGGATAGTTGATCTCCATTACTTTGTTTATGCCATCAAAACCCCAAATTTCACCATCGCCGATGTGCATACTCAACGTCCCTGGCTCAAATTGTGTTGCGACTAACATTACTGGAATGCCAGAATTCTCAATATTGGTAGCGACAAAATCAAATATCCTATAATGTCCTAAAATACTGACAGCGGATTTGCTTCTATCCTTCGTCAGAACCTCAAGCCGAGAACCTCTACCGCCTGCCATGACAAAACTCAATACGTATTGGTCTCTGAACATTATACAATCCTCACATTTTTAAGAGATATTTCAATTAGCTATGAAATAGAGACGCTTATCCAATACAAACGGTTTACCTTAGCTTTTTCCAAACCTCAATCATTTTATAGAAATTTCTCTTTGTAACCTCTGGATTGACGAACATATAGTCCAAAGCGTCTCCTGTGCCAAGAATAAATCCGCCTCCGGGCGATAGCTTTTCTATTGCTTCGGTCACCGCTTTTTCAACTTCTTCTTCTGTCCCATTTTCTATCACCAAGAAATTGTTCACGCCACCATATAGAGTAATAGTTGCTCCAATCTCTTGTTTTATTTCTGATAAGTCCATACCTGCGGTCATCGGATCAATATTTGAATATATATCAAAGCCAAGCTCCTTAAAAATGCCCAGCATCGGTTTGGCAGATGAATTCATAACATAAGTAAAGTAAACGCCTGCTTGATGGGCAATTTCAATCTCTTTCTTCAAAGGATCAAATAAAAATTGGCGAAATAGATCAGGCGCCCAAAAGTCAGTGCTTTCATACCAACCTCTACGTATGACTAAATCCACTCCAACATCAATCAAAATCTCTAAAATTGCCTTATTCCATTTAGCCACTATATCAATATAATGCTCAAGAAAACCTGGATTCATAACAGAAGCCATTATAAGTGTTTCAATGCCAGACATCCAAAGAAGCGGATCTCCGATCCCTTGAAGGTATCCAGCGAAAATTATCTGATTTTCATCGCAGAATTTTTTGGCAACCTTTGACCATTGACGAAATGGACGCAATTCCTCATCATTAGGCGGTGTCAGTATATACTCCAATTTTTCTAAATCTTCCTCGTTTTCTATCAGATACTTAACAGAGCGAGACTGTGGAACATGATGATCATTGAAAATTGCCACAGATTCAAATGGATAATCATGCTTTCTGACGATCTGTTTTAAACTCCCTTTTGGCGTTATGTATTCTTTAACTAATAATGGATATGGCTCATTAGGAGAATTTTCCTTCCATTGTCTCGTTTCAAAGCCAGTTTCTGAAAAAAGCGGAGGACCTGTTCTTATGGCAGTATCGGTTTCTAAATCAAGATAGAATTTTGCCCTCTCAAATGGGTCAGGATAAAGGCGATTGACAAATTCAACCGATTGATGACCTACACCATCAAAGCATAATGGTATATGATCAGTTGATTCATGCTTGATAGTTGCAATAATTCTCTCTTTTGACGACATCTGCTTTTTAGCCATTGATTATTCCCCTGTTGACTTTCATTACTCAACTGATCCGAAATGAGCTCCCCATTGTTTTGATAGTTGCTTGCCGACATCGTCAATTTTCAATTTTTCTTCGTCAGTAAGTGGTTTGTAGTTTTTAACGATATTGACAGCTTTTTTAATTTCATCTTCATTTTTCAAGCCGATAATAACCGCAGACACACCCGGTAAACTTAAAGAATATCTTATGGCAAGATTATGATATTCTTCAGGAAGCAACGCAGGCATCGGCTTATCATACTGCATGTTAACCGCACCGCCTAAAACTTTCATAGCGACAATGCCTGACTTGTGACTTATCGCAGTAGGAAGAACCTTTTCTTCAAAATTATAAGTATATCTATCAGCAAAGTTTAGGACAGGCATTATAAGATCGATCTTGTCAGTTTCTAATGCAGATAAAAATTTTGCAGGACGTTGATGACCGCTAACACCGATAAATTTTATTAATCCTAACTTTTGTGCTTCTATAAGACCAGCAAGCGCCCCATCTTTGCCGAGAACTACGTCGCTATCCATTCCGCCGAAGTCATGCAGATGCACTGCGTCAATTTGATCGGTCTGCATCTTTTTAAGGCTTTCATTGACCTGTCTTAATGCACCATCTTTGCTTGGTTCTTCAACTTTCGTGACCAGAAAAACCTCTTTTCTACGTTGCTTTATGATAGGACCCAATTTTTGCTCGCCATCGCCATAATTTGGGGCAACGTCTATGTAAGTTATACCCATATCAATACAAAGATTGACTAACTTTTCCACCTGTTTTTGATTATCTCTGGTTATGCCCAAAGGACCCATACCCAAACCGAGTGTTGAGACCTTTACCCCTGTCCTTCCAAGAACCCTTTTTGGGATTTTATCTATATCATTATTATCAAGTGCCTTCAAGCTATGGATTCCGCTTAAAGCTATGGCAGTTACAGCGCTTGCCTGTTTGATAAATTCGCGTCGTGAAATTTTATCTGACAATATAAATTCCTCCTCAATTAATAAAAAAGACTACCTGAAAGCAAGGAAGGTTGTTTTGGGCAAGCAAATGCCTGCCCTTGTTTTGCAAAACGATATATCATTCCGCACCTGAGAACGGAGGATAAACATCTGTAAAATACCCAATATAGGCACCGACCCTTAGACCCCATCTAATATATGCTACAACAAAGTCAAACATACCTTTCGGATATTTGGCAGTAAATAATATAGCCCACCAAGCGATAAAAATCACTACTACAACTGCAATGCCGTAGATGGCGAGAATTATGCCGTGAGGAATGATAACATAAGCCCATCCAAGAAAGGTTTTTAAGAGTAGCTTTCCACGAGACAGAGTTTCTGGATAGTCAATTGAGAATGTTACAGGATATTCTGGCATCTCTTCACCACTGAAAGGAGGATATTTATCGTTGAATAAATAACTTACATAAGAATTATAGCGAAGAGCCCATCTCATATAAGCTACACAAAAATCAAACATCCCCTTTGGGAACTTGCCAGTGAACAAAATTGCCCACCAAGCGATAGATAGGACAATAATAACCGCAACCGAATAAAGCGCGAGAATAATACCATGTGGAATACCAGCATAGATCGCACCAAAGAAGGTTTTCAGAAGCAGTATCCCCCTTGACAAACGCTCTTGATACTCAAATGAAAGTTTAACCGGTGAATATTTAGCCTCCCCCATGATTAAACACCCTCCTTCTTTCAAGTCTGCCTATAAACAAACCTGATTTAAGTAATAAAAACAAATAATACCTTTGTAATTCCATTACTATTTTACATGAATATAATGACAATGTCAACAAACTTATGTATAATTTATATATAGTTTAAAGCTATTTGGCAAGTTGAGTGTAATTCAAATTGTAGGCAATACAGAGATCGGTTTTTCAAAGGTGAGCTATAAAAATTTATAAGAACCAGAAATTAGCATTATAAAAATTATTGATTATTCATTGCAAGAGACTGTCCTGAAACGTCTAAACAAACCATCTTTGTCAGATCACGGACAATGAGCCTTCCGCCTGCCAATGCCATAGGTCCCCAAGCGTCGTGACCGTTAAGAACTCGTGCCTGAGCAAGTTGCTTATATCCGTCAGATGTTGCCTCTGCTAATGTGAGAAGCCCATAATCATCCATAACGAGTATCAAACCATCAGCGATCATGAAAGGACCAAGACCGAAGCGATTGGCTGATCCGCTTGTCCATAACAATTTTCCTTCTAAATCAATGCATGCTAACTGCCCATCAGGTCTGACACCGTATATATGCCCTTTATATAATATCGGTGTTTGCTGATCACAACTAAATATATCAGGTTTCAATCGGTAAAGCGTCTTTACAGTTATCTTTCCTCCACTTTCAACTAACTTTATCATCATACTGCCAGTGCCATATCCTCCTGTCAGAAAAATGCGTCCATCACCTATTATTACAGGAGAGGGAACAGTAGCTATCCCGATCTTCCATTCGTCAGTTTCCCAAAGAATAGAACCATCTTTTGCGGAGACGCCAACAACCCCACCACTGGCACAGTATACGTATATCCGTTTTCCGTTAAAATCCATAGGCATTATTGAGGAATGAGTCATGTTCCAATTATGAGGATTTGGAGTCTTCCAGATGATATTACCAGTTGCACAATCAACAGCGATCATAAGTGCGTCGCCACCTGGGGCAATTATTGCATTATCATTTTCAATCAAGGGACATTGACCTGCATACCATTCGGGAACTATCGTATTGAAATCGCGGACTAAATCCATTCCCCAAATAAAATCTCCGGTTATTGGATTAAGGCACAAGACATGACATTTTGGACCTAAAGAGACAACATATTTGTCTGTCACTGCTGGAACTGTGCGTGACATTCCGTGATTGCGTTTGACTTTTACAGGATATGAATATCGCCATATATCTTTGCCATCGGATAATGTCAGGCATCTTAGGACATCTGATTGACTTTTCGCATCGTAATCTAATAGATAAACACGACCTTTTAGAATTGCAGCACCAGCGTATCCTTCGCCGACGTCAATTCCCCATAAAATCTTTGGTTGTCCAGGACCCCATCTTCTCGCAAGCTTTATATTTTCCGTGCTAATACCGTCAAAATTTGCTCCACGGAATCTCTCCCACGAACCGGGCAACTCTATTGGCACTACATTAAATTTAGTCAGATTGCCCTTCTCAACTGGTGATGTCGTCAGACCAGAACCATCAGCAGTAACTTTATCTTCGCCGGGAACTCGCTCCTTCAACTGATCCTTCGTCCCATAGAACATCCAGAAAAATATCAAGACAAGACCTAATAATGTAACGAATATAGGCGTAATTCTAATAATAAGTACAAGTTTTCCTGCTTTTTTCTCAAGATTTTCTGACATTGTATTTCTTTCAGCTTGGTATTATAACCGCTTTCATCGCCTTTCTTTCCGCAACCGATTTAAGTGCGTTTGTGGCATCTTCCAAACTAAATCTATGTGTTATCATCTTTGAAAAAGCGTCAAAATTTGCCTGAACCGTTCTCAAAGCATGCAAGACATGGCGAGTGTCGCTTACCCAAACGCCTTGCAATGTGATATTTTTTCTGATTATATATTCAAACCAAGGAAATTGGACATTCCCAGCAGGCTCACCAAACCCAGCAGTGATATATGTTCCGCCGATCCTGACCAAAGGGATACCATCAACAATTGCGTCAAGGCTTCCCGACGCTTCAAAAGCTGTATCCACTCCCCTGCCATTTGTAAGTGATAATATGATCTCTTTTGTTTGATCCTTGCTATGAGTTTTTCTGTTTATTATATGTGTTGCTCCGAAATGATAGCACATTTCAAGCCTGTCTTGAGTTCCACCGATTACGATTATGTTACCTGCACCAGACAATTTGGAATATGCAACCAAAAATATGCCCAAGGGACCGGGTCCTTGAATAAGAACGTTATCTCCGGGGTTGATCCTCGCATATTCAAAGGCATGTGCGGAAGTTGCTCCTGAGCAAGAGACAGGGACATAGACAGCAGGATCGCGATTATCCAAAAGAAAGATGTCAGTTTTTTCAGAGAGTATTATGTGTTCCGCATAACAGCCGTTTAAGTAAGGTGGGATATTAATTGAGCGATGAATACCATAAGCCCATCGGTTTTCGCACAAGGCAGGTTGACGAACGACAACACAATAATAACATTTTCCACATAAAACTCCGCGGTTCCATATAATTGGATCGCCTTCTTTGACTTTTTCACCGAGAACCGTCTTTTTTTCTCCGTTTACGTTGACAACAACGCCTACCCCTTCATGTCCAAGGATCATTGGCAATGGCACACGAGGGTCTTTTCCCTCAAACATATGAACATCAGAACCACAGACTCCCGCAGATGTAATTTTTACTAAAATCTGTCCTTGTGAAAGCTCGGGAATCTCTATTTCTCTGATATTAAGAGGTTTATTAAACTGTTCTAATACTGAAATTCTTGTCTTTTTTAGCATTTATAAATTTAATCCCAAATAACTCTAACAAAAAATATATAATATGCACACTTTCAAAGCGATTTAATCTTAACAGATGGCTTAAGAGGAAGTCAAGAAGAATTTCTGCTCTTGATTCCCCATCAGTTTTTATACCTCATAAAAACGCACATAGTTTGGTGTAAATAAGAAATAGATATTATCTGCTGACACTAACTACTGATCACTGATTACTGATCACTGATTACTGATCACTCGTCACTTTTTCTATGCTGTTCAGTGGCTAAATTATTTTGGATGGCGTGCCAAAATGGCATTTCTTATAAAAACTGCGGATTTATAGGCATTTAATCGCTATTTATAATATAATAGTATTGCATAAGACGTGTCATAATGGCACAGATTATAGCTATAAAATGTCAGATATTTATCAGAAAATATAGTATTTATAAGGCTTTGTATGAATGGTATATTTTTTGCGTTATTATAAATTATAGACAAATATTTCAATTTGGCTCACCATTAAATTATCTATATCAGGCTTTTAAAACAACAAGTAGCATTATGTAAGGAGGAATGAATAAATGGCTATAAAACCTTTGAATGACAGGATTTTGGTTAAGCCAATAGAACAGCAAGAGGAAAAAATTGGCGGAATTATTATTCCAGACACAGCAAAAGAAAAGCCACAAGAAGGTGAAGTCATTGCTGTCGGACCTGGCAGAATTGGTGAAAATGGTCAGAGGATTGCAATGACAGTCGCAGTCGGAAATAAAGTCCTTTATGGCAAATATTCAGGAACTGAGGTTAAATATAAGAACGAAGACTATCTGATAATGAGAGAAGACGATGTTTTGGCGATAATTGAATAGTTTTTAGAATATCAAAAACTATATGTTGAAAAATTTTTAGTATTTCTTAATAAAAGGAGGAATAAATAAATGGCAAAGCAGATTGCTTTTACAGATGAAGCGCGTGCTGCTATAAAAAAAGGCGTAGATATGTTAGCAGATGCGGTCAAAGTAACACTTGGACCGAGAGGTAGAAATGTCGTCCTAGACAAGAAATTCGGCGCCCCAACTATTACAAAAGACGGTGTTACTGTCGCAAAAGAAATTGAATTAGCTGATCCTTATGAAAATATGGGCGCTCAAATGGTAAAAGAAGTTGCCTCAAAGACTAGCGATGTTGCTGGCGATGGAACTACAACAGCTACCATTCTTACTCAAGCAATTTATAGAGAAGGACTTAAAAACGTAACCGCAGGACGCAATCCGATGAGCCTTAAAAGAGGCATTGATAAGGCGGTAGAAGTGGTTGTAAACGAACTTGAAAAACTTGCTATGCCGACTAAAGGCAAAAAGGAAATAGCTCAGGTTGCAAGCATTGCTGCAAATAATGACACTGCCATCGGAGACCTTATCGCCAACGCTATGGAACAGGTCGGAAAAGACGGGGTTATAACCGTTGAAGAAGCGAAAAGCATGGATACTACCCTTGATGTAGTTGAGGGTATGCAGTTTGACAGAGGATACCTGTCGCCATATTTTGTGACCGATGCAGAACGTATGGAGTGCGTCCTTGAAGACCCATATATACTCATTCACGAGAAGAAGATCAGTGTAATGAAAGACATGATCCCGTTGCTTGAAAAAGTTATCCAGCAAGGAAGATCACTATTAATCATTGCAGAAGATGTTGAAGGCGAAGCATTGGCAACATTAGTTGTTAATAAGCTTCGTGGCACTCTAAGAGTTGCTGCTGTCAAGGCGCCGGGTTATGGTGATAGAAGGAAAGCGATGCTTGAAGATATTGCGATCCTCACAAATGGTAGAGTTATCTCAGAGGAACTCGGCATCAAGTTAGAAAACATAACAATCAGTGACCTTGGAACAGCGAAGAGAGTTGTCATTGACAAAGATAATACAACAATAGTTGAAGGTGCTGGCACAAAGGATAAGATTCAGGGTCGTATCAACCAGATCAGGAATCAGATCGCTGAGACGACATCAGACTATGACAGAGAGAAATTACAGGAAAGATTGGCTAAACTGTCAGGTGGTGTCGCAGTGATCAACGTTGGTGCAGCTACAGAAGTTGAAATGAAGGAAAAGAAAGCCAGAGTAGAAGACGCTATGCACACAACAAGAGCTGCGGTAGAAGAAGGCATTTTGCCCGGTGGCGGAGTTGCATTTATCAGGACGATTCCAGCACTTGAGAACCTCAAATTAGATGACCCTGATGAACAAATTGGCGTTGAGATCGTAAAAAGGGCAATTGAGGAACCTTGCAGACAGATCGCTGAAAATGCTGGACAAGAAGGTTCCGTTATTGTGGAAAGAGTGAAGAAAGAATCCACAAACGTCGGATATGACGCTCTTATTGGTGAATTCAGAGACCTTGTTGAAGCTGGCGTTGTTGATGCAAAGAAGGTTATGCGACTTGCATTACAAAACGCAGCCAGCATTGCTGGTCTTATGATTACAACTGAGGCATTGGTTGCTGAGATCCCGGAAAAAGAGAAAGCCCCAGCATATCCGCCCGGTGGACCTGGCGCTGACATGTATTAATATAAACCTTAATAGAACAAAGACGCCCTTCATTGAAAAGATGAAGGGCGTTTTTTTATTTCCTCACTAATGTCCTATCTCAGTAATTTTAACCTTGACAAAGGATTATGATTAATTTTAAAATTGACTTGCAATTCTCTATACACAGAAAATAGATATGATTACATTGAATAGAGTTTTTATTATATTAATTTTCAGAAGATTTTAGGAGAAAAATAAATGACCCCAAGAGAAAGATACTTGGAATGCGCGTTATTTGGCAAACCAGACAAAATCCCTTTTGCACCCGGAGGACCAAGAGAATCTACTCTTGCTATGTGGCACCAACAAGGTTTGCCCAAAGATAAAAACTATATGACAGCCTTATATGAGGCAATAGGAATGACGCCAGAATCGTCACAAAAACGGAATTATGGGATAAATGTATCTTTCCGTATGATGCCAACTTTTGAGGAAAAAGTCCTTGAACATAAAGACGGTCATTATATAGTTCAAGATTGGATGGGCGCTATAACAGAAATATCAGACAAATATGATTATACATATATTCGTTCTGCGAAAGACTTTGTCACCCGCAAATGGCATAGATTCCCAGTGCAGACACGAGAAGATTGGGAAAATATGAAGAAAAGATATAATCCAAGAGAGCCAGGTCGGCATCATAAGGATTTAGTTGAACACTGCAAAGCGATGAAAGATAGGGATTTTGTCCTCGGATTTGGATTCAACGGTCCATTTTGGCAAATAAGAGAATGGGTTGGTATGGAAAATCTCTGTATTATGATGGCAGATGATCCAGATTTTGTAATGGAAATGGCAGAATTCTGGACGGACTTTGTGTCAAAAACTATGGAACCGATATTAGATAATATCGCAGTTGATCAGGTTTCTATATCCGAAGATATGGCATACAAAGCCCATAGCATGATCTCTCCAGCAATGGCAAGAAAATTTCTATTGCCTGCATATAAACGTTGGAGTTCGGAGATCAGAGCCAGTGGTTGTCCGTTAATCTATATGGATTCTGATGGCTATGTCGGCGAATTGATACCGATATGGATTGAAGGGGGAATAAATTTCTCAGGTCCTAATGAAGTCGCAGCGGAGAATGATATAAACGAATATCGCCGAATCTTTGGAACTAAGATGGCGTTCAACGGCGGAGTGGATAAACGAGCTATTGCCAAAGGCGGAAAAGTTATTGAAGATGAGCTTGAAAGGCTTATGCCAACGTTAAAAAGCGGTGGATACATACCCGGCTGTGACCACGGTGTCCCGCCAGATATATCGTGGCAAAACTTCATTGAATACGGGAGACTTTTAGCCAAAATGACTGGTTGGCTTTAAATTCCGAAAAAGCGTCCTTGAAAAAATATGATTATAATAGTTATAATTAAAGAGGTTAATTATGAGTAAACCATTTGTTATTCGCTATCGTGGAGGCGAAGAAAGATTTAATATAAAAGATTTAGAAGAAAAGGGATTTAAGGTTAAATTTAGGGATTTTGCCGAAAATATAACTTCGTTGGCAACTCCCGGCGGAAAACTTGCATTAAATACTCACTATGACAAATTAGAGGCTGTCACTGTTGAATGTTTTCCCCCAACTGATATTGACATTGTTGTATATAGAGGCAGTTGGGGCGAACTTAAACTTAAAAATCACGATACAATCGTAATCCCATTAGGATTTGATCACGAAGCAGAGAATATATCTGATCTGCCTGTGTTCCTATTAATTAATAATTTTACAGTTGATGAAGTGTAAGTTAATGATAGAATAAATTTATTGGATTCCTGCTTGCGCAGGAATGACGTTATAAAGGGGACATTATAAAGGGGAGTGACTTTGCTTTATTTAATGAGCATTTTTGTAAAAGCATCTAATTTAAAACTTACTAAAGTTTGGACAATTTTGAGTTAAAAAATGTTGTTAGCCAATCAAATTTACTTTTATTAGGAAGAGAAAATCTTAAAATCCCCCTTTATCCCCCTTTTTCAAAGGGGGAA
>Ga0272448_1000901_pt1 | contig 42459 bp, 37 predicted proteins | sample YNPCB0191_FD_202220 | JGI IMG/M metagenome (GOLD analysis project Ga0272448, IMG submission 202220) | Hot spring sediment microbial communities from Yellowstone National Park, WY, United States - YNP-CB-019-1 | ecosystem: Environmental > Aquatic > Thermal springs > Hot (42-90C) > Sediment...
ATGTCTGGCCCTGCGTTCTTTCTCGTGGCAAATTCCATACCAATCCATCGTAAAATTCTCAACTACAGGGCACTTTACATTGCTCTTGGAATTCTGATTGCCGTGTTTCAGATAATCAACCTTACAAACCCGTTTACTAATTTTCTGTTCTTGTATTATGAAGAAGAGCCAACTGCGCCTGGAAAGTATTCCGGAATGTGGTCCGGTTTATGGTGGGCATATACCGCAATTCTCTACATTCTCATTCTCGCAGGAATAGTCTCACTTCTGCTCTCAATAAAGCAGGCAAGAACAAAGATCGAGAATGACCAGGCAAAGGTACTGATTTTTGCAGCGATAATCCCGCTGGTGGGCAATGCATACAACCTCTATGCTCAGATAAAACCAGACCCTACAACTGTGGTTATGTCCATATCACTAGCCCTTGTTGGCTACGCTCTCACGAAATACAAACTACTGGCAATCAGTGCTGAGATTGAGAAGGTTGATGGGATGCCCCGGGAGATGCAGGTGAGCATTGAGCCAGGATACAATTACATTGTAATGGATGAGCGATCAGATAATGCATATCTACTCCTGCGTGCGCTCGCAACCGAGAGACCCGGGCTGTGCGTTACAGGAAAAGCGCCGACAAGCATCCGCACTACATACAGATTCGAGAAAATTCCAATTATCTGGATAACCGAGGTAGAGACTGAGGAACTCTCTGCTAACCCTGCACGACTTGATTTTGAGATTGCCCAGAGCATAATCAACTTCATGCGGGAAAATCCTGGCTCTGCTGTGTTCATCGACGATGTGGAGTACCTCACAGTAAAGTGCGGTTTTGATGCAGTCGCAAATTTCCTTAAGGATATTTCGGATGTAGCCTCAACCACGGGCACAACATTCATTGTTCAAATAAGGCCTTTGTACTATGAGGAGGGAAAGCGAAAAAGGATTATTGCAATGTTTGACAGGACTGTAAACGCACCGCAGTTAAAAATAGAGCCGGCAGGAAAGAGGACAGTTCTGTATTATCGAAAGGAAGATACACTGGAAAAGATAGCAGGTGAGATACCAGCGGGAGAGAAAGTTCTGGTTATCACAAGAACGCATCCGAAAAAACTGGAGAGGTACTTTAAGAATGCAGAGTACTACTGGCTTACGGATATGGATTTTACGGATATAAAGACGATAAAGCCTGAGGCAGTGGATACTGAGTTTATAATGGCAATCAAAAACGCGGTCAAAAGTGGAATAAAGTATGTGATAATTGATGGGTGCGATGTGGTTAGAATAAAAATAGAGACCGAGAAGTTCATAAGTTTCCTGAAGGATATTACGGACCTGGCGTATAAGCACAGATTAAACCTGTTCTGTGTGATGGAACATCCGGAACAGAGCGAGAAACCTGTGATTGAGGCTAGATTTGATCTCGTGGTAAGTTGATTGCCCCTCGGGGTTTTCCAAAGTTTCGCCTAACTTGTTCCTGTGTTTTCCTGCAAATCGCACGATAGACACAGCGCACGCCATACCTTTTTTTTGATTGAACATGCAATATTTGAATAACTTGAAACGGGTTGAGCACACTGAGAAGAGTTTCACGGTCAAAATACCTTGTTACGATGCCGCCTCTCAAGAACACATCATCATCGATGCGCTTGCCCCTGCCATATCGCATGTCATGAACGCAGAATACCTCACAGACAAAATATCCTCCAGGCTTAAGCACACGGTGGCATTCATTTATAATCTGGCAAACATCACTTTTTTCTGCAAATGCATCAATAATGTGTATTCCGAGAACTATATCAAACATATTTTCTTCGAAGTCCATGTGTCTTGCATCTGCGACCTTTACAGCAACTTCGCAACCCATCATCTTTGCATTTTCCGTGAGACGGGCAATTGCAGTGGGTGCAATATCGATGCCATAAATATCATATCCTTGCTTTCTTAATTTCAAGTATGTCTTTCCGTTTCCACAGCCAATTTCTAAAATTTTTGCATTCTGGGTAAGATATGCACTAAACCAGCTTATATCTGTATCTCCGCCATACCTGAGCCGCTTCCATGCAGATTCCCACATTTCTATCTCAACCGCACAAGTGCTTCTGTATTTGCGGAGTGCCTTGCTGCAAGATACGATTCCATAACACGAACTGATTCATATCCAGTTGTAAGTGGTTTCACACCTTTTGTCAGCGCCTCTACAAAGTTCCGCACAATGAGCTTCATCGGGTCTTCCTTCACAATGTCCACCCTGTATTTTTTTAATTCTGGCTGAAGTCCGAGTTCGCGATCTGCATCGGACTGGAGCATCGAAAGTCGAAACAAATCCTGGTTTCGGTAGTCCACAAGGAGAGATTGTGCTTCGCAATTTATCAACAACTCCTCAATTGCACACGAGGTCTGAGAGGCAAGGTGCATTGTCGCTGTCAGGTCATTGATGAACTTAATCGAGGCGGAGTATACCCTGCCCCCCTGGGCTGATACAACAGAGATTTTAGCAATATCAACTCCACTTATAAATCTTAGCACATCCAGTTCCTCTGGTGCAAACGCATCAAAAATATCCGGATACCTTTCCAGAGTATATATTGTAGATTGGAGTGAGATGGGCATGCCTGTCTCACCACCTTCTATGAGTTCCCTGGCTTTTACTATTGCAGGATTGAATCTCTTTGGATAGGCGACTGCAAGCAGCACGCCCTGATAATCCGCAAGGTTACATATGCGGAGTGCAGTTTCTATATTATCTGTAACTGGTGGTTCAACGAGTACATGTCTTCCCTCTGAGAGAATTTCCTGAAGGACCCGATATCTCATACTGGGGGGTACGAGAACTACTGCAGCATCGTAATTCTTCTCCCTTAAAACATCACGGGGCGTGGGATAAACTGGTATCTGGTATGTTTCCAGAAATTTTCTCGCATATTCATACTCGTTTTCAACAACTGCAACAACATCTGCGAATTCTTTGAGGATGTTATAGTAAATCTCGGCATTCGGTGGTGCACCGACAATACATACTTTCAGCATATCACGGGTTTATGACAGAAACAGTAGATAATATTTTTGTTATGGTCGCAGCGGGCCTTATCGCTTTCTTCTACTTTTCCTCTTCGGAATCCTGCATTCCCTCTTTTTTTGCTTTTGCTTTGAGTTGTTCTAGCAGTTCGTGTTCTTTGCGTAATTTTTCAGCCAGTGTGTTGAGTTTTTTCTCACGTTCATCAAGAAAGCGTGCTTTTTCTTCTAATTCTTTCTCTTTCTTTCTTATTTCTTCATCTGTGATAGGTGCTTCATTTTTCTTTTCACTCGTGTCCTTTTCATCATCAAGCTTCATTTCCCGTTCATACAATTCCTTTTCCTTTTCTTCCAGCACCTTAGCATACTCTTCCTGTTTTTTCTCATATTCTTCCAGTATCTTTTCCCGTTCTTCCAGGTGGTATAATTTGCTTTCAAATTCCCGCTTTGTTTTCTCAGCTTCCTGATATCTTTCTTCTGCCTTTTTGAGATTTTCTTCCAGTACTTTGGAGCTTTCAAGAATACTTTTTTCTCTGGCTCCAATTTCTTCCTCTTTTTTTCTTAGTTCTTCCAGTTTATTCTTTATTTTTTCCTCAATCTCAGCATATTCTTTTTTCTTTGCATCCAGCTCATCCCGCATTTTTCTGTATTCATCTATGCGTTCCTGAATTTTAGTAAGTCGTGCTTCAACATTTTTTTTCTGCTCTTCAAGTGTCTCCTCCTTTTGCTTAAGTTCTTGCTCGCGCATTGCCATACTGTCTTTCTGGTTTTTCAACTCTTTGAGTAATGCATCCACCTGAGCTTCCTTTTTGCTTACCTTTTCCATGAGGGCATTTAACCGCGTGGTCTCCTGCTTCAATCGCATAAGCATCTTCGCAATCTTTTTTCTCTCAATCTCTTTGCCAGAACCCTCATCCGAATTATCTCGGTCTTTCGCCTCAGACACCATTAAATTACCTCCAAGGGAGGAGAATACATGCCATAACATAATATTTTCTATTTTTCCGCATCTAAAATTTTCGCCCATATCCAGCACTGGTGCTTGAAAGGTATATATATCACATTGCGATTTATGGGATATGGACGAGATAACGCTCTACATTGGTATAACTGCCAGTGTTCTGCTGTGTTTTATTGCATTTACACTTGCGTTGCTGGGCTTTATCGCATATTTTAGAACGAAAAAAAATAAGTTTATCTGGCTTGCGGGAGCATACATGCTCTTTCTGGCTCAGGGAATCTACATTTTGTTACTGAGTTTACTCAACCTCGCTCTCCCTATAGATATTGAATACATTTTGATGGACCTTGCGATTGCACTGCTGTTCTATTTTGCCATGCTGAAGTGAGAGTATGGATACACTCACACTGGAAACAAGAAGAAAAATTTATCAGATTATTTTAAAGCATCCGGGGATTCATCTCCGTGAAATCCAGCGGAAATTAGATATGGCAACAGGCATGCTCACATATCATCTGGGTGTTCTTGAAGAAACAGGATTTATTCGCTCAGAAACAAAGGAGGGAAAAAAGTGTTATTTTCCATATACCTTTCCATACTCAGATCGCAGGATAATATTACTCCTTCGTGAAAAGATTGCCAGAAGCATCGTACTTTTTTTAATTGAAAGACCGCACACATTTAGCGAACTTGTGAAAAAGACGGGCAGGAGCAAATCTGTTGTATCTACGAGCTTATCCAGATTACGCGATGGCGGGGTTGTGAAGATTAGCACGCAGAATGACACAAATTATTATGAGTTATCTGACCCTGATAAAATTAAGAAGATGTTCATTACATATAAAGAAAGCTTCTATGATGATGCGGTTGATAGATTTGTTGAACTGTGGCTGGAGATATAGTGCTCCTCAGAGTTTGCAACCCAGACCTGGTAGGGAGAGGTCAATGGTATTTTCTCCATTTTTAGTAACTACTCCGCCTTCCTTCACGATATCCCCGTTTAAGTCCAGATGTCCATCGAGGTCTGCATAAGCAATGTTTTTCGTGCCCAGTGCGGTATGTGTGCCTGCACTGATGCCCACACGGGTTTCGCTCATACACCCGATCATGCATTGCATCCCCGACTCCTCCGCAACCCTTGCAAGCAACCATGCCTCACGGATTCCACCACATTTCATTAGCTTAATGTTTATCATGTCACATGCATTCAGCTCGCCTGCACGGAGTAAATCTTGCACCGAGTGTATGGACTCATCAGCCATCACTGGAATTGGTGAGTTTTTTCTCACCTCTGCAAGTCCCCGCAGGTCATTCCATTTCACTGGTTGCTCAATAAATTCAATATCCAGGTCTTCAATTAATCTACAAACTTTTATTGCATTTTTTACAGTGTAGCCCTGATTTGCATCCACCCGAATTTTGAAATTGTATCCGTATTTTTCCCTTATTTTTCTCAATCGCAGAACATCTTCCTTCCAGTCAAGACCTATCTTTACCTTGAGTATCTTTGCACCCTCGCCAAGCAACCGCTCTGCATCCGCAAGTGTGTCTTCAACTGGTTCGATGCCAATTGTGATTGATGTTGCAATACTTTTTCGATACAGCCCGAGCATTTTTGCTACCGGTAAACCTGCCTCTTTCCCGAGTGCATCAAACAGTGCAATTTCTATCCCTGCCTTTGCAGCACTGTTGCCGTGTATTGTGCCCATGCGTTCTCGAATTATCTCATATTCATATACATCCAGACCATGAATCTTTTTTTCAATTTCACGCACCACTGCAATGATGGTTTCTGGTGTTTCGCCAGTGACTACACGGGATGGTGATGCCTCACCAATGCCAACAATATCTGTATCCGTATAGAGTTTGATAATTATGCCAGAATATCTGTCAGATGTGCCAGTTGCAATGACAAATGGTTTTTTTCTCTCAAGTTCCACATGCAGCGCTTCAATCTTTTTAATCTTCATTTATCCACGCCTCCACTTTCCCCGACTCAATTTCGATTATTCCATACTTGCCATGTTTCGCAGGTCCTGGGTTCACGACGAGCACTCCATTTTCTCCTCGGTAAACGCCACTTGCTTCGTGTATGTGTCCACATAGAACTGCAACTGGCTTGCGCTCTGCGATGATACGGTCAACTGCTTCACTGCCCATTCTTTCTCCGATGTTTGCGTTAACAAATGAAACGGGAGGAGTATGCGTAACAAGAATTGTGTTGTTGTCCACAATCTTGTTCAGCCCGCTGTAAATTTCTTCCTCTGTATAGAGATTGCCATATGCCCATGGTGTTCCATTTGCGCCCCCGAATCCTGCGAATTTTACATCACCCAGTAAATATGTTTTCCCGTGAATATGTACAATATTTTCCTGCACACGAATTTTTTCAAAGGTGTCTGGAAGGTCACAATTCCCCAGAACTGAAATCACTGGCAGGGTTATGCCCTTGAAAATCTGTTCTGCAAACGAATACGGACCAAAATGCGTGATATCTCCGCAAACGACAACGATATCTGGCTTCTCACTTCTAATCGCATCTGTAAGTGTATTTAGTCCCTTTTGACTTGCATGTATGTCTGTAATTTGTAACACTCTACATCTCATTTTTCTCGTCCATTTCCTCTAATTCTTCATCAACTCTCATTCCCTGGAATATGTCTATCACGGGTGGAAGTTTCCCTCTTCTGCTTAAATGCACCGCCTGTGTTTTTGTGTACCTGAACACAATATCCGCTTTCTCATCTTCAAATGGCCAGGGTTTAACAATGAGCAGTTCATTTTCTCTGATCCATTTTTTCTTTCGCATCTTGCCAGGTATCCTGCCAAGTCGTGATTTTCCATCTTCACATATAACCCGTATATGTGTGGAACCCAGTAATTGCTGGGCCAGTGCAAACATCTCGTGCTTTGAACGGTCTGGCAAAGGGGCACGGGAATAGCTTTCCGCATTCTCTTCTTTTTTCATCGGGAAGGCATAATCCTCATGTCTAATTAAATTTTGGGTTAAAATTTTCTGCTCGATGTTGGGGCATGCTAAAATATATATTTACTTTCTGTATTGTGAAAAATGGTGATTGGTATGAAGAAGGATGTAATTTCCGTGCTGGATATGCAGGAATATCTTCCTCAATTGCTGGAAGAAGCAATCGTTCTTAAACGAAAATGCAGGAATAGAGAGGTACTGGAACCATTGAAAAATCGCAGTATCGGGATGATATTTGAAAAACCAAGCACAAGAACAAGGGTATCGTTTGAGGTTGGCATAACTCAACTGGGCGGGCATGCACTCTATCTCAGCCCGAAGGATATGCAGCTTGGACGCGGTGAAACAATTGCAGATACCGCAAAGGTGCTCTCAAGATATGTGGATGCAATCGTTTACCGTGCATTTGACCACAACATGGTGGTTGAACTTGCAGAGAACGCCACGGTGCCTGTGATAAATGCTCTTGACAATCTTGAACATCCGTGTCAGTGTGCTGCTGACCTGCTTACAATAAAGGAACACAAGGGTGATTTCAAGGGCTTGAAACTCGTGTATGTGGGTGATGGAAATAATGTGTGCAATTCACTCTTACTTGGTGCCGCAATAGTAGGTATGGATATGGTTGCGTGTTGTCCATCTGGCTACTATCCAAACGAAAAAATATTCAAAACTGCAACACGGATTGGAAAAGATACTGGAGCAACAATTGAGATAATCGAAGAGCCAGATGAAGCTGTAAAGGGTGCAGATGTGATATATACAGATGTCTGGGTCTCTATGGGTGATGAAGCTGAGAAAGAGAAGAGAGAAAAGGTGTTCAAGCCATACCAGGTAAACATGAAATTGCTGAAGAAGGCCAAGAAGGACTGTATCTTTATGCACTGTTTGCCTGCACACAGAGGGTATGAAGTCACGGATGAGGTGGTGGACAGCAAGCAATCAGTCGTGTTCGATGAGGCAGAAAATCGACTCCATGCCCAGAAGGCAATAATGCTCCGGTTGATCGAGCATTGAGAAATCACAGAATGAAATTTGCAGGCACTCGATATGCATGCTATGCATGCGCAAATGCAGTAATCCCCATTACTATCTATCGATGCAGAAAAAATTAAATCAGAGAGCAATGTGTCCATGTCAATGGTGTTGATAAACTATCTGATTCTGTTCGTAGTCGGTATGCTGCCAATAAGTGAAGTGCGTGGTGCAATACCGCTCGCATTTGTGTTTTTTAGCGGTACCGAGCTGTATCTGGGGATTTTACTCAGCGTAATCGGGAATCTTCTCGTCTGTCCACCATTACTTCATTTTCTTCGTTATTTAGAAAATACACTGCTTAACACTAAAAAAGAAGACCGTATAACACGCACAATAAAATCGTTATACCTGCGTGCTATAAAACTTGCCAGAAAGAAATCAGAGAGCGTTACAAAGTATGGGCTTATAGGTCTGACAATATTTGTAGCAATCCCGTTACCAGTGACCGGTGCATGGACTGGCACACTCATGGCACATTTTCTTGGTTTTAACAGGGCAAAATCAATACTTGCCATAGAACTGGGCGTTATTATTGCATCAATATTAGTATTTATAGTGGTTTACACCGGAGTTGAAATACTGAAAAGGTTATTTTTCTTTTGAAAAAGCAGAAATAATGCTAAAAAATAAAATAATTGTGCAGGAAATGGGGGTAATAATGGGTATTTGGCAGAGGTTTTTCCTGCACCCAGCATCGTGATTTATGATGATAGTATTTCTTCAACACGGCCACGGGCATACTTGTACAACCTGGCTTTCAGGTCCATTTCTGCATACAAGCTTGTATTGTTGTTGATTTTTACCAATTCATTGAAAAAGTGTTCGCGTAACCTTGTGTTCGGAAAAAAGTAGATGTCTCCATTGTAGGCAATATATCTCTCTCCTATTCGCATAAGCCAGCAATCAATTTTATCATGATGATTATCATTATGTACATGTAGATGAACATGTCCGCATCCCTTTTTTGTCTTCATTCTTGCACCATTCATTTTTTCACGCTCCTGTTTCAATACGCTTGGACTGACTTAAGTCCAATGCAGTATTTATATATTTTGTATGTTGAATACATACAATAGAAAAATATACATACTATGATGTATATGCATACATTATGAAAGAGACCTACATAAAAAAGCTTACAAAAACTGGCAGTGGAACATTCGCCATATATCTGCCGAAAGAATGGGTGAAGACCTTCATGACAGAAAAGGATGGAGATGCACAGGAGACATATGTGTATCTTAAGCCACTCGAAAGGGCACTGTTGATCACACCACCTGCAAAAAATGTGGTGAAAGAAATTCCGATGAAAGACCTGGGTAAACGGGAAATAAAACAGGCGCTTATTTCCGGGTATGTTCGCGGATACGCTTCTTTTACAATCAACACACCAGTCCAGATGAGCGAAGAGAGTATTCTTGAAGCAAGAAATGTTATGCGTTTTCTTGATGAAAATCTGATAACAGATACTGAGGAGCACAAAATTGGATTTACAGATAGATTTGGAGAAAAAGAATTTAATTTAGACGAGGCACTTGCACTGCTGTTTGATCGAGTTCATGATGCAATGAACCTTGCACTGGAAATTCTCACATATTTTGATTTGAATCTGGAAAGAACTGTACATCTCATGCAGATGCTTGCTGCGATAGAAGACCATGACATTGACCGTGGTGTCTACCAGATTATGCGAAATATTTCAAAACTTAACTTCAAGTTCAAGAATTTTCTTGAGCTGAATTATATCGTACTCGTTAACGATATTTTGGAACGCCTGGGTGATTCGTCAATTGGTGTTGCAGAATTGATGTGCGACATCTATGGCATCGAGAGAAAGCATATTTCTTACCCGTTTGAGATAATTAAGAAGGAGATGCAGGTTCCAGTTTTTCCAGATTGTGTATCTGAGTTAAAAGAGGAGTACATTCGTGCGGCTAAGGAGTGTGTGGAAATACTCCCGAAGATAAAGGAATATGTCCAGAACAAGGATGGGAAATCAAGTTTGAAACTTAAAATTATGATAGCGGAAGCACGGGTGAACACTGAAAAAAGAATATTTGAAATTCAGTCCCGTATAAAGTTCCCCAGACCTGAAAACAAGGAGCGTGGCGTTCTTTTGTCCACTCTTCAACTTGCACATCGAGTGCGTGAGTTTCAAACACGACTTGAGAGCATTTGTGAGCAGACCGCTTTGTTCTGGTATGCAGTGTAGTGCGCAGCAACACAGACAGTATGACGAAAAATTAATGTACCACAAATCTTTCGGTTTATTGACGCCGCGGTAACTCAGCTGGGAGAGTGCCAGACTGAAGATCTGGAAGTCGCCGGTTCAAGCCCGGCCCGCGGCACCTTATCAGGAATTATTGGTAGGAATATGTATACGAATTAACAACCCACTTAGAGCATCGGGACAAGTTCAATATCGTCGATGTATTTTCTGGGCACATTCCGCAACCAGTATGTACCAGTTCTCCGTTTATGTCCTGTGAGGAAGGTATGTCCATTTTGTTCGTGGAGTTCTATATGTGTTTTGCAAATCGCAGATGCAGCAGTATTTAGAACGCCTTTCAATTTAGTGCAGAGAATGAGGATGTCGTGCTTTGTCCTTGCATGTTCTACAATTTGCATTAGCACATCCATAAGGTCATTTGCGGAATATGCAGATTCCTGTGTATCCAGTCCCACTACGAGGAGAAATGGTTTCTTTGCCTCTCTCAGCAATATCGAGTAGCTTTCGAGCCAGATCTGGTAATCTTCCATACTGTTCATGTAGGGCATTCTAACAATATGCTTTTCAGACGAGCTTTCATGCGACTTCAAAAATATACGAAGATGCTCAACATTTTCCCCGGCGACATTAATAACGGGTACAAGATGTTTCATTGTGATGGCTAACGGTGGAATCAACATTACCCCGTGCCCCTGGCTCAGAAAGTTAGCAACAGGTGAGAGTATTAGTGGGATTATACTATCTTCAGGCACAGTTGGTTCACTTTCAATAAAAATCACATCTCCAGGTGCAATTCCACCATAAAATGTATCTATCTCCTTCAGGCCTGTTGAATAGTTTTCCACGCCATTGGGAATAATTTGCCAGCGTCTTTCTTTCTCCTTTTTTTCAATTCTTGATAACACCGTCAGTTTTCCGTCGACCATCGTGAAGAGATAATATGGATTCGCAATTTTTATTCCACGCATCTTTTTCATTTCAAGTTCTCTTATCACCGACATACCCAATCTTCTCATGTTTAAACAAATTATTCCATCTACCAGATAATCAATCGGAGTGGCATTTTCGCTTTCACATATCACTACCATGTTTACGCCAGTTTCTTCAACGAGGTCTTTCTGCATTGCCTCTACAATTTTTCCGTATGGTATTTTATACTTTTCACCCATTCCATCTATGCTATCTATCACAACCATACACTTTCCAGGTAGTATGGACTGAATACGGTCATACAGATTTTCCACTTCACGCACTTCCGCTTCCTGGATGAGTTGAAGTAGCCATGTTCTATTTTCCACACCTCTTTTATCGGATTTTTCCAGTGTGGTCAAGATTTCCTTTGCTTTCAATACTTTAATATCTGGTATTTCCTTTGGCTCAGGAGTTACTTCTCTCAAAAAATCTTTTGTAATGTCGATTAATCTATCGCGCCACTCTTTTTCCTGAAGCCATGGAAACTGCGAAAAAATTGCATCGTCTGATACACGCGTAGAGATGTAGAACCCACGATTAATTTCCACAAGTTCTTCCATGAGTTGCAATGCCAGTGTGGTTTTACCGCTTCCCGGTGCACCTTTTATGAGTAGAGACCTTCCTCCCTTTTGGTTGAAGAACCGTCTTATCTCCTCTGGAAGAGTTATATGCATGCTATCTCCTTCCATACCCGTATTTAAGTTGTAGTATATAAAAGCACGCCCTTAACATACGCAATGCAAAAAATCGAAAATGCCGATGATAATGAGGTGGAGAGCAACTGAAAGCAAATCTAAATATATCTGTGCTTCATAAGGTAATTTATGTACGCTCCACCTGGGGGAGTGGTAATAAAGCCGCAAAAGCGTCCCATCCATAGAAAGTATACACGACCACATGATATTGTGATTTCCCCGTACAAAGGACCGCCACCACGACTCCTGCTCCCCAAGTTTTTACTGGCAATATTTCTAATAATTGGCTTAACTGCATGCGGTATTGCCATCTACCTGATTTATGATAGCAGGATTGAGCTTGGCAGGATTGAGTGCAATCTCAAGGATATGATTGCAGGTAAGGAGTACTACATAAACATTACCTGTTACGACTTCAAGGATAGACCGCTTAAGGATGTGCATGTGTCCATAGAAGGAGGAAGTATTGACAACTCAGGTACCAGTGATATAAATGGATTTGTCCAGTTTAAGGTGTGTCCTTTGCTTCCCATGAATGTACACAACGACATTGTGCGTGTTGTGGCGTATCATCCGGCAAAACCAGATAAAGTATGTACGCACTACATCTCAGTACACGACTAAAACTGCGCTATTATCTCATGTAATTTTTTTGCCTCCAGTTCAGGGTCGGCTGCATCATAAATGCTCCTTCCAACAATGATGTAATCCGCTCCTGCTTCATACGCAGACCTTGCATCACCGCCTTGCGCTCCGACACCTGGCGAGAGTATCAACAAGTCATCTCCGATTATCTCTCTGAATTTTTGTATGCGCTCAGGACGCGTTGCTGGTGCGATAATTCCTCTGAGACCCGTGCCTTTAGCCATGTCTGCAAACTCATACGCATGCTTCGAGGTAAATTCGACACCACCTGGATTGCTCATTTCGACTACAAGGAACACATCTCCGGAATATTTCTCTGCCACCTCCTTCACTGCGAGAACAGAATCTGTGCCAGGAAATGCGTGCACAATAATTCCGCTGGCTCCATGCCCGAATGCAAGTTCTGCAATCAACCTGTTGGTGTTCGGGATGTCCGCAACCTTGAAATCGCAGAGCACATAGGTTTTCCCTGTGAATTGTCTTATAATTTCGATGCCTGTTGAAAGCACCACTGGATAATTTAATTTTATTGCGTCGACATACTTATAAACTTTATTTGCAATATCAAGAGCTCGCGAGCGCTCGGTGACATCCAGCGCCAATATCAATCCTCTTTTTTTCGGTAGCATGAGACACCAAAACACAATGATGATTAAAAGATTTACCACATGGCAGATAACGCCATTCAGATACCAAAGCTAGAGCGATTTCAATGACTTACCACCATGTGTTATTTCTTCAATTACCCATTCTTCTAATTTTTCCCTGTTAAAAGAGCATATTATCATTGTATTATAACTGTCTGCACATTTTCTGATTTCATTGAGCACTTCCGAAAAGGATGTAGTGGAATAGAAATAGTGTGTAATCAAGTCCTCTATTGACTCAATGAGCACAATTGAGTTTTCACTCTGGGACACAAACTTCTCAATCAGAAATGGAAGTGTCTTGATGCGTTCCTCGTCCAGTGGATTGATATCCCCTTTTTCAGAGATTGTTATTACCCGTGCATTTGTAGCTACTTCTTTTTCTGGTATTTCGTTAACCGTGATGTAAAGCGACCACACACCCTGCTTGAGAAATTCCATAAAATATTTTCTTGCAAATTTTTTATCATCACACCAGAAATAGCCCGAACTTACTTTTTTATTCACACCTTCTGTCCCGGTCGCTGGACCCAGATTGTTTCCTCCTGTCATGTGATACCTCACAAATACATGGTACAAGAGCATTCCCGTAATTGCAAAAGGTATGGTTGTAAGTGGGTATATATCCTGGACCCCAAAAATCGGTGGGATATACCCGGTTATAGTAGCACAGCAGAGAGAAATTCCCAGTGCCACTGCAATCCATCTTGTCTGAAACCTTCCGATAGCGGTACTGAGTCGAAGCGATTTGACCTCTAAATTTGCAATCGCAATAATAGTACCACCGATAATGTAAGTTCCCCATATGAGCATTCCAGGACCAAACACTGCACCCCATCCGGGTGCATATACTATCATGTCAGATATAAGGAGGTCAGTCGTGATGCACAGCATTGCAATAACTGCACTGGTAATGTAAAGTGCCAGTAATATTCCATTGTGTGCATCTTTCTTTCTTACGGGAAATACGAATGAGAAGTGGATAAATGCAGATGGAAGAAATGCACCCGCAATCGCAATTATTTTTACACCAATCAGGGCAACATCTCTCTCAGCAGGTGGCGGTCCAGAAACCCTTTCGAGGAGTTCTCCAGCGCTCCACAGGAGAAAAAGAAACGCATATAAAAATGCAGGAAATGGAATGTACCTGCGTATTTTTGTAAAACCCGCAAGTAATGTTACGAAGATTGCTATAGATAGCACTGGTGGCACAGCGTACCATGTTACCATCAAGTTTACCACACCTCGTACGAGCTCAATTCCACTTCCGTATCGGATATATCTTATCTTCTATTAGTAGTTTCCTTTCTCCGCCTTTGCGCATCCTCTTATTATGTTTTGCATATTTTGAGGTAAATTACAGCATTGCCTGAAGTATGGGAAATGAAAGCACCAGCCCCAGCACCATCACCACAGCAGCTGTGATAATGTAAAAGTAAGAAGTATATATACGCTTCACTTCATCCGGCAAAGTCATACGGTATAGTTCTAAGTACGGGACTATCCTGCGTCTGTACCAGCCCTCTACAATCACTTCTTTTCCGATGTTTTTCTCTGTAGCAAATATTCCCACAAGAATATCCACAAACTTGCTGATCTGATGGTAGTCAATTAAAAGCAACCCGGTGCCATCATCTATTTTCATATCTTCTGAAAAGAAAAGACCAGGCACGCCCCTGCCAATAATGCGTCCCTTCAGTCGCACAGGAATTCCACGGATGGGCGACGCCTTCGGGTAAGAAATCAGGTTAATTACTTCCATGTCTCTAAAACGGAAAGGATAGGCATAGGTAATCAGGTATGCCAGTCCCCAGCCGCCGATTACAAACATTGAAAGTGTGATGCTCAACAGTAATCCCATTGAAAATCGGGATTGAGAGTAGTTGTGTGTGAGAATGTACCAGGGTATGAAAATGCACAGGAGTGTTGCAATAATCGCGCCACCATATTTCGCAAGTATGTCCTTGAGGAAATCGTCCCAGTAGCACTCTGGCTTTTTCAGTTTAAATGAAATAAGAGGTTCCTGTCCCATTTTTTCAGCAATCTTTCCAAGCTTGTTGAGTCGCTTGGCGGGAAGCGGGTGCGTGGACTGCAACTCAAGAAGTGTTGCCCAGGGATTCCACATATCCCATGCCATTGCCTTTTCGATTGTATCAAGGGAGTAGTCACCATATGCGTCTGCACCCATTGCAGCAAGTGCCCTTGCACTGTCTGCATTAAAAATGCCCAGTGAGGTAGTATGCCTGGTATGCTCCTTATCTGAGCGTTCTCCCAGCCCTTCAGTTGCCATCCCGTATGCGATTTTAAGTAGTGCACTTGCAAGCTTGTTTGGTCTGCCTGTGCTTTCAGCTGAGAATTCATCAGCGTAGTACTCTCGATACCTGCTCACAAGTAAGGCAATAAACTGGGAAAGCACATAGACGATAAATGAAATTGCGGCAGTTACCAGAAACACAATTGCCGCCTGTCCTCCACGCCTGCTCCGCCCTGCAATTCTAAGTGCGTACAGGGATGAACGCAAGATGATGTAAAAGATCAGTGGAATGGCACTAATAACGGTCATAAATACAAAGTCATCATGCACAATGTGTCCCATTTCGTGTGCAATCACAGCGATGCGCTCCTCTTCATCACAGTACTGCATAATTCCTTTTGTTACTGCGATTCTTGCGTGATTCTTTGTCCAGCCGAAGGTAAACGCATTTGGATTTGCATCATTTATTATTCCAACTTCTGGCACATTTATTTTTTCTCTTGCGCACACATCGTAAATGTAGGATGCCACTTTTTGACCGAGTGCCTCTGGTTCCGTCCAGTCGATCTTATAGAGCCACATGATGATGAATGGCGAGAGTGCCCATTGGAGAAACACCACGAAGATTGCAAATACCAGAGATACGATAAAAACATAGATTCCAGATATTATTCCAAAGTATTCCAGCACTGCAATTAAGCCCATGCCAAATGCAAAAAGAAGACCGAAGAGCAGTGTTAATGCTATTGCCAATCTCGCCCTTAGTCCCATGGTTCTAAATTATGAAATGAAGATATAAAGATTTCTCCGTTATTGGACAGTATTCCCCGTTTGCATCCAAAGATTTATATGTCCATGCGCATACAGAATTTACGAAATGGACCCACAATTGTACCCTTTGATTGGTGCCTTTTATCTGGGCATTACCATTGCAATGGTGTATGTGGGATATCGAGGATATGTTCCTCGGCTTTGTGAAGGACATTACAGACATGGCGTACAAGCAAAAACTAAATATGTTCTGTGTAATGGAACAACCAGATATGAGCGAGAAGCCCGTTATCGAAAACAGATTTGGCCTTGTCGTACGCTGAATACTCGAAGAATTCTTATCTAAATTTTATGTAATCGAAAGGTGAGATGGTAAACGCAAACATATAAATACATAATATCTATTATTTGGTAGAGCAAAAAAGGGGGCGAAAAATTTGAACAGGTATGGAAGAAAAAAAAGAGGCAGTATGGGCATTGGTGCTCTGATCGTATTCATAGCGCTGGTAGTTGTGGCTGCAATCTCTGCAGTGGTGATCATTAACACCGCAATAACACTCAAAAACCAGGCAGAGAAGACAGGCGAGAGCATAAAGCTCACGATTCCTGAGGTGAAATCTGTTGTCGGAGACAGAGATCCTACTAATTCTGGCACACTCAGTTCGACCGTGGACTTTCTGTACCTCACAATGGTTGTGAACGGTGCAAAAACCCTGAACATGAGCAACATGCGTATTCATATTACCACTTCCACCAGCAATAAAAGCGTGGACCTTGTCCTGAACACTGCTGCACTTCAGTCAGCAGCAAACCCTGAGAGCCCCACAGATAATGAGTTGATTAATGCTGCAGATACTACTCACTATGGTGCAAAGGAAATTGTACCTTATCTTGGCAGTGGATGGGACCCGGGTCTCGGTGCTTTCTATGTGAGCAGAAACACCACACTCAAAATCTATATTGACCTGAGAAACGCACCAGACGGCATTGGTATGACACTACCCGTGAACACCGATGTCACAATCACATTCAACGCAGGTGATAGCAGTGCTGCATACAAGGTTCAGTTTAATACTGGATATTCCTACGGAAACTCAAAAATCATAGATTTCACATACACATAGGAGGTGAAAGGAAATGTACAGATACAGAAATAGAAAAATGCGAAAAAATAGTGCAGGTGCAATCGGAATTGGAACGCTCATCGTGTTCATTGCGATGATTCTGGTAGCTGCAATCGCAGCAGCGGTAATAATTTCTGCGGTTTTTTCATTGCAGCAACAGGCAGAGAATGCTGCGGCGGGCTCGCAGAACAAGGTAAGCAATGGTCTCCAGATAAGAATAATCGAGGGCGTCCGCACCGGCACTCCCCTGAACAACTCAATAGATTACCTGCAGTTACAGGTATCGCTCACACCAGGCAGTAATGCAATAAACATGGCAGATGTGATAATCAAGGTTGTCACAGAGAGACAGGAAAAGGAACTTTCCCTGAATCAGTATGTGTTCCCGGGTCCAAACCCAGAGACCCAATCGCTAACAGATGCGCTTGCCCTCCAGCTTGCAGATAGTACGCACTACGCCGCTGAGGAGGTGCCGGGTGGACAGAATAACAGTGGCTGGGACCCGTACATCAATTCCTCGCATCCAAATCCCTCGTACTTCCTTGCTGAGGGGAATGTCCTCAAGATATGGATTGACTTGAGGTCTGGTGCAGAAGGAATTGGCTCCCAGCTTGCACCCTCTACATACTGTAAGCTGATGTTCATCATCACGACAGGGGGCTTTGACACATTTGAGACCTTTACAACGCCACCATCCTATGACACATCAGCAATAATCGATCTCACCTACAGATGAGGTGGAAAATGGCACCGCTATTCAAGAAAAAAGGTAAGGGCGAGGAAGAGAAAGCACCACAGGCACAGCCAGCACAGCCCGCAACGGGACAGCCAGCAGTGGAGAAACCCACCGAAGGCATCTGTGCAAAGTGCGGGAGCACAAATCTCAGTTTTTTTGACGACGGCACTGGTAGATGCAATAACTGCGGTAGAATATTCAACTGGAAAAAGGCACTTGTTCCGGAGACACAGGAATCTACACCGCAGCAGGCACAGACGCTGTTCAAGGAAGCTCCTGCTCAACCTGCTGCGCCATCGCCCGGTCCACCAGCACAGGCACCCGCACAGCCAGAACAACCATCAACTCCCCAGCCCGCACTCGAAAATACCGCTCAATCACTTGCTGAACAACCCCGGGTTCCTTCATCACCTCCCCCACCACCCCAACCAGTTCCACAGCAACCACCCCAGGCAACAGAACCCGCAGGAATTTCACAGCCGCAGACAGTAATGCCGCCCGGTCCACAGGCACAACCTGTGCAGCAGGTGCAACCCATGCAGATATCCACGCCTGAGGTAATTACTGCAGGCACATTCAGAAGGTCTGAGAAAATCGAGGAATCGATCGTTGACCTGAAAAACAAAATTGAACGCGTCTCAGACACAACCGAGAGATACCGACTTGAGATAAATGAGATAAAGGAGAGCATTACCAGAATCGAGAGCAGATTACATGAACTCACTGCACTCTATGATGCAATTTCTGCACAGTTTAATCCATTTATAGACACGCAGATAAAGCGAGAAAATCCTGCCAGCGTTGAAGATGCCTCGGTTGCAAAGCAGATCGGTGAAGATTTAACGGATGCAATGATACTTGACAAGGTGGCATGTCCAAAATGTGGCGAATTGATACCAGAGGACTCTAAGGTGTGCCCGAAATGCGGTGCAAATCTGGAAAATCCAGAACAATCACTTGCGCAGGAAAAGCCATTACAGGAAAATATTGCTGGCACCTTACCACAGGGAACTGCAATGCCACAGCCAGTAATGGTGACTTTCCCACAGATGCAAATGCCCCCTGGCACTGCAAAGTTTGGACCACTTCTTCAGAGTATTGGCAATGATTACCGGAGTTCACTGCTTGCAATGCGGTGGATTGAGTACTTGCTTGAGCGTGTGACACTTGAAGACCTCCCGCAGGTGCTTGACTACTACAGAAAGATAAACTGGATAAGCAACGAGGTGAAGGCAGATATACTCTGGAAAATAAAAGGAATTAAGATTGAGAAGAAACCGCAGAAAATTGAGGGAAAAGAGGGCTGGCGTCTTTCAATCAATGACCATCTCCGCACACTCATGTTTATTGAAATGCTTCGTGGCACGCAGCTGGACAAGCAAACACTGGAAGACCTCGAGAAAGAGATGGAGAAGCTGAAGAACTCCCTGGGTGATTTTTATGGGATATAGCGTGGCAGTTGCATCTGCCATACTATTTACTTCCCTTTTGATTGCGTTTTCCTTTGTGTACACGGGTGTGAATTTTGCTACAGGGTGTGTGGAGGACGGATTCAATGAGATGATGAGAATAAAGGAGGAAAAGGCACATACATGCATTGGAATTGTCTCATACAACTTAAGTGCGCCAACGACTACCCTTGAACTCATTAACTCTGGAACAACTGAGATCAACACGGGCTCGCTGAATGTTCTGATAGACGGAATCCTGATAGAGGAGAATATTACAGTAACCGTGAACGGTGCAATAACCAGCATATGCTTTCCAGGTGAAAAATTCAGTGTGGAAATAACGAATCTCACGGGCACGCCAGAGAAGGTAAAAATCGTGGCAGGTAACGGTGTCTCTGCATACATTTAGCAGGTGAAGAAGAATGCCAGCAAATGCCGCCTCACATACAATATTTTTCATCGGGGCACTCGTGATTTCGAGCATATTAGCCACAGTATTTATCGGAGTTTCGTTACAGCTGAAGGATGGAATTGAAGCAAGGAGTGATGCACTGAATAAAGAATTACGCACAGGTATTGAGATAATAAACGATGCCCGAGCAGTGCCATACGACGCAAACAATTCCACACTTATCCTGTACATAAAAAATACTGGCTCAACAACAATTCCCGTAAGTTCCGTGCTTCTGGAAATAAATGGAACCGTGTATGGTTATACCTCTGGCAGTGCTGGCGGTACCACATTCAACGAGACATATATAATTTCACCCACAAATACTACGGAGTGGTTGCCTGAGACAACGCTTGTAGTCAAAATCAAACTACTGGCTCCCCTTGTATCTGGAAGCATGTGCATGGTAAAGGTTACTGCATGCTATGGGGCAAGCGACACATTTGCCTTCCGGGTGAGGTGAGCGCATGAACCATAGAATTTTTTCAATTGAGATTCCACGAGATGGACTGCACAGGCGTCTCGGAGGTGGCATTCCAACAAGCACAATCACAGCAATCTCAGGTAAGCATGGAAGCGGTAAAAGCGCAATTGTCCAGCGGTTACTTTATGGACTGCTGGAAAACAATCACAATGTGACATACATCTCCACAGAGCTTACCACAAAGGGGCTGATAGACCAGATGGATTCATTAGGATACCCGGTACTCGAATATTTAACCGCAAGGCATCTACTTTTCATTCCCGTGTTCCCGCTCATTGGAAAGAGCATTCCCAGGAAGGACTTTCTCACACGGCTCATGGGTGCGAAAAAGCTGTTTGAGAGTGATGTGTGCATCATAGACACATTTTCAGCACTTGTGAAGGACCAGCTTACGCCATATACCGCTCTGGATGCGATGGCATTCTTCAAGAAGGTTGTAGCAGGGAACAAATCTGTGGTGCTTACATTTGAAGGTGGTGACCTGAGCAAGGATGTTGAAAGTGCAATCTTTTCTGCAGTGGACATTCTGATTGAGATTGAACGAAGCATTGGAGAAGGTGAAATCCAGCGTGTGATGACAATAACACGGTATACCAATGCCCAGGATTATGTGGGCAGTGTGATTGGTTTCAGGGTGGAAGCAAAACGAGGAATAATTGTGGATATAACGACGGTGGCATAGTATGGTAAAACTCGAGGAAGTAATTGTGAGAAACCCGCATCTGGGACAGTACCTTTCCCTCCTGTCAGCACAGGGCATCCCTCAGCCCGTGTTTCTCGAACATCTCACAGAAGATGTGGCAAAACAGAAGAACCCAAACATTCTCTATCCTGTTGGAGACCCCATATTTATACATCTTTATAGACCCAGTGGATACTACTATGTTGTGATTGAACCACCACTCACACCAGAGCTTGAAAGCAAGTACAACCAGATTCTCGAAATGATGCTTAAATATGCCACGAGGTTTGAGGAAACGCCTGAAAAGAAGGAAGAGTTTGAGGGCCTGATAGATAAATTAATAAATCATGTAACAACCGTGGAGGAAAAGGAAAAATCCAGGTTACTGAAAAAATTGGAATTTGAGCGGATTTCCGTGCGGAAGGAGGAGCTTGAAGTACTGAAATACCACATAAAAAAGAATATTCTGGAAAATGGAAAGATTGAGCCCCTCATCAGGGACCCCTACATTGAGGATATACACTGCGTGGGCACCACACAAATACACATCACGCACAAGTTATTTGGAATGATTGCTACAAACCTGTGTTTCACTGCACTGGCTGAACTCGACGAGTTTTTGAGGAACATGACCGAACGCATTGGGCACCCGGTGAGCGACGCAAGACCTGTTGTGGATGCTGCACTTCCAGATGGCTCAAGATTGAATGTGGTCTACAGCGAAGATGTAAGCATGAGAGGCCCGAGTTTTACAATTAGAAAATTCTCTGAAAAACCGTACACATTACCACGGCTGGTTGCATGGAACACGATGAGTGCCGAGATGGCTGGCTTTCTCTGGCTATGTATTGAAAATGGCATAAATGCATTCATCTGCGGAGAAACTGCATCTGGAAAAACCACAACACTGAACTCTCTCGTTCCCTTCATAAATCACAAGTACAAGGTATACTCCGCAGAGGACACGCCAGAAATTATTGCACCGCATAAGGTGTGGCAGCGCATGCTCACACGCGAGAGTGTGCAGGAAAGTGCAAGGGTGGAGATGTACGACCTGCTGAGAGCTGCACTCCGCAGCAGACCCAACTTCATAATCGTGGGTGAGATTCGAGGTAAGGAGGGCTTTGTTGCATTCCAGGCAATGCAGACAGGCCACTATGTGCTTTCCACATTCCACGCCCCATCGGTAAAACAGCTCATCCAGAGATTTGTTGGTGAGCCCATAAACATACCTGAGAGATTCATGGACAATCTTAACCTCGTGGTATTCCAGCAGAATGTGTACGAGGGCGGGAGAGTAATGCGGCGCTGTATTTCCATCGATGAAATTTTGAAGTACTCAAAGGAAAAAGGTGGTGTGCTTACAAGAAATATGTTTATGTGGGAGCCAGATCGTGACCAGTTCTTCTTCAATGGAATAAATAACTCATATGTGCTTGAAGAAAAGATTGCACCCAGATTGAAATACAAGGATAAGGCGCTGATATACAGGGACATGGAGGCAAGGGCAAGGGTCATTCAGAAACTTGTTGAAGCGAAGGTGTTTGATTACGATGTGCTTAATCGAATTCTGGATGAGTATTTTGAGCGGAACATCGATGGAATTCGAAATCCAGATGAATTCGTTTACGAGTGTGAAAAACTGATAAAGGCGCTAACATGATGGAGAGGTTCAGAAAGGCATACATGTGGATGGAGATTCCTGCAAGGGATTACCTTTTAACCAGAATTCTCCCTGTGTTTTTGTTCACTATTGTGCTTATTGTCTCCATTATGATTGTGAACCCGGACATATTTCAGAACTGGCTTTACTTCCTTCTCCTCTTCTGTGTTCCTGTGTTTATATGTGCGTATGTTGTTATCCATCCACTTGTGATTTATGAAAAACTGGGCAAGTCCATTGATGAGGATATGCACCTCTTTGTCACACGCCTGGGCGTGCTTTCAGTTGCGTATGTTACCAGAAAGGAAATGTTTGACATTCTCGGAGAAATGAAGGAATACCGTGCACTGGCAAGGGAAGTAAAAAAGGTATATGATTTGATGAGCAAGTGGAACATTGCATTACAGCGCGCCTGTCGACTGGTGGCTGAGATGACACCCAGTGTGATTTTCTCAGATTTTCTCACAAGAATGGCGCATGCGATTGAAACCGGAGAGAGTGCAGAGCGGTTTGCGGAGAACGAGCAGAAGGCGACAATGGAGGAGTTTGTAGTGAAGTACAGGGCAAGCTTGAATGCAGTGGATATAATGAATGAGGTGTTTATATCTTTTGCAATTGTGGTGATTTTTATCTTCGTCTTCGTGTACATTCTGCCATTTCTGATTGGTGAAAACGCGATTTTTCTGCTTGCAGGTGCGGGACTGCTTTTTGTTCTTGGCGAGATTTTCTTTCTTTATTTCTTTGCTTCCGTGGTTCCAGGAGAACACATCTGGCAAACATCGGGCATTGAAACAGAACGGGAAAAAGGTCTGAGAAAAGCCCTGGTGTACTCCATTGCCTTCTCAGTTTTACTCCTGTTTCCTGCTGCATTGCTGTATGTGCTCTACGCAGTCCCCATTTACATTCTTGTTCCCCTCGTATGTACGCCACTTGCGATCGCAGGATACCTGGCAGATAAGGAGGAGCAGTTAATCATCAGAAGAGACGAGAACTTTCCCTCGTTTATTCGCTCACTGGGCACATCTGCAGGTGCAATGGGAAAAGAAACAACCTATGCACTTAAGAAACTGCGTCATTATCATTTTGGGCCATTAACAAAGAACATTGATGACCTGTATAAGCGACTGAATCTGCGGATTAACAAAAATCTGGCCTGGAAGCTTTTCGGAATTGAAAGCGGAAGCGATTTAATATCAAAATTCAATGCACTGTATGTTGAAGGCACGCACATCGGCGGGAATCCAAAGACAATCAGCCAGATAATAAGTGAGAATTTTATGACAATAACTGGACTGCGAAAACACAAATACCAGGTAGCAAGCACAACATCTGGAATACTTTACGGTCTCACTGCTGGCATCACATTCCCGCTTTACATTTCGCTCTACCTTTCGCAATGGATCCAGCGTCTGATGAGTTCAGTTGCACCACCTGAAGAGTACCCATTTCTTAACATACTCCACGGAACGGTGTTTGACCCGCTTTCGCTTTCCATTATTTCTATCGCAGTAATATTTGTGCACGCATTTCTCTCCGCATACATGCTTAAAATTCTGAAGGGAAGCCATCCGTATGTGATTTTAAAACACCTTTGTATAATGCTCTGGCTTTCTGGTGTAACTGCTGGAATTTCAATATATTTAATGCAGCTGATTTTACCGTAGCACTAGCAGATTCTGGGCACGGGGTCACCCACGGGTGGCTGGATTACACGCATGCCCCCTACCTTCGTCTGCATCACAACCCCCTCTACATCCTTCGTAGCCCTGCCAATGATTGCTGCATCCCTGCCCTCCTTTGTCGCACGCAGGGCAGCGAGCACCGCATCTGCCATCTGGGGCACCACAGCAAGCACAACCTTGCCCTCGTTTCCGATTTCCAGCGGGTCTATGCCAAGCATTGCACATGCACTCCTCGTGGACTGTCTTATTGGTATACGGGATTCCTCAATCACAATTCCCACACCCGATTTCTCGCTCCATTCATTGAGCAGGTTTGCAACACCACCTCTGGTTGCGTCCTTTATTGCACAGATACCCCCCACCTTCAATGCCCCTGCAATCATGTGATTGAGCGGTGCCACATCGCTCGCAATGTCGCCCTCAAACCCATAGCCCTCCCTTGCAGAGAGCACTGCAATTCCATGGTCTCCCACATAGCCAGAAACGATAATTACATCACCGTCTGCAACATTTGAATCAAGTAACCAGTTTGCCTTCACTTTCCTGTATTTTCTTGCAATGTCCAGGTTGTGGTCGAGTAACTCATGTCTTCTTCCAATACCAGATGTGTTTATCACAATCTCGCTCAAACCTCCGCGCTCCACCACCTTCGTGTCGCCCGTGACAATCTCGGTTCCCGCCTCCTCCGCTGTTTGCGCCATGCTCGCAATTATTCTCTCCAGTTTTTCTGTCTCAAATCCCTCCTCAATCACAAATGCTGCAGATAAGCCGAGAACTCTGGCACCGACACATGCGAGGTCATTCACCGTGCCAGCAACAGATAATCTTCCAATGTCTCCGCCTGGAAAAAACACAGGTTTTACTGTGTGCGAGTCGGTGGTGAATACAATGCCATCCACAACCGCAGCATCATCAAGTGCAGATAACGGCACTTCCACACGCCCGGAGCCAAAGTGTTTGAGCACAATGTCCTTTATGAACTGCTGCATCACTGCACCGCCAGCACCGTGTTCCATCGTGATTTTGGCACACATGAAGATGAACAACCGCAGGGAGTATTTTAGGGTTGGGGATGGTGCACTGCAAATGCCGAGACGAAAGATATATTGCGGAATTTATTATATCCGCTGATTGAGAAAATGCGGGCGAGCTGGTGGAAGGGTGATGTTATGGCGTGGAGAAAGTGAGTTCTACAATCGAAGATGACGAGATGGAATCTGCGGAGGCATGGTGGAATTCAATCATCCATGCGTATGAAAAGCTCAAAAAGAAAAGTTCAAAAAGAAAATCCCGCAATCAACCTGAAAAGTAGATTTATTAATCCTGGCGTTAGCGTTTTGTAATGTCGGGTAGTGCAGCATAAACTCACGGGCTCTCTGAAAAAACTTAAAATAATACAATGTCATATAGTGAAGCGGAGTGACTATGGCATGAAACCTACCACATATCTATTGTTTGCAGTGATTCTGGGCATGGCGGGTTTATATTTGCTCATCGACGCCTGGCGTTATTGTGCCAGCATTGCATTGATACTGCTTGCAGGTGCAGTCCTTTTCTTCCTTCTCTTTCTCTTATCAAAGCCAGAGGAGAATGGTATTGGCGGAATGGAAATGATATATGAACGCCAGTACATGTGGCAACGGCTTTCTGATGTTGAATGGAAGGTGTACTACAGTCAGATGTCACTCCAGCAATTCCGCAGTCAGATAGATTTGCTGAGAAAAGAAGTAGAGAAACTCAAAACAACCCATGAACAGCAGTACATGGAACACCGTCTCTTTGATGTTGAGTGGAAGGTGTATCACACTCACCTTACATTCCAGCAATTGCACAGCCAGACAAATATGCTACGCGAAGAAATAGAGAAACTTAGAACAAGCTATGAACGGCAGTATGTGTGGCAGCGACTTTCCGATGTTGAGTGGAAGGTGTATCACAGTCAGAACACAGTCCAGCAATTGCACAGCCAGATAAATGCCCTGCGCGATGAAATGGAGAAACTTGTACGGGGTGAACTAAAGGTAAAAAAGGAGAAGGTTGTGGAAGAAATAAAATCTCCAGAGATTACGCCAGTAACGCCCGCAGTCACACCCCAGCCAGCGCCTGTGCAAACCACCGCTGAAGGGCTTGAACAACCGAAGATGGAATCCAGGGTTGAGGAAAAGAAAGAAATCCCGCAACCAGTTCCACCGGGTATTGCGGTGCCACACGAGAGGCATGTGCCTGAGACGCCGGTGACAGAACAAAAAACAATCTTTGAAGAAGTTGTGAGCAGATTTGAAAGGGAGAAGCGAAAAATTACATCCTGGGAGGTATATATTGGAAGCAGGTGGGCACAGATTGCAGGAGGCGCTTTGTTAACCGTCGGGCTCATACTTGCTGGCTTTTATGCCGCAATTGGAATGAACAATGTTGAGCGCACATACTCAGTGCTGGCCGTTGGCATTGGCATTTTGGTGCTGGGCGAATATATTACAAGAGCAACGAGATACAGGCGTTATGGCATTACCCTCGTGATTTCTGGTTTCATGAATATCTATGTATTCCCGGTAGTTGGCATTTACCTTGAGGTGTTTAATCTCGTTCAAGCTTCTGCAATTCTTGCATTTTTTGCGGGCATGAACTACAGCTTTGCCTTCCTGCACAGGAATGGGATGCTGTTTGCTGAGAGCATTCTTGCCTCATATGTTGTCTGTATCTCCGTGCTCAATTATTTCAATCCACTTGCCCATGCAATTGCGCTTCCGGTTGCAATGTTATGCGCTACCGCAATCACATGGTATACGCAGGAGCCAAGATTGAAAATTTTCCAGGCATATACTGCACTTGTATTCATGGCACTCAGTGCTTCAATGCTCGGAATTCTTGCGGTTGGTGTATTTATTACTGGCTCAATCTGCATACTCCTGCTCCTGCACACACTGCAGAGAAATGTGGACATCACGAAAGAGTACTTTTTGAGTGAAGACGACCTGAATGTGCTCTGGCATCTTACATACATCCTGCTCCTTCTACTCCCGTTCCTGATGTACTACACATCTGCTACATTGCTGAAATCGCCAGAAATTAAACTTCTGAGCATATGTTTTAATATCACTTTCTCAGCCATTATTATCCTGGGCACAGTATTTGGAACCCTGCGCAAGGGCATCGACCTCATCATTGATTTGTTCCTCGGACTGATGGCTTTCTGGCTTCTATGTGGATTTGTCCCATATGGCTACTTCAACTCACTTGCGCTCCTTGCCTGTCTGATATTTGCACTCTATCGCTCACGAATAACTCCCCAGATGAGCTTTGGAATTGCATACGCCATGCTCCCGCTTGCATGTGCAAATGCAGTGTTGTACAGCACGAATTACGCATTGCTCGTTACATATGCGCTTTTCCTGGTATGCTTCGTATTTGTATTTGCAGTAAGTTATCTCAGAGAAAAGTCAGAGCCAGACACATCTTTATCTGCAGTCTCCATGATGGCATCTATAATCACACTGATTCTGCTGGAGTTTTTTACATACTGGTTTAGATACAGCAGTTATGTATTCTCCGCATTTTTTGCTGCGGTTCTCTACGCATACATCATCATGGATGTGTTGAAAAAACATAAACTGAATGTGGGAGCAAAACTGGTAGGAATTTATCTTGCATTTCTTGCGAATTCCATACTGGCATTCTCACCGGATATGCAGGAGTTCCATGGCATAATCCCCTTGTTTTTCTTCTCCATCTACACGATTGCGAGTGCACTTATGATAAAAGAAAAAATCAGTCCTGAGTTTTTCATGCTCGATGACATGCCAGCAATCAAACACCTCCCGGTGTTTGCACTCGGTTCCCTTGCCTTTGCTTATTCCAGTTCTGCCAATGCCTATCTTCCGTTTCTGATTCTCGCAGCGGGCATGCTTCTATATCTCCTTCTTGCATCTGCATTAAAACAGGGATATGTGTGGCTCGATATACTTTCAATGCTCTTCCTCGTATCTGTGATGCGTTTTGTGCTGGCCTTCCCGCCCCTCGTTTTTGAGGCATTTATTTTCCTTGTCTTTGTCTCACTGCTCGTGCATACAATTCTTTCTGGCAGGGCAGTTAAAACTGATAAATGGACTGCACTGAATGAAGTGATGTGCATCCTCCTTCTCCTCTTTTCTCTCCTTACGGTGACCGATTACCATGTTGCAGGGATTTTGATCTCATTTATAATCGTCCTTTTAGCGGTGTATCTTGAAAGGCCAGTTTCTTATGTGATTTCATACGCACTGCTATGTGCCTTCTGTCTCCATCCAATCTCCCTCCTGATTGTTTATTCATCGGAGTTTTTGATATTCAATGCGCTGATTGCAATGTTCTCAATGATTCCAGTGGTTATGGCGATTTATCTCCGGCGTTCATTCAACATCTATGTATTCCTCGCTTCAAACATTCTGGGTGTGTGCGCTATTTTGTTTGCAAGTAATGCAAGTGCACATGCGCTGATGCTTGCCATGCTCTATATAATCGTCCTTGCGCTTTATCTAAGGTATCGAAATGCGGAGATTGGTGCATCAGGCACGGTAATGCTCTTTTTTGCCCTGATACTCACAAAACTTGCAATATGGCTGGTAAATCCAGCATTTTCTAAGTTACCTCTGCTATATATCTCAGGTGTTGAATGGACATTTGAAGTCCTTGCGCTCTGTGTCGCAATATTCTTTGTGCTGATAAGCAAACGGCGCCTTTATACAAGGGGTACAAAGGATTTTGTGATGCAGTATGCTCCATACCTCACTGCCGGAATTCTTATTCTTCCATTCCTGGATATGAAAAATGTTATTCCAGTTATAATTCTGCCTCTCATTGTGGCAATATCTGGCGCAAGACAAAAGGATTTCCTGAATTACCTCCTCGGCTATCTCGCATTTTCATTTGTTGTTTATTTCCAGATGATGCGATTTGCAGATGTTGCGGGTGCATACAGGGATAGTATAATAATTGCCGCAAAGATTGTGCTCTTGATTCTGAGCGTACTGCCCCTGAGCATTGCAGATTTCTCAAGAACATATATGCGTTCCAGACCAATGATGAATGTGAATCTGGTAATTGCAAACGGCATGTTTCTCGTGGTGTCGCTTTACTTCTTTGACTACACTACACTGACCACGATTGCATGGGTAATTTTCGGTGCGGTGGTGGTATTTGCCGGTATTATGATAAAATCCCTGCCTGGCAGATTGATGGGTACAATGTTTATACTGGGTGCGGTGTGCAAGGCGGTATTCTACGACCTGATTTCTCCCGTGGTTGACCAGCGCACGAGAATCGTGGCATTCATCACAGCGGGTATAATTCTCTTTATCGTGTCATATCTGTATACAAAGTACGGACACAGAATCCTGAAACAAGGATGACCGCGGATAACACTACTCACCTAATTTTCTGTATATTGCAGTTATAAGAAAGATGGCACCCGCAATGAACACAATTACACCACTTGTAGCCAGCCCGTACACCGCAGAGAGAGTAATGCCGGAAAAAACGCTCAATATTGAGAACAAAACGCTTGCCAGCACCGTTTTTCTGAACGAGAGCCCGAGCTGGAGTGCAGCAAGTGCAGGAATCACAATAAGTGCGGACACAAGAATTACGCCTACAATCTTTATTGAGAGCACGATTGTGACTGCTACAAGCACATCAAATGCGGGGCTCAGCACATGCACAGGAATTCCTGAAAGTTTTGCAAATTCCTCGTCAAATGTGATGGCAACCATCTCACGATAAAACAGTGTAAGAAACAGAATGATGCTCACACTGAGTGCACAGATGATACCAAGGTCAGTTATATCGATTGTAAGAATTGAACCAAACAGATATGAAAAGAGGTCAACACTGAATCCACCACTCAAGCTGATGAGAATGAGCCCGGTTGCAAATCCGAGTGCAAGGAACACCGCAATTGCAGTATCTGATGGGGCAATCCCTTTTCTGCGTAAATAGGAAATTGAGAGTACAGTAACTATGGACACAATCAGCGCAGTTACCAGCGGTAGCAATCCAAGAAAGAGCCCGATTGCAATACCACCGAATGAAGCATGTGCAAGTCCATCACCTAACATCGCCTGCTTTCTCAATATAATAAACACACCCACAATCGCACATACAATTCCTGCAAGAATACCCCCGATTATTGCAAACTGAAAGAACTGGTATGAAAATAGCATGGGGAGGTCAAGTAAAGATATATCACCCATTTCCAAACACACCCCTGCATTCGTGTTTGTGGAACACGAAGTGGAAATGCTCGCCATACACATTTCTCAGTATTTTTTCAGGGTCTGTTGCCTCGTTCACATCACACGAATACACCTTCATGTTCACACAGATTACCTTTGACATTCTGCAGAACACGACCGAGAGGTCATGTGACACGATAATAATTGTGGTGCCCTTCTTTAAATTTAGGTCGCTCAAAATCTTGTAAAATCTCTCCTGGACAACAGGGTCAACACCGGATATGGGTTCATCAAGAATTAGTATGTCTGGATTTCTTACAATTGCACGGGCAATAAATACACGCTGTTTCTGACCACCTGAGAGTTTGCCGATGCGGCTGTCTGCAAGATGTGCGATTTCAAGGAATGCAAGGGCTTCATCAACATGCTTCCAGTCCTCTGCCCTCAACTTTCTACCCAGGTTATGCCTTCCCGTTCTACCCAGTGCAACAAGTTCTCGCACGGTCAGGGGAAAAAAATCATCAAAGTTTGAGGCATGCTGTGGCACATACGCAATCCTTTCCCAGGCAGAGAACTCGTTAATGTCCTTTCCGAAAATTTTTACCCTGCCTTTTTCCGCAGGAATGAGCCCGAGAATTGCCTGGATAAGTGTGGTTTTGCCACCACCATTTGGACCAACAACGCCGACATAGTCGCCACGATATACCTTGAAGTTTGCATTGCTCACGGTTACCGCATTGCCACGGCGTACGGTTAAGTTCTCAACTTCAATTACTGGCTCCTGCGTCAAGTCGATACCTCCAGTCCGATTTTCAGGTTCTTTAGATTTTCATACATAATCTGGAAATAGTCCATGCCTGCATGTTCTCCAGTCCTTCCGTGTACCGCATCCAGAACTAGAATCTGCGCACCTGTTTCATTTGCAATTGTTTGCATGTATTTATCTGGATAGCCCGGCTCCACAAACACATAGTGCAAATTCATGGAATGTATTAAATCAGCCAGTGCAGCAAGGTCTGATGGACTTGGTTCCTTGTCAGCGGTGATGCCGAGTGCCGCATGCACCTTAAAGCCATATCTTTTTCCGAGGTAGTTAAATGCCTCATGGGAGCACACAATGTCACTCTTCGTTTTATTTTTAAGTCCGTTTGTGAACGCATTGTGCAGTTCATCAAGCTTCTGCTGGAGTGCCTTTGCATTCCCTGCATAGTAGCTTGCATTTGATGGGTCTGCAGATACAAAGCCAGTGAGAATGTTCTCAACCTGTGCCTTCGCAAGCAATGGGTCTACCCATATATGCGGGTCGTACACATGCACATGCTCTTCTTCATGCCCGCCCAGTGAAAGGAGTGCAAGGTTCACGGTTTCGCTGGTGGTGTTGATTTCAATTGTGTATGTGGTATTTTTAGATACTGGATATATTCGAACTGTCTTCAGCGGGGGATATGCGGTCAAATTATCTTCGTTCAGTGCCAGCTCGGGTTCAATCGTGCGGTTATCGTTCAGGGCAAGATTTGCCTGTTGATTAACTGCAATGAATAAGTTCTCCGTGTCATTGTCCACATTGATTTTGAATGCACCAGTATAAACTGAGTTGTTTTTCACGAGCGTAATGTGATAGTACTGCGTGTGATTTACCTCAAGCACAGGTAAGTTGCCGGTGCTTATATTTACTGCGGAAGTTCCTGAGAGCAGGGCCTTTGCAGTATCCAGCATCTCCTGCACATCCGGTGAGAGCGCAATTGGAATGCCTGCACTCGTGTCCACAACAACCGGTCGATTTTTCACTGCGGAAAGCACATCATCAACCCATGGCTCAAGGTGTGCACCATTGTAAATAAAAATCTTTGCCTTCTCCACTTTGACGATGTCAGATATCGTGGGCTGCCAGGAATGCACATCACTGTTATCTGGTATGAGCATACTTACCTCTGCCTTTTCTTTTCCTATCTCCGTGGCAAAGAAGTAGAGCGGATAAAATGTAGCAACCACCTGCATTTTACCAGTATTTTCCGTGGTTCTTAGAGAAAATGACATCAGTGCAATCAGCAGTACAACGACAACAAACACAGCAGTGAGAAACAACTTTCGCTTCTTATTCATGCAGACCTCCTGTCCGTGTCTTACGCACAGGGATATGGGCTCGATATTTATCTCTTTCGATACCCTCACAACGGGCATGCCAGCATATCGCTCATCCACGCAACGACACCATGTACGAATTTCTCAAATATCACACATATTGCACCCGTAAACCATTATATAATCCGAACAATTACATGTTTACATGGCAGGAAATTCTCAAACGCCATGGCATGCGATTGAGGTCTCTGAAGTTCTCAGCTTACTCAAGACCTCGCAGGCAAACGGACTTTCCAGCAGTGAAGCACTGCGCAGATTAAGTGCCGGGAAAAATGTACTCAGCGAAAAAAAGAAGGAGCATCCAGTTATCAAGTTTCTAAACCAGTTCAAGAGCATACCAATTATCATGCTTATTGTGGCTGCAATCATCACCGTCCTGCTTACAATTTTTACACCTGAGAACCATCTGACAGACACTGCAGCAATCCTCATTGCAATCACAATCAATGCCGTGATGGGTTATATGATGGAATCGAAGGCAGAAAAAGCAATGGAGTCATTGAGACGGATGACTGCACCGAAGGCAAAGGTCATACGGGATGGAAGAACCCAGACAGTTCTTGTAGAGAACATTGTTCCCGGAGATATTGTACTTCTTGAGGAAGGAGATAAGGTGCCAGCAGATATTCGCCTCATTGAAGCCGCACATCTTGAAGTTGACGAATCCATGCTCACAGGTGAGTCGATTTCTCTTCCCAAAGGTGTTGAAAAGACTCCTTGCGATTGCAAGCAATGGGAGCGCAGCAACCTTGCATACATGGGTACGATTGTCACACGGGGAAGGGGTGCTGGAGTTGTTGTAGCCACAGGTATGCGGACTGAACTCGGCAGAATTGCAAAACTTGTGCAGGAAAGTGAGAAGGACGAGGAAACACCACTTCAGAAAAGCATAGACGCACTGGGTAAGCAAATCGGCTACATTGCAATTGCGGTCTCAGTACTTCTGTTCTTCACAGCCAGTGCACTCACACATAATTACTCTCAAAATTTCCTGCTTGCCATAAGCCTTGCAGTTGCAATTATACCAGAGGGCTTACCGATTGTGCTCGTTGTCACGCTCGGAATTGGAATGCAGGTAATGGCTAAACGCAACGCAATTGTACGCCGTCTCATGTGTGTTGAAACGCTGGGCTGCACATCCGTGATTTGCACAGATAAGACAGGAACGCTCACAAAGAACCAGATGACCGTGAAACAGATTTATGCAGATGGAAAATTTTTTGAGGTGACTGGAACTGGCTATGAACCAAAGGGAGAGGTAAAGGGCTATAAAGAGCACAGTGAGGCAATTAACCTGCTTGCACGCATCGGAGTACTATGCAACAACACAAACCTCGTTGAGGAAAGAAAAACCTGGAAGGTGATTGGAGACCCGACTGAGGGTGCACTGCTCGCAATGGCGGGAAAAATAGGGATAAATCCGAAGGATTTACATCAGAAATACAAAAAACTGGCAGAAAAGTTGTTTGACCCGAAGAAGAAGATAATGACAAGTGTGAACGATATCGCAGGGAAAAAGATTGCACACATCAAGGGCGCACCTGAAGTAATTATAGCACTTTCAACCCGCATATGGCTTGAGGGAAAAGAAATACCACTTACCAGTGAGTGGCGTGCCAGGATTGAAGAAGCAAATAAAGAGATGGCATCAAAGGGCTACCGTGTGCTTGCTCTGGGATTCAAGGAACTCACAGATTTAACAGAAGATATGGAGCACATAGAGAAGGGCATGACGCTGGTTGGGCTCGTGGGAATAATTGACCCACCAAGGCCCGAGGTAAAGGATGCAGTTCGTGTCTGTCACGAGGCGGGAATTAAAGTGGTTATGATTACAGGTGACCAGAAAGATACCGCAATTGCAGTAGCTAAGGACCTGGGACTGTGGAATGGTAAGATACTCACGGGCGCGGAAATAGAAAAAATGAGTGATGAAGAGTTTGCGGGTGTAGTTGAGGAAGTGAGTGTGTATGCCAGAGTGCATCCTGAAATGAAGCTGAAGATTGTGAAGGCGTTCAAGCAGAAGGGTCATGTGGTAGCAATGACCGGTGATGGTGTGAATGACGCCCCCGCACTTGCAAATGCTGATATTGGTGTGGCAATGGGAATTACGGGTACGGATGTAGCAAAAGATGCCAGTGGAATGGTGCTTGCGGATGATAACTTCGCCACAATCGTGAAAGCAGTCGAAGAGGGTAGAAAAATCTATGAGAACATACGAAAGTTTGTGCGATACCAGATTACCACGAATATCGGTGCTACCGTGCTTATCTTCCTCGCAATTTTCACGGTGCCGGGTGTAATACCACTGTACCCGGTACAGATTCTATGGGTAAATATCCTGATAGACGGTCCCCCTGCACAGGCACTCGGGCTCGAAAAAGCTACAAAGAAAATAATGAAGCGGAAACCGAGAAGGACTACGGAACACATACTCAGCAGGGAGATGGTTGTGGCAATCATTGTAAATGGGCTTTCGATGGCATTGCTCACCCTCTTCGTGTTCTGGTATGCATACAATTATGCACCGCAGGACATTGCAAACCGTGAGGGCTTTGCCCAGACCATGACATTTACCGCATTTGTGGTATTTCAGATGTACAGCGTTATCAACTGTCGGAATCTCAGAGAATCCATATTCCGCTTGAAGTTCGACAACCGATTCCTGATTTTCACAATAATCCTTGCAATCTCACTCCAGATATTTGCAGTGTACATGCCAATTATGAATGCAACATTCAGAACCGTACCTCTTCGCATTATTGACTGGATAACTATCTTCCTCCTCGGCACAATTCTCATCTGCATTGATGAGACAAGGAAGTATGTGATGAGCAAATTTGGAGAAGGTGCGCGGTGATGTTTGATTTATTATTTGCAATTTTATTTTTGATATTCTTTTTCGGGTTTTTCATAAGTCCGTTCTTCTCTGCATTTGCTGGCTATGACCCACGCAAGCAGGTGCCTGGCATCATGGATGTGTTTATGCGGGTGATTAAAAAGAAGCGGTTTACACTTGCAATCTGGGCACTGTTCTCAGCCCTGGACGGTATTGGTGCGGCATTTCTTGTCACATATATTCCAGCAATTCCCCTGTATCTGGGTATGCTCGGTGCGGGTGTGCTTATTTTTGTCTATGTGATTGAGATTCACGGGATAAATGTGATGTTTGGTAAGGGGGCATGGACGAATGGAAATAAACATTGATTTACACATACACAGCAAATACTCAGGTGGCACGAGTGAGGATATGAACCTCGCAAATCTTGCCAGGGGGGCAAGCCAGAAGGGAATACATCTCATCGGTTCAGGTGACGGTTTACATCCTGCCTGGCTCAGGGAAATAAAGGGGCTTAGGAGCGTGGATGAGGGCACATTTGAAATCGAGCGGTTGCGGGTCATACTCACCTGTGAAATCGAAGACAGCAATAGAGTGCATCATCTCCTGATTTTTCCCGCAGTATCCAAACTTGAGGATTTTTCTGAAAAGATTGCAGGCAGGGTTTCAGACCTTTCTACTGATGGACGTCCCAGATTTCATGGAAATGGTCTTGACCTTGCACAGATTGCACAGGATTGTGATGTGCTCATTGGCCCGTGCCATGCGTTTACACCCTGGACATCGGTGTATGCTGCATTTGACACGCTTCGGGCGTGCTACGGCGACCTCGTGAAGCATGTGCAATATCTTGAACTGGGACTCAGTGCGGACACATCGTACGCAGACCGCATATCAGAACTTCACAATCTCACCTTCCTCACAAATTCCGATGCGCATTCGCCATGGCCATTGCGCCTTGCTCGTGAGTTCATGCGTGTTCAGGTTGAGGAAATCACATGTGCTGAGGTGATAAGGGCACTCAGAAGGGAGGGACAACGGCGTGTTGTGGTGAATGTTGGTGTACCACCAGAGGAGGGAAAGTACAACGAGAGTGCATGCATAAAGTGCTTCAGGCATTACACGCTCAGCGAGGCGAAAAAGCGTGGATGGAGATGCACATGTGGAGGGAGAATAAAGAAGGGTGTGAAGGACCGTGTTGAGGAACTTGCGGACCTCGAGAAACCAGCATCTCCAGCACATCGACCTCCGTACATACATATAATTCCGCTCACGGAAATCATTGCCAGGGCAGAGCACAGCACACCAAATACGAAGAAGGTCCTGGGCATATGGAATGAGTTAATTACCACATTTGGTAATGAGGTGAACATCCTCATTGATACCCCGCTTGAGGCACTTGAGAAACATGCACCACAGCATGTACTCAGGGCAATTGCTGCATTCAGGGCAGGGAAAATTGTTGTGAAGCCGGGCGGAGGTGGACAGTACGGTGAAATTATAATCCCAGAAGATTTGGAAAATGTAGAAATGGAATGCAGTGCAGGAAATGCAGGACCGGTAGAAAAAGAAAAAACAGATGATAGCAAGAAGCCAAAGACGCAGGCAACGCTGGACCAGTACCTCTGAGAATTTTATGCAAATCCCCTCTGTTGTTGGGCGTTAGTTATATATTTGTGTTATACTATGTGGTGCAGAAGGTGCACACATTCATGAGCCCTGAAAATGCTGAGACCACGAGATGTCCTTATTGCGGAAAAAATATTCCGAAGGACTCAACAATATGTCCATCCTGTGGAAAGGAATTATTCGAAGAGGTATTTCTCTGTCCGAAGTGCAATGGAGAGGTCGGGGAATTTGATGAGGTGTGCCCACACTGTGGTGCAAAGTTTGCAGCTGCGCAATCAAAGAGCATACTCGAAAGTGGCGGTAGTTATATCGTGGAAGACGAAAACCTGGCATACAAGCTTTTCAAGGACCTCGTTGATGTTGGATTTGCAGGGTTGTGCCTCACAAAAAGCAACCCGAAGAAAATCAGAAAAAAGTATAATCTTGGCATAGATGCGATATACTGGCTTACATCTACACTCACGCAGGAAAAGACACTTGACCCGCAACGGCTTGAATTTGAAATAACCTATGTCATAAGCGAATTTACAAAGAACAACACAAAACCAGCAATTATTCTGGATGCAATCGGGCTTCTTATAACCGCAAACGGATTCGAAAAGGTAATTGACTTCATTAAAGGAATTGTAGACCTGGTGTCAGTGAACAACGGCGTGTTTATTGTGCATGTATCACCTATCGTGCTGAGCAAAAAGGAAATTGAAACACTGAAGCAGTACATGGAGGTAATTGATTACAAGAAGGCGGGAATTAATGCACCCGCTGGTGGGACTGAGGAGGAAGAAGAGGAACTTTCATTAGCTTCATCTGAAGAAAAAAAGGAGAGCTTTGAACACATCATGCAAAAATTCAGGTTACTTTCAGGAGATGCTGAACAGGAAACAAAAAAGAAAAAGGTGGTGGAAGATATGTCGATACGGGTGAAAGTAAGAGATGCTGAGACAGGTGCTTCGCTGGACATGGAACTCGAGCCAGATAACACAATAGACGAGATAATCGAAAGTGTGGGGACATACTGGGAAAAGAACATAGGTGTGTATGTCCTGAGGAAAGGAAAGCGGATACTTCGTGGCGAGACAAAGGTGGAGGAAGCTGATATCAGAGATGGGGACTTGATGGAATTGATACCGGACCCAGAAGGCGGAATGTAAGAGGGGGAATCTGATGTGCCACTGCCCATCGAAGTTCTGAGACAGCGATTATATAACGAGATACTCACATGCAAAAAGGAACTCAGGCACATAATTTCCGTCTCAGACAGCAGTCTATCAAATTTCCCGATTGAAATAGACCTTACATTCGTAAAAACGCCAGGACCGTTCCTCTGGGAAGGAAAGGTCACCACGAGATATACACACAAAGTTAAGATAATAATCACCGCTCAGTATCCATATCAAAAGCCAATTGTACGCTGGCTCAGCCCGATATTTCATCCAAACATCATGCCTCCACACGAGGGCGGTTATGTGTGCACAAAGCTTTTTGACACCTGGACGCCGCAGTCCACACTGCTCATGTTCATTAAGGGGCTTGAAACACTGCTCTCAAATCCAAATCCCGGAAACCCGCTGGGAAGCGAGGCATGTCAGAAGGCAGCGGAGTATTTCGAGAAACATCCGTATAAGCCACCAGTAATTGTTGAGAAGACAAAGACAGAGCATGCGCCGAAGATCGTTGGAGGAGCAGAAGATGGCGAGGGAAAAGCCTAAAATTGTAGGCGAGAGTAAAAAGGAAATTGAAGTTCGGGAACCGCCACCATACGAAAATCTTGCACCACATGAGTGGGTTTCACAGGAAGGATTTAATTTATTTAAGGAAACGATTGAGGCATCCAAAATTTTTGATGTGTACATTTCAAAAAATGCGGAGGAGAAAATACTCTCACATGCGCTGAAATATAAATCCCAGAACCTGGAAGTTATGGGTTTTATGCTGGGAGATATTTACAAGTACAATGACAAGATATACACCGTTGTAAAGGATATTGTGACATCAGACCTTGATGCGAGTGCAGTGCATGTGAAGTTTGATAAGGAAGGATACGAAAAGCTCTTTGCCCAGCTTGAGGATGTGCCATTTGATTACATTCTCGTTGGATGGTATCATTCACACCCCGGGCATACATGCTTTCTTTCAGGCACAGACATCTCCACACAAATAAAGATGTTTCCACACGAGTATCATTCAGCACTTGTGGTTGACCCCATAAATGAAGAATGGGCGGTCTTTGGTGTGAAAGGTACTGATTATTATCTCAGGCCATTTGCAATATACTGGGAAGAACTCCAGAAGCCATACGACTGCGGTAAATGGAAAAAGGCAATGGAGAGCATACAGTACCCTGTTAAAAAGAAGAAAATGCTTAAGAAGAAGGAAACACAGGATGAGAATTTTAAGATATGCCCGAAATGCAAGGCGGAGGTTGGTATCGCAGAAAAAATCTGCCCCAATTGTAAATTTGAGTTTGAAATGCCAAGAATTGATGATTCACTGGTTACACTGAGTGAAAAGTACAGAGAACTGGAGAACCTGAGGAATGAGCTTGCAGCAAGGGAAGACGCACTGAAAACGAAAGAAAGCGACCTGTATGTCTGGGAAGAAGACCTGAAGATGCGGGAAAATAAACTTCAGGAATCATATGCGGATATAAACAAGAAAATTGCGGAATTAACTGACTGGGAGAACTGGTTGAAGGCGGAGGAGGAGCGCATCAAGCAGATCGGTTTGGAGTTGAATGCAAAGGTGCAGGCATTTGAGGAGGCATCCATCGAGATGCGAAAAAAGGAAGAGATGCTGACATCGCAGTTGTACCAGATTGAGATGGAAAGAAATGCAATGAATGCAAGATATGAGGAACTGCGTCAGTGGGAGGAGCGTCTGAAGGAGGCACAGACATATCCGCAGAACATTGCTGCACTCCCGGAGGAAGAGCGGAAAAAAATAGAGGAGAACCTGAAAGAACTGCGAGCGCTCAGAGAAGAGATGCGCGTGAAGGAAAATGAATTGAATCTTAAAGAAAAGTGGATACTGAATGCAATTCAATCGTTGAAGGAGGAAACCGGAGCGAAGGAGAAAGTTGAGCGATTTATAAAGTTACTGGATGAGATTGAACGCGAGAAACGAGACCTGGATACAAAAATCACAGAATTTGAGATAAAGGGGAGAATGCTTGCTGAAAAGGAGCGCGTGCTGGGAGAAAAGGAGGCATGGGTTAAAGCGGAGGAAGACCGTGTCAAGGTGCTAACCGCCCAGATTGAAGAAAAAGAGAGACAGTTAAATCAGCAACTGGCTGAGAATTCTGCAAAAAGTGAGGAGCTTGAGAGAACAAAACTTACACTGGCTAAGACAATTGAAGAGGTAAATGCAAAAACTGCAGAGATTACAGAAATGCGGGAAAAATTGAAGAAAGAGGAAAATGAGATTCTGAGAATAAGACAGGAGCTGGAAGAGCGTGTAATTAAATTAGATGAAAAGGAGCGCGTGCTTTACGAAAAGGAGCAATTTATAAAGGGTGAGGAAGAGAAACTGAAGGCGATGAACATACGATTGACTGACAAGGAGAAGGAACTTACATATCGTGAGAAAAGTGTCAATGACCTTGAAGCTCTCCTTAACGAGGAGAAGGCAAAGATGGAGGAGGCGAGAAGGGAGTACAACCTCCGGGTAGATAAGATTACCAGATATGAGACGAGTTTGAGCGAGCGTGAGAAGGCTGTGGCGGAAAAGGAGGAATACCTTTCGAAGAAGGCGGAAGAGCTTGCAAAGCGGGAGCACGAAGTCACAGTCAGGGAGACAGAGGCAAAGAAGCGGGAGGAGGAGATTGGAAAGGACCTTTCAGTTCTTGATGAGATGGGCAAGGAGTTTGCGGAAAGAAAGAAACAGCTTGACGAACTTGAGGCGGAAATCAAGGCAAAGCGAGAGGAAATTGATAAGGAAAAGAAGAGTAACGAGGAGATGCTCCTTGAAATTGAACGCAAGACCCAGGCACTCTTAGAAGAAGAAGAGAAAATTACAAAAGAAAAAGAAGATTTGCTCATGGAAAAGGAAGCACTCAGAAAGGCCAGCAAGGAGATGGAGGACACGATTACCGCAATGCTCGAGAAGAAGATTCCAGACGAGCGTTTGAAGGACGAAATCGTAAAGGCATGTGTTGCAAAGGTGGAAAAGGATTTAGTGCCTGCAGTAAAGAAGTTTATGGAAGTGAAGGCAAACGCCGAAAAGGTGATGGAAAAATTGAAAAAGCAGAAGGAGGAGATATTAAAGGAGAAGGAGGAGGCAGAGGAGATACTGCGCAAACTGGAGAAAAAAGGTTTCAAAAAAGCAGGGGGCAATGATTGATGCAGAAAACGAAGGAGAAGGTATTGAAAGTCGGGATGCACGATGAAGACAAATTTGACCGTGAGAAGAGAATTCCATGGATAAAATTTAATCTCATTCAGAAGAGCAGGGTGCTCGTAGTCGGTGCGGGTGCACTCGGAAACGAAGTTGGAAAAAACCTGGTGCTTTCTGGTTTTAAAAAAATTTCAATTGTGGACATGGACAAAATTGTGAAATCGAATCTGAGCAGATGCGCCTTATTCAAAGTAGAGGATGTGGAGAAGGGGTATTTAAAAGCTGAAGTTCTGGCAAGGGAGCTCAAAAAAATTGACCCGAGCGTTGAGGTATCCTGGTATTCCAAGGCAATACAGGAATTACCTGAGGATTTCCTGAAACAGTTTGACATCGTGTTTGGCTGCCTCGACAACATAATGGCCAGGTTGTACATAAATTCGCATGCCTACTACTATGGTATACCACTCGTGGATGGAGGAACACTCGGAACATCAGGTAAGGTTCAGGTTGTTATTCCACCGAAGACCGCGTGTATTGAGTGCGGTATGAACAAGACGCATTTCAAGAACCTGGAGCAGATTTTCTCATGTTCCGGGCGGGAGGATGTGACCATATACTCTCCGAAACTGCCTGCGGAGATAACCACAACTGCGGTGATTGCAGCACTCCAGGTGCTCACAGGAATAAAAATAATTTCGAAGCAGTACGATGCCCTGCCTCAGAATTTGATTTACTACGACGGATACAGAAATGTCTTCGAAGTGCTTGAAGTGCCAATCAACAAAAACTGTCCGAATCATATCATGGAAAAAAGCACAAAAGGGAAGAAGAAG
>Ga0272448_1000903_pt1 | contig 42405 bp, 44 predicted proteins | sample YNPCB0191_FD_202220 | JGI IMG/M metagenome (GOLD analysis project Ga0272448, IMG submission 202220) | Hot spring sediment microbial communities from Yellowstone National Park, WY, United States - YNP-CB-019-1 | ecosystem: Environmental > Aquatic > Thermal springs > Hot (42-90C) > Sediment...
TGCCGGCGTGGTCTGCTTGGACCACTGGTTCTGGGCGAGGGCCGGAACCGCGAGCGCCAGCAGGGCGACCACGAGGCCGATCCCCACGAGCCGCGTTCTCAACGTTTTGTGCATCCTCAACCTCCTATTCCATCACTCAAGCGCTTCAACCACATGGGGTATCGTGTCGAGCCCACCGAGCGCGGATCACCCCTCGGGGACGGCCAGCGGCCGCTCCGCCTCCCTTCCGTCCGGGATAGGTTCGTCTTCATCTCGCTCCGCCCTCCGAGTCCTTCCTTCGCCGGATGACCGGCGAAAAACAGGATGCCTCAGGATACCGGAGGCATCCCGGCGCCGTCAAGACCCGGCGCCGCCGAAACCGTCCCCCTCGTTTCACGGTCCATCCACGCCTCGGCCTTTTCCCTTTCCCTGGTCGGGGGGAAGTCTAGCAAACCGTTCCGTGCTGTCAAGCCCCCTCCCCCGACGGGCGGCATCGCATTTCTCCTGCTGGAAGGGCCTTTCCCTCCTCTGAGGGCAAGTATAGGGCCATCCCCCCCGAAGTCAAGCCCCCGGCAAGCCGTTTCCGGGGTCGTTCGGGGGGGCGGCTGGGGCATTTCCCCCCCCCCGGAAGTGTGACGGGCGTCACATCCGCGCCGGAGGCGAGGGGCCGGGATGAGGGGAAGGAGAGGGGGAAGGAAAGCCGGAGACCCGGCCAGGCCGCAAGAAGGGAAAAGGGCCGCGGGAGAGCGGGAGAAAACGGGCTTCTGCGCCGGTCTTTCAGCCTCTCCGCATCCCCTCGTCCCCTTTTGGGGCCCTGCGTCCTTCCGGCCGGGGGAAAACCCGGCCGCCACGTTTCTTTCACCTCTCTCCGCGTTGACTCCGGGGGGGCCTTCGACTACCCTACGGCACCGGGAGAAGCCATGGGTCCGGAGACCGCCTACAACCTGTTCGCCGGGGAAGGTGCCCTCGCCCCCCGGGTGATCGCCGTGGCCGGCCCCACGGGGGGGGTGGGGGCCACCCTCTTCGCCGCCAACCTCGGCATCCACCTCGCCAAGAAGGGCCGGAGCGTCCTCCTTCTGGACCTGGCCCTCACCGAGGCGGGGGCCCACCTCGCCCTGGGCCTGCTCAAGCCCGACAAGCACCTGGGCACCCTCGTGGCCAAACAGGTGGGAGAGATCAAGGAGGCCGTCCTCCCCACCACCGTCTCCAACCTCTCGCTGGTGGCGGGGTGTCCCGACCTCCCCGAGGTGGCCAACATGGCCTACCTGGTCAAGCAGAAGATCCTGGGCTCCCTCCGCGCCCTGCCCTTCGACTTCGTCATCGTGGACGCCGGGGCGGGAACGGGGGCGGACACCCTGGACTTCTTCCTGGCGGGCGACCTCTCGGTCCTGGCCATGCAGGCCACCCCCGCCGGCGTGGAGCCCTTCTACCGCTTTCTGCGGGCGGCCTTAAGGCGCCTCTTGATGGAGAGCCTCAACCGGAAGCGGTACCAGGCCCTGGCGCCCCTGCTGGATCCCCAGTCCCCCCTGTCGGGCTTCTGGGACCTTCCCGAAACCCAGGAGGAGGACCTCGCGGCGGTGGACCTGGCCATCCGCCGGCACCGCTTCGCCTTCGTCCAGACGGGCCTTGCCTCCGAGAAGGAAGCCCGGCTGGGGGCTCAACTGGAAACGCTGGTCCGGCGGTACTTCCTCGTCCCGGTGCGCTTTCTGGGCGCCCTGGACTGGGACCGGGAGGCCGCCGCCGCCGCCCGCAACCTGGAGCCGGTGGCCAAGGCGTACCCCATGTGCCCCTTCAGCCTCTCCGTCGAGAAGGTGGCCAACCTCTTCCTCAAAGAGGAGGGGGAGGCCCCGGCCTTGGAGGGGCACCTCCAGCCGGTGCCGCTGGAGGAGATGGACGCCTACGCCCTCCTGGACCTGCCCTTCGACGCCTCGGCCAAGGAGATCCAGCAGGCCTACCAGCGCCACCTGGAACCGTACCTGGAGACCTCCCCCCTCACCGGAAGCCTCTACGGGAAGGAGGAGCGGGAGGCCATCCGGGAACTCTTCGAGAAGGCCTACAAGACCCTCATCACCACGAGCCTCCGGCAACGCTACGACGAGGAACTCATCGCCCAGGGGAAGATGCGTCCCGACCAGCGGGTCGCCGAGTACCGGGATCCGGCCCCCGCCGGCGAATCCCCCCACCCCGCCCCGGCGCCGGGGAACGAGCCCGGGGAGGACACGGCCACCCGCTCCGCCCGGGTCCTCGAAACCCTTCTCCAGGAGATCCGAACCTTCGACGGGCCTTCCCTCAAGGCCGTGCGGGAGGCCCAGGGGGTCTCGGTGGCGGAGATCGTCGCCGAGACCAACATCCGCTCCTGGTACATCGAGTCCATCGAGGCGGAGCGCTTCGATGCCCTCCCCGGCCTCCTCTACGTCAAGGGTTTCGTCCGCCAGGTGGCCCAGTACCTGCACCTGGACCCGGAGCGGGTCCTCAAGGACTACCTCCCGAGGTACGAGAGCTGGCTCCGGCGCCGGGAGGGCCCGCCGTGACCACGGAAGCCTCCGAGGACCGCGTCCCCCTGACCTCCGCCGCCGACCTTCTGGAGGTCTTCCGGCCCCGGTCCCCCGTCCGCGGGCGGCTGGGCATCGAGTGGGAGCAGATTCCCCTGGACTCCCGGGGGCGCCCCGTCCCCTTCGACGGCCCCGCCGGCGTAGAAGCCCTCCTCCTCCAGCTGGCCTCCGCCTCCCACAAGCCCGTCCTGGAAGAGGGACGCTGCGTCGCCCTCCGGCTCTCGGGGGGAGGCGTCTTGGGGCTGGAACCCGGAGGGCAGATGGAGATCGCCACCCCGCCCTCGGCCCGGCTGACCACCCTCCACCGCTTCCTGGCCCGGACCCTCCGGGAGACCGACGGGGCCGCCCGCCAACTGGGCTTCCGCCTCGTCCCCTGGGGCTTCAGCCCCTACGCCCACCCCGAAGAACTGCCCGACGTCCCCAGGGGACGGTACCGCCTGCTGGCCGGTCACCTCCGGAAGGCCGGTTCCCGGGGGCGGGCCATGATGAAGCTGACGGCGGCCACCCAGTTCAGCCTGGACTACCTCGACGAGGCCGACATGCGGAGGATGGTTGCCGCGGCCCTTCCGCTCCTGCCGTACCTGGTGGCCTACACCGCCAACGGGCCGGTCCAGGGGGGACGGAAGAGCCGATGGCTCACCCTCCGGCCCTGGATCTGGCGGGGAACCGACGCCCTGAGGACCGGCCTGCCGGGGTTCCTCTTCGACGAGCGCCTCTCCTTCCGCCACTGGGTCCGCTACGGTCTCTCCCGGCCCGTCCTCTTCCGAATCCGGGACGGGAACTACCTTCCCGGAGACGGCAGGACCTTCGGCCGGTGGCTGAAGGAGCCGGGGGAGTGGGGCGTCCCCACCCGCGGGGACTGGACCCTTCACCTCAGCACCCTCTTCCCGGAGATCCGGATCCGCGGATACCTCGAGATCCGGACGCTGGATTCCCTCCCCCTCCCGCTGGTTCTCTCGGTGGGCGCCTTCCTGAAGGGCCTCCTCTGCCCCCGCGAAGCCCCCGGCTTCTGGGGCATCACCCTCCCCCGGTGGAAGCCGGCCCAGGCGCGGCAGGCCATCCTGGACGCCGCCCGGTACGGTCCCCGGTGGACCCCGCTGGAGGGGCCCTCTCCCCACGCCGTCCTTTCCCGGCTGCTGAGGGCCGCCGCCGAGGGGCTCTCCCGCCTGGGGGAGGACGATTCCTGGCTGGCCCCCTTCTCCGAGCTCATTGACCGGGATTCCTGCCCCGCCGACCACTGGCGGAAGGACGCCGCGGGCCGCTGGTGCGGCCCCGAAGACCCCGACGCCATCTACTGAGGGAAGTGCAAAGCCGGAAGCCTTGGACCGGGCAGGCTGGGGAAGCGGGCCGAAGCCCGGACGGGGAAGGAACCTGGTGCGCCCGGCAGGACTCGAACCTGCAACCTCCGGCTCCGTAGGCCGATGCTCTATCCAGTTGAGCCACGGGCGCCCGGAGAGGAAGTATACTGGAGGGGCGGACCGGGCGCAAGGGCTCCGGCCGCCCGAATAGGAGTTCCCATCATGAAAAAGGAAAGCCTCCTGATGCTGATCGCCGGCGTCCTGCTGGGCGCCGTTCTGGGCTTCATCGGAACGCGGGAGTACTACGAACGCAAGAAGCCGGGCCCCGCCCCGTCCCCCGCGGCTCCGGCGGCCTCCCCCGCTCCGGGGCCGGAGAGCTTCGACCCCGAACAGCACAAGGCCATGCTGGAGCAGATCCAGGCGGAGATCGCCGCCGACCCCAAGAACGTGGAGAAGCGGGTTCTATTGGGAAACATTTACTTCGACGGGGGCAAGTTCCAGCAGGCCGTGCCCCTCTACGAGGAGGCGCTCCAGCTCGATCCCTCCAACACCGACGTCCTGGTGGACCTGGGGATCTGCCAGCGGAACCTCGGCCGTTTCGACAAGGCCATCGAGTACTTCGACCGGGCCCTCGCCCTCGACCCCAAGAAGAAGCAGGCCCTCTACAACCGGGTCGTCGTCTACCATTTCGACCTGAAGGACGGGGCCAAGGCGGAGAAGGCCCTTGAGGAGCTGGAATCGGCCTACCCCGGCGACGAGATGGCCTCCCGGCTGGCCCGGGAGGTCCGGGGCAAGAAGTAGGCGCTTCGTTCCGGGGGGAGGGAGGGGAGATGGCCGGCGAGGGGGCCCGCGGGGAGTTGGTGGCCTTCGGAAGGCGCCTCCACGAGCGGGGCTTCGTGGCGGCCAGCGACGGCAACCTTTCGGTCCGCCTCCCCGGCGGGGGATTTTTGGCCACCCCCACGGGCCTTCCCAAGGCGGAACTCCGGGAAGACCTCCTCGCCCTTCTGGACGGCGAGGGCAAGCCGGCGGCGGGTCCTTCGCCTTCCAGCGAGTGGCCCCTCCATCTGGCCCTCTACCGGAGCCGCCCCGACGTGGGGGCCGTGGTCCACGCCCACCCGCCCTTCGCCACCACCCTCGCCTGCCTGGGCCGGACCCTGGACCGCCCCCTCCTCTCGGAGGCGGTGATGGCCCTGGGGCCGGTGGCCCTCGTCCCCTTCGAACTTCCCTCCACCGCAGAACTGGCCCGGAGGGCCGCCGAGGCCCTCGGGGAGACGGGAAAGGCCCTGCTCCTGGCCAACCACGGCGCCGTGACGGTGGGCGAGGATCTCCGGACGGCCTTCTACCGCATGGAATCGCTGGAGCACACGGCCCGGATCACCTACTACGCCGCCCTCTCGGGGGGAGGCCAGGCCCTTCCCGGAGAGGCGGTCCGCGCCCTTGAAAGGCTCGGAAAGGAGTACCGGCTGGCCCGGCCGGCGGAGGACCCCTGCCCCGGCTGCCCCCTTGCCCAGGGCCCCTCCCGCTTCGCCCTGGGCGAAGAGGAGCTGGTGCGTCTCCTCGTGGACTTTCTCCGCTTCCGTTCGGGAGAGCCCCGGGGGTAGAATGAGAGACTAAACCTCGAGAGGAGGCTGTGATGGCTGAGTACGGCGAGGCCCTGGGAATGATCGAGACCAAAGGCCTGGTGGCCATGATCGAGGCGTCCGACGCCATGGTCAAGGCCGCCAAGGTGACCCTCATCGGCTGGGAGAAGATCGGCGGCGCCTACGTCACCGCCATCGTCCGGGGGGACGTGGCCGCCGTGAAGGCCGCCACCGACGCCGGCGCCGCCGCCGCCCGCAAGGTGGGCGAGCTGGTGACCGTCCACGTCATCCCCCGGCCCCACAAGTCCCTGGAGGACGTCCTCCCCATCGGCCACTCCAGCGCCAACGAGTAGGCCATGCGCCTGGGAAGGGTGGTGGGCACGGTGGTGTCCACCCGGAAGGATCCCCGCCTCACCGGCTTCAAGCTGCTGGTGGTGGCCACGCTGACCCCCCGCCTCGAGCCCGACGGCGGGTACGAGGTGGCGGTGGACACCGTCCAGGCCGGCTTCAAGGAGGTGGTGATCCTCTGCACCGGATCCTCGGCCCGGATGACCGAGCGGACCAAGGACGCCCCGGTGGACGCCGCCATCGTCGGCATCGTGGACACCGTAAACCTGGACTGAGGCGCAAGCCGTGCGCGCGGGGCGGCCATGAACGTGGGACGGGTCGTCGGGCACCTCATCAGCACTGTCAAGGATCCCGGGCTTTTGGGCCAGCGGATCCTGGTGGTGGAGCCCCTGAACGGCCGGGAGAGGCCCTTCTTCGCCCTCGACGCCGTGGGGACCGGTGCCGGGGAGGTGGTGCTCTACGTTCGCCAGCGGGAGGCCTCCTACGCCTTCTTTCCGGACTTCGTCCCCTGCGACGCCGCCATCGTGGGGGTGGTGGACGAGCTCCGCGAGGTGCTGCCGTGATCCTGGGCCGCGTGGTGGGGACCGTCGTGGCCTCCCAGAAGTTCCACAAGTACGAGGGCCTCAAGCTCCTCCAGGTCCAGCCGCTGGACCTGGACCGGCTCCCCCGGGGCCTCCCCCTCACCGCCATTGACCTCGTGGACGCCGGAGAGGAGGACGAGGTGCTGGTCTGCACCGAGGGGCAGAGCGCCGTGGACGCCGTGGGCCGGGGGGAGAACCCGGTGGACGCCGTGATCCTCGCGGTGGTGGACCGGGTCCGCTTCGTGCCCCCGAGGAGGGACGACCCGTGGACGAAAGGGTGAAGGCTCTGGCCCGGGGGGCCCTTCGGCGGCTGGGCCCGCTCCCTTCCGGGCCGCCCCCGCCGCCCCCGCCGCCGGCCTCCGCCGGGGAGGAGGCTCTTCGCATCTCCTCCCTCACCCTCCCCGAGCTCAGCCGCCTGGCCTACCTCCAGGCCGGCGATCCGCTGGTGGACAAGGTCCTCCAAGCCCTCCGGAGCGGCCGCCCCGTTTACCTGGACCGCCCCGCCGTGGAGCGCGCCCTGGGCCTCGCCCAGTATCCCCCGCGGGTACGGGAATGGTTTTCCCGCTGGTTTGTCCGCATCTCCGGGCTGGGCGTCGCCCTGGTGGGGCAGGAGGAGGGTCCCCCCCTCCCCGAAGTTTCCCCTTCCGCCCCGCCGCCGCCCGCCCCCGCCGGCGCTCCGCTGACTCCCGACCGGCAGGTCCTCCGGGAGATCCTCGGCGAGGTCGCCCCCGAGCCCCACCCCTGCTGGCTGGAGCCCGGAAAGGCCTGTTGCGGCTCCGGCCGTTGCAAGACCCTGGGTTTCTGACGTCTTCGAACCGTCCGCCGCGGGATCACGCCCCGCCGAGGAGATCGAGGCAGGCCCGGAGGACCGCCTCCGCCGAGACGGCCTCCAGGCACGGCGGCTTGCCGGCGGGAGAGGGACGGCACTCCTTCCAGAAGGCTTGCCGGCAGGGGGAACAGGGAAGGGCCGCCCAGAGACAGCGGTGCTTCTCCGGGGGAAGCCAGGGCCGCGTCTTGTGAGGAGCACCGGGACCGAAGACCGCCGCCACGGGGGTCCCCACGGCGGCGGCGATGTGCATGGGCCCCGAGTCGTTGCCGAGGAAGAGGGCGGCTCCCTCGATCAGGGCGGCCAGGACCCCCACCGGCGTCCGTCCCGAAAGGTCCGTCGCCCCGGGAACGGCGGAGGCGATGCGGCGGCAGAGTTCCCCTTCCCCCTCGGTGCCGGTAAGAACCACGGAAACACCCCGCCGGAGCCGGAGTCCCTCCGCCACCGCGGCGAACCGCTCCTCCCGCCACGCCCGCGCCGGCTTGCTGGCTCCGGGGTGGAGGACGACGTAGGGGCGGGCCACGCCGTGGGCTCCGAGGAGCTCCTCCGCCTTCCGGCGGTCCTCTCCGGAAACGGGGAAGAAGAGGCCCTCCCCCTCCAGGCAAACGCCCAGCGGCCCCAGGACCCGGGCGAACTGCTCCACGTGGTGGAGGTGCCATTCGGCCCTTCCGAAGGGAACGGGGTGGGTCAGGAAGGGGGAGCGGCGGTCGGTGGCCAGGCCGGCCCGGAGGGGGATGCGGGCCAGCGCCGGCAGGAGGGCCTCCCGGAAGCCCTTGGGGAAGACGAGGGCGCCGTCGAAGGCCTCCCGGCGGAGCGCCCGGGCCTCGGCCAGGGTCTGCGAGGGTCCGGTTCCCCGGAGGACCCGGACCTCCTCAAAGAAGGGCATGGCCTCCACCACCGCCTTCACCCCCGGCTTCACCAGGGCGGTGAGGGAGAGGCCGGGCCGTCTCCGGCGGAGGGCCGCCAGGGACGGCGTGCAGAAGAGGACGTCCCCCAGGAAATTGGGGAGGCGGACGAGGATCCGGCCCTTCGCGGGAAAGTCCGCCGGCGCCATCGCTGCCCCCTCAGACCGCCGGGTGGTCCGGTTCCCGCCCCTCCAGAACCTGGAGGCAGTCGGCGAGGGCCATCCGGGCCATGGTCTCCCGCGTCTCCCGGCCGGCGGAACCGACGTGCGGAAGGAGGACCACGTTGGGAAGATCGGCGAGACCGGGCGTCAAGGCCGGTTCCCGCTCGTAGACGTCAAGGCCGGCGCCGAGGAGGTGGCCTTCCCGAAGGCTACGGACCAGCGCCGCCTCGTCCACCACCGGTCCCCGGGCGGTGTTGAGGAGGATGGCGCCCTTTTTCATGGCGGCGAGGCGCTCCGCCGAGAGGAGGTGCCGCGTCTCGGGGGTCAGGGGGCAATGGAGGGAGACCACGTCCGAGAGGGCCAGCAGGCGGTCCAGCTCCTCGAAGCGGGCGCCCAGCGCCGCCTCCTCCGAGGGCAGGAGGGGCCGCCGGTTGTGGTAGAGGACCCGCATCCCGAAGGGCAGGGCCCGCCGGGCCACGGCCTTTCCGATCCTTCCCATGCCCACGATGCCCAGCGTCTTCCCCCCGAGGTCCATCCCCAGGCAGAGGGAGGGTGCCCATCCCCGGAAGCGGCCCCGCCGCACCAGGCGGTCCCCCTCCACCACCCGGCGGGCCACCGCCAGCAGAAGGGCCCAGGCGAGGTCCGCCGTGGCCTCCGTCAGGACGTCCGGGGTGTAGGTGACCCGCACGCCGCGGCGGCGGGCGGCGTCCAGGTCCACGTTGTCCAGCCCGACGGCGTAGTTGGAGACCACCCGGAGGTGGGGGCAGGCCTGAAGGACCCTGGCGGTCACCGGATGGGAGAGGAGGACGACGGCGCCCTCGGCCTTCCGGAGGTGGCGCGCGAGGGCCCCCTCGTCCCCCGCCTTCACCTTCACCACCCGGACCCGGGCCCGGCCCTCGGCCAGGGAGAGGGCGTCTCCCGGAAGGGAGGCGGTGACGACGACGAGGGGCAATCTCCTCGGGCTCATCGGGGCCTCACCAGAGCTTCAGGACGACGAGCGCCACCGTCATGTCGCCCTGGACGGGCCGAATGTCGCTGCGGAGGGCGTAGCCGGCGTCCAGGGTCCAGAAGGTCTGCCAGGGACCGGCCACCGACCCCGAGAAGCCGAGCCCCGTGTGGTTCTGCCAGAGGTCCGTCCCCTTCCGCGGCTGGACCCGGGCGTGCTCCAGGTTCACCCCAAAGCGGACGACCTCCGCGAGGTTGAACTGGTAGCCCACCGAGGCGATCACGCCCCGGTCGAAGCGGACCCCGCTCCCGGCAAAGCCCGCCAGGCTCTGCCGGCCCAAGTAGGTGAACTGGTAGCGGCTGAAGCGGTCCAGGTCCTTGCCGTCCAGCCAAGCGAGGGAGGCGGCGATTTTCTGGAACCGTGGCAGGTAGAAGGCCTTGCTGAGGGCCAGGGACCACTGGGCGTAATCCTTGTTGGCGTCCACGTTCCGCGACGTGTCGGTCCCCCAGGGCTTCCAGTCGCTCCGGCGGTGCATCTCGTAGTCGGCGGAGAGGGACCAGCCCCGGTAGGCGAGGTCGTACCCCAGGTCCGCCTCCCAGTCGAAGTGGTCCTTGGGGGTGACGAAACCCGGCGCGGTGGAAGAGGTGCGGGAGTACCCGAGGTACCGCCCACCCAGGCTCAGGGAAAGCTTGGAAAACTCGTGGAAGCGCCAGCCGACGCCCACCGAGGCGTATTCGCGGAGGGTCTTGACCCGGAGGCTCTTCTCCTCCCGGCCGCCGACGAAGAAGCGGTCCTCGAAGGGGACGGCGAAGAGGACGGCGTTGGCGAAGCCGTCCACCCGGGGAAGCAGGTTCACCCGGGAGGCGGTGAGGCTGTTGACCGCCCCCGCCACCAGGAGGTTCACCTGGGTCCGGGTTTTCCGGAAGTCGTAGTCGAAGTAGTTGACGCCCACCAGGGGAAGGGGGGCGGAGAGGCTCTCGTCGTAGTAGAAGCCCCCGGCGGCGAAGAGCCGGCCGGTCTTGGGCGTCTCCTGGATCCGCCGGGTCCCGTCGGGCTGCTTTTCCAGGTACTTGAGGCCCCCGGGGGTCTCGGCGAGGATCCGCAGGTCGCTCGCCTCCGCCGCCTTCACCTCCTCCCGGTAGGCGGGGTCGTTGGCCACCGGCTCGCCGAAGCGGATCTCCCGCTCTCCGATGACGTTCTGGCCGGCCACCGAGAAGATCTGCTGGCCCCGGACCCGGGAGAGTAGCCAGAAGACCCGGCCCCCCGGCCCCTCGTAGGGCGCGTAGGTGTCCGTCTCCTCGTTGCTGACCATCGGCTCCTTGAGTCCCAGCTGGCGGACGGTCATCTGGATCTTCTGGTAGGTGGACTTGTTGATCCAAACCTTGCCGGTGTAGAGGCTCCCCCGGGCCCCGGGCGCCGGCACGAACTCCACCTCGAAGCAGTCGTACCCCTCCACCTGGGCGTCCCGGACGTACCGGTAGGTGTAGTCCTTGCCCAGGGTGAGTTCCAGCGGCAGGGTGTTGACCTTTTCCGGCTCCACGATGGGCAGCTCGGGGATGGTCTTCCCCTTCCAGGCCACGCCGTTCACCAGGAGACGCTTCTGGACCCAGCGGGCCCCGGCCCCCTTCTCCCAGAAGAAGGTGTTTTCGAAGGTGACGTCCAGGCTTCCCGTTCCGCCGGGGAGCTTGAAGTGGTAGTCCACCTGGGCCTCCCGCCGCAGGGTGTCGAGAAAGAGGTTCTGGGGCTGGATCGCCGACTGGTGGCGGGCCAGGATCACCTCCACCGGAAGGCGGTAGACGCTGGAGACCGTCACCTGGTCGCTGCCCACCGTCCCCGTCTTGAGCCGGCTGAAGGAGAGCAGGAGGGGCTTTCCCTCCCAGGGAACCCGGAAGAGGGTCTCTCCCTTCTTGGGGTCGGCGGTGAAGCCCACGTCCCGCTTCTCCCCCGAAGGAAGGGCGAAGAGGAGGGGGGCGGTCACGTCTCCGGTGGGGAAGGAGATCTCCAAAAGTCCCCGGGGCGACCCCGCCACCCGGGGAACCAGCAGGAGGGTCTGCACCATCGTTTCCGGATCGAGGAGGGTGAGGAGGCCCACGTCGGGCCGGGGCGATCCCGACGACGAGACCGACGTGGCCGTCAGCCCGAAGCCGGGGCCGGTGGCCGGCGAGAGGAGCCTGCGGAGGGTGTTGAGGGCCCTCCAGGCGCCGGGGAGGTCGGAGGAGGCGACGTCGGTGAAGGTGACCTCCCGGGAGGCCGAGACGAGGACCAGGAGCTGGGCCGCCAGGCCGCTCCCCACCCGCGGCAGGTGGACCAGGAGGGGGGCCCCCAGGTGGTAGGACTGCAGAAAGGAGGCCACCTTCTCGGGAGGCTGGCCCTCGGGACCCGACGCCTCGGCGGAGTAGCCTTCCACGTAGGCGCGGAAGTCCCGTGCGTAGAGGGGCTCCATCAAGGGAAGGTCGGCGGGGGTGACCTCTCCGATGAGGACGGCGGCTTCGGAAGAGCCCCGAAGGGCCGCCAGCAAGCGCTTGAGCACGAAGGCGAGCCGGTCGGGCTCCTGGAGGAGGGCGCCGGAGAGCTCGGCCTGGGTCAGCGAAAGGCCCAGCGTTTCCGCCGCCGCCCCGCCGTGCTCCGACAGCGTGGCGAGGTACCGCAGGGTTTCCTCCTCCTCCGCTCCGCCGGGGAGGGCCGTGGTGACGGTGAGGGGAGTCCGGGTCCCCCGCGCCGCGGCCACCAGGCGGTCCATGGCCGGCCAGTCGGGGTTCCGCGCCCAGTCGGCGGGAATGGAGACGGTGAGGCCCACGGGGTTGGCGGGATCGGGCGGTTCGGCTTGGAGGAGGGCCTCCGCCGCCTCCCACTGGGAGGGCTCCACACGGAGGCCAAACCGGAGCTGCTGGGGCACCGAGGCCGCCGCCGCCCCGCCGAAGATGGCGAGGAATGTCCAGAGAAGCGCTGTTCGAACCCTATCCATGACGTCCTCCTGGCCGCTTCCAGGTAACCTTAGCACAGCCCGGGGGCTTCCTACGAAAGAAAGCGGCCCGGGGTTCCCGGGCCGCGGTGGTTCCCCTCTGGGGCGGCTTGACTACTCGCCGTCGTTCCCGATGGATTCGGAGGGGCAGGAGGCCTTGGCGTCCTCGCAAGCCTGCTCCTCTTCGGGGGTCTGGGGCTGCTTGTGGACGAAGGCGTGGGTCGAGTCCTCGTTCATCTGGAAGTGGTCGGGGGCGATGGAGATGCAGGAATCGCAGGCGATGCAGTTCTCGTCAACGTACCACTTCCCGGGGACATTTTCGGGAACCTTCAGATTCGGATCGGCCATGGCGCGGAACCTCCTGGAACTCGGAGTGGGGCACCCCCCCATTCCAAAAGAGGCGAATATACGCTACGGCACCCCCGAAGTCAAGGCGCCCTCCCGGCCCCAACATCCTGCGGCCTGCCTTTCACCCTTCGCTTCGGGTGAAAGGCGGAAAACCTCCCCGCATAGGATTTTGGACAGCCGTGTAAAAAGAAGAACCCTCTCCGATCTCCCTAATCTCCTTTTTCAAGAAGTGAAAAGTGAGAAGTGAAACCCCAATCCCGCGATGGGAACCGAACAGCCGGCGCAAATTCTTGATAACCTTGCAGATTCCGAGAATAGCCCCATAACCTGCCAAGGGATTGGGGGCATTCGAGCCGCAGGCGGAGAATGCACCAAGGGTGGGGTGAGGCTCCACGGGCTTTGCCCGTGGAGCGGGGAGGGAATGGCCCCTCCCCGTTTGGGAGAAGAGGCCTTTCCTCCGGAAAGCACCTACAGCGCCGAAGGCAAGACCAATCCATCGCGGAATTTGGGTGAAAAGTGAAAAGAAGCCCCCCTCCCCGATCTCCCGGAACTCCCTGCTCCCGGCCTTGCTTTTTTCTTCATCCCCTCATCACGTCTTCCAGTCTCCGCGGGGAAGGAACCCGCCGGCGCCCGGGCTTCTCTTCCTCCTTTCCTTCTTTATAATGGCCCCATGGCGGCGATCCTGGTGGTGGACGACGAACGGGAGATCCGGGCGGTCCTCCGGGGAATCCTGGAGCGCCAGGGCTTCGAGGTGGAGGAGGCGGGAACCCTCTCGGAGGCCCGGCGCCGGCTCCAGAGGGGACCGGCTCCCGACGCGGTCCTGCTGGACCTCCGCCTTCCCGACGGCGAAGGAACGGCCCTGCTGGACGACCTCAGGGACCGGGCCCCGGAGGTCTCCGCCGTGGTGATCTCGGGCCACGGCTCCATCCCCGCGGCGGTGGAGGCGGTACGGAACGGCGCCTTTGACTTCCTCGAAAAGCCCCTGGAGCGCCAGCGCTTTCTCATCACCGTGCGCAACGCCGTGGAGCAGACGGCCCTGCGGCGCCGGGCGATGGAGCAGAGCCCCGGCGCCTTCCTCTCCGCCTCTCCGGCCATGGAGGCCCTCCTCCAGGAGGCCCGCCGCCTGGCCGCCTCCCCCGCCCCCATCCTCATCGTGGGGGAGACGGGATCGGGCAAGGAGGTCCTGGCCCGGTGGATCCACGCCCGGAGCCGGGAGGCGGCCGGTCCCTTCGTGGCCCTCAACTGCGCCGCCCTCCCCGAAAGCCTGGCCGAGTCCGAGCTCTTCGGCCACGTGAAGGGGGCCTTCACCGGCGCCGACGCGCCGCGGAAGGGCAAATTCCAGGCCGCCGACGGCGGGACTCTATTCCTCGACGAGGTGGGGGACCTCTCCCTCCCCCTCCAGGCCAAGCTGCTCCGGGTCCTGGAGGAGGGTTCCGTGGAGCCGGTGGGTTCCGACCGTCCGGTGGCGGTCCGGGTGCGGGTCCTGGCCGCCACCCACCGGGACCTCGCGGCGAGGGCCCGGGAGGGGACCTTCCGGGAGGACCTCCTCTTCCGCATCGGCGGTCTTCGCCTTCGGGTTCCGCCGCTGCGGGAACGGCCCGAGGACCTTCCCTTGCTGGCCCGGCACTTCCTCGACGAAGCCAGGGCGCGGCAGGGGTGGCCGCCGGCGGAGCTTCCCCCCGATTTCCTGCGGGCCCTTCGGGCCTACCCCTGGCCGGGAAACGTCCGGGAGCTGCGATGGGCGGTGGAGCGGGCGGCCCTCCTCGCCGGCCCCGCCCTGCCCGGCCCCGGCCACCTGCCGGCGGAGGTGCGCCAGGGGACCCCCGCCGCGGCGCCGGGTTCCCTGGAGGTGGCCCGGCAAGGGGCCGAGGCCCGCGCCATCTCCGAGGCCCTCGCCTCCGCCCGGGGTAACGTGGCCGCCGCCGCGCGCCTGCTGAAGCTGAGCCGGTCCCGGCTCTACGAGAAGCTGGCCGAGCTCTCCATCGACCCCGCCGCCTTCCGTCCCCGGCGCAAGGGCCCCGCGGGAGAATCGTGAGGGATCGCGCCCCTTGCCGTACGCCTCCCCGCGCGGGGGCGGGGGTGTGCTAAGGTAGGTCCATGGCCGGGACCCTCGCCACCGGAGTCAAGCTGGAACGCCTCCTCCTGCACCGGGTGGGGAAGGCGGTGGCGGACTACGGTCTCATCCGCGCCGGAGACCGGGTTGCGGTGGCCCTCTCCGGCGGAAAGGACAGCTTCAGCCTCCTTCGCCTGCTCACGCTCCTTCGGAGGCGGTCGCCGGTCCCCTTCGACCTCGTGGCCCTCACCGTCCACAACGGCAGCGAATACTTCCAGTCCGAACGGGTGGAAGCCTACCTTCGCCAGGAGGGAATCCCCCACCACATCGAGAGGACGGAGATCACCCGGCTGGTGGAGGAGAAGCGCCGGCCCGGCTCGGCCTACTGCTCCCTCTGCGCCCGCCTGCGGCGGGGGGCGCTCTACGGCGCCGCCGAACGGCTGGGCTTCTCCAAGCTGGCCCTGGGACACCACCTGGACGACGCCGCCGAGACCCTCCTCATGAACCTCTTCTTCGAAGGAGCCCTGCGGAGCATGCCGCCCAAGCTCCTGGCGGGGAACGGGCGGATCACCCTCATCCGGCCCCTCCTGTACGTGCCCGAGGCCATGCTGAGGGACTACGCCCGGGAGCAGGGCTTCCCCCTCATCGACTGCGGGTGCTGGCTCTGCGGCGAACGGGACCAGGAGCGGGTCCGGATGAAGGCCCTGGTGGAAGAGGTGGCCGGGCGGTACCCCATGGTGCGGCGCTCCATTCTCTCGGCCCTCCGCCGGGTGGAGCCTCGCTTCCTCATGGACGGGAGCCTCCACGACTTCGAACGGGAGGAGACGCCGTGGCGCCCCTGACCGAACGGGACCTTCTGGACCTCTACCGGAAGATGCGGGCCTACCGCTGGCTTTTCGCCGTCTACGCCGCCTCGGCGGTGCTCTACGGAGCGGCGGCGCTGGCCCTTTCCGGTGCATCGCCGGAGCGGAGGCCTCTTTTGGGCGACGGGGTCCTAGCCTACGGGGTCTTCTGCGCCTTCGCCGTCCTTCTGGGGCGGCACCTGGCCTTTCGCCCCCGCACCCTCGCCGTCCGTCGGCTCCAGAACTTCTCCGCCATGGTCTCGTACACCTTTTCCACCCTCCTCTTCCTGCTGGCCGCCGGGGAAACGCTGGGCATGGCCGCGGTGGCGGCGGCCTCCCTGGGAGCCTGGCCACCCTGGAAGCCGGCCCTTCTGTGCCTCTGGCAGATCCTCGTAGCCGTGGTTCTTTCCCCCGAACGTTCCCACTGGGACCGGCTCCTCACCGTCTGGTCGAGGACCTTTCCCGAAGGAGGTCAAGATGGTCCGACGTAGTCTCCTGCTCGCCGCCCTTTTCCTGGTCCTGGCCCTGCCTTTCCACGGGGAGTTCTTCAGCAAGAAGTACGACTTCGCCCAGGAACGGTGGATCCGTCTCAACGAAAAGGTGGGAGAGGTGGAGGTCCAGGACATCATCTTCCAGTTCCCCGCCTACGTGGGTCCCCGGAAGTTCAACGTGGAGGGCCGGAACCGGGCCCTGGTGAACGTGAAGAACTACGGGACCACCAAGACCCGCGTCTACGTGGCCGTGGCCCTCTTCGACGGCTCCGGTCACCTGGTGGGGTGCGGCACCAACGGCAACAAGCTCTGGTACGCCCGCCCGGGAAAGACCGAATCCTTCAGCGTGCCCTTCAGCTACGTCAAGTCCCAGCTGGCCACCGCCCAGACCTTCTACCTGGCCGTGGAGACCGAACCGGCCCTCTGAGACGGCCGTGCTTCGCCAAGGCGGAAAGAACGATCGCGAGAAGGCGCCGGTGCCGGCGGGGGAGGAGCCCCTCCTCCCCCCCGGGACCGCCCGGCGCCTCTCCCCCTACCTGCTCCCCGAGAGGCTCCTCCGGATCGAGGAGGTCCTCGCCTCCCGTACGCAAAGCCTCGTCCTGGTCCTCGACCGCCTCTACGACCCCCACAACCTCTCGGCCATCCTGAGGACCGCCGAGGCCTTCGGCCTGCAGGAGGTCCACCTGGCGGGCTCCTACCCCGACCGGCTGAACCCCCAGGTGGCCCTGGGCGCCGAACGGTGGCTCACGGTGCGCCGGTGGCCCGACCCCGCCGCCCTCATCGGGCATTTGGAAGGGAGGGGCTTCCTCCTGGCGGTCACCGTGCCCGGCGGGGAGGGCCAAGACCCCGCGGACTTCGATCCGCCGGGCCCCACGGCCCTGGTGCTGGGAAACGAGCACGACGGCGTCTCGAAGCTCTTCCTCGACCGCGCCGGGTTCAGGCTGACCCTCCCGCTCCGGGGCTTCTCCCGGAGCCTGAACGTCTCGGTGGCGGCGGGGATCTTCCTCTGGGCCCTCGGGGGGCGCCCCGCCCTCCGGCTTCCTCTGGAGGAGACCCGCCGGGAGGCCTTACGGGACCGCTGGGTTTACGGAAGTCTCCCCCGGGCGGAGGAGATCCTGCGGCACCTCGACCGGGCCGCCTCCGCCCAGGTCGAAGAGCCGGGCGGTGCCGCCGGGGCCGATGCGGAGGTGGAACCCCTCCTCCCGGAACTGAGGGACGAACCGGACCACCAGGCCCCCTGAACGCACCGTCCCGCTCCGGTGAAAGTGGCCCACCACCGCCTCGTCCACCCCGTGGGCCTTGAGGTCCTCCGCCCACCGTTCCAGCTCCCGAACCGGTTCGTACCGCTTGAAGACCCGGTTGGTCCCCGAAAGGCGCCCTTCCAGGAAGAGGCCCAGCCGGGCCGCCCAGCGGGGAGGCAGGGCCCCCACGAAGGCCCGGGCGGCGGCGGACCGGGCCACCTCCCGAAAGGCCAGGTAGGGCCGGTCGGAGGTATTGATGAGGTCGCCGTGTTCGAAGTGGAAGCGCCGCCTCCCGGCGGAGAGCCGTAGGGCTTCTCGGACCGAGATCCCCAGGCGGGCCACCTCCTCCGCCACCAAATAATCCCGGTTTCCGGCGAGGTAGGTGACGGGCCGGGCCTCCGCCGTCCGGGCCAGGGCTTCCAGGACCCCTGCCTGAGCCGGAGTCAGGGCCTCCCGGGGCCCCACCCAGACCTCGAAGAGGTCCCCCAGGAGGACCAGGTGCCGGGCCTCCGACCGGAGGAAGAGGTCGAGCCAGCGGTGAAAGGAGGGGATGGCCCCGTCTTCCCTGCCGAAGTGGGGATCGGCCAGGCACCAGGCCGCGTCTCGCTCCATTCCGCCTCCCTCCGGGGGGAGGGTACCACCGGGCCGGGGACGGGGAAAGAAGTCAGGGGTTGCGAAAGGGCCCAGCCGGCGCTAGGATGGGAACCGGAGGAAGGAAAAACATGGAGATCCAGGTCGTCTCGCAGAAGCGGTGCGAGGCCGTGGACGTGACCCGCAACGTCCAGCAGGCCTGCCGCCAGTGGGGGGGCTCGGGGGCCGTCCTGGTGTACTGCCCGCACACCACCTGCGGCGTGGGACTCAACGAGAAGTTCGACGCCACGGTGGCGGGGGACATCCTGGCCTGGCTGGAGCGCCAGGTGCCCCAGGGCGCCGGGTACGCCCACGCCGAGGGCAACGCCGACGCCCACATCAAAACCCTGCTCACGGGGAGCCAGGTCCTCCTCCCGGTGCGGCAGGGGAACCTCCTGCTGGGCCGGTGGCAGGGGCTCTTCCTCTTCGAGTTTGACGGGCCGCGGCACCGCACCCTGTGGGTCAGCTTCCTCCCGGGGGAGTGAGGAGCTCCGGCCGGAACCTCACTCGTTCCGGGTGACGAAGCCTTCGAGACCGCCCTCCGCCAGGCGGCGCTGGAGGTCGTCGGCCTCTTCCTCCGTGGCCAGGTGGCCCACCCGGACCCGGTAGAAGTCGTGGAACTTCACCACGTACGTGTCGGGGTGGCGCTCCTTCAGCCGGTCCCTGAGGCGGGTGGCGTTGTCGGCGCTCAGGAAGGCTCCCACCTGGACGGTGTAGGAGCCGTCGAGGACGCGGGCCGGCGGTCCCGAGGGTCCCACCAGGACCTCCCCGGCGGGGATCTGCCCCAGGGGGCGGCCCCGTCCCGCTTCCAGGACCTCGACGCGGACCCTGGCCAGCCCCTTTCCGGCAAAGCCCAGCCGCTGGGCGGCCCCGTAGGAGCAGTCCAGGATCCTCCCCCGGACGAACGGGCCGCGGTCGTTGATCCTGAGGACCGTCTCCCGCCCGTTCTCCAGGTTGGTCACCTTGCACCGGGACCCCAGGGGAAGGGTCCGGTGGGCGGCGGTCAGGTCGTACATGTCAAAGGGCTCCCCGGAGGCCGTGGGCTTGCCGTGGAACTCCTTCCCGTACCAGGAGGCAATCCCCACCTGAACCCGCTCCTTGCGGGGCAGGCCTTCGGGGCCGCGGTGGCGCCGGAACCCGCCGCAAGCGGCCAGCGCGGCGAGACAGAGCAACGCCGCCCCGCCAAGCCACAGCCGCCCGCCGGTCGCCACCGTCATGCCTCCCCCGGCGGGCCGTTCCCCCGGACCTGCCGCCCGCCGGACCGGAGAAACCGGAGAAAGAGCAGGAAGCCGGCCACCCCCAGGAGAACCGCCCCACCGAGCACGAGGAGCACCACGGAGGCCCCCCCGGCCAGTCCCCCTTCCCCTCCGAACCAGGACCGGACGGCCTCCAGGGCCGGCATCCCTTCGAAAAGGAAGTGGAGCGAGGAAAGGAGAGCCCGGAGAAGGCGCAGGATGCCGTCCATGGTGGCCGCCTCCCTGTTCTCCGCCGCCGGAGCGGCGGCCGCGGTCAGCGCCCGAAGGGCTGCTCCACGTCGAGGAACTGGCGCTGGACCTTGGCTCCCTTGGGAATCTCTACGCGGAAGTCGTCGTCGGTGAGCGCCGGGTTGGTCTCCCAGCGGCTGAAGTCGAAGCGGATCCGGTCGCCGTCGGGCTGGACCACCTCCAGGGCGGAGAGGAGGGCCGTCTCCCCGTCCACCCAAAAGTGGAGGGCCGAAACCTTCCGCTTGGCCCGGAGCTTGAGGGGAACCAGCTCCACGTGGAGGGTCCCGTTGGTCCACTCGGTGGTCCGCACCTCCAGGTTCCGGGTGATCTCCTCCAGGGGCTGGCCCACGGCCAGGTAGCGGAGGATCTTGTTCTGGTGGCGGCGGATGTCCTGGACCACCACCTTACGCGCGGCGGCGTCCACGATGAGAAGGTCTCCGTCCTTCACCAGGTACGAGAGGCGCGCCGGAGAGGTGTACCGGTAGAGGGCGGTGGAGGGCTTCTTGAGAAGGAGGACCCCCTTGAGCACCTGGGGCTCCTTCAGCATCTGAAAGCGGTTGGTCTGGACGAAGGAGACCCGGAGCGTCTGGATCTCCTTCTGGAGCGCGTTCATCCGGTCCAAGAGGACCGCGACCTTGGGATCCACCGGGGCGGCGGCGGGCGCCGGCGGGGCCGCGGGAACGGCGGCGGCGCCCAGCAGCAGGAGCAGGAGCGGGAAGAACCGCCAAACCCTAGCCATGGCGGAAGTGCCTCGCGCCGGTGAAGACCATGGCCAATCCCAGCCGGTCGGCGGCGGCCACCACCTCGGCGTCCCGGATGCTGCCCCCCGGCTGGATGACCGCCGTGACGCCGGCGGCGGCCAGCTCCTCCACGCCGTCGGGGAAGGGGAAGAAAGCGTCGGAGGCGGCCACGGAGCCCTTGGGGTCCCGGAAGGCCTTCATCCGGGCGATCTTCACCGAGTCCACCCGGCTCATCTGGCCGGCGCCGATCCCCACGGTCCCCTCCCGGTCCCCCAGGACGATGGCGTTGCTCTTGACGAACTTGCAGACCTTCCACATGAGTTCCAGGCCCGCCGTTTCCTCCTCGGTGGGGGCCCGCCGGGTCACCACCCGGCGTTCCTCCGGGAGCCTGGGCAGGTCCTGGGTCTGCACGAGGAGTCCCCCCGCCACGCGCTTGAAGTCCCAGCCGGGGAAGGGGTCCTGGTCCGAGAGGGCGAGGACCCTCAGGTTCTTCTTTTTGGAGAGCAGGGCGAGGGCCTCCTCGCTGAAGGCGGGGGCGGCGAGGATCTCCAGGAAGAGGTCCGACAGGGCGTGGACGGCGGCGGCGTCGCAGGGGACGTTGAAGACCACGATGCCGCCGAAGGCCGAGAGGGGGTCGGTGGCCCGGGCCCGCTCGAAGGCCGCGGCGGCGTCTTGGCCGATCCCCACCCCGCAGGGGTTGGTGTGCTTGATGATGGCGGCGGCGGGGCGGGGCAGTTCGCAGACCAGCGACCAGGCGCCGTTCAGGTCCAGGAGGTTGTTGAAGGAGAGTTCCTTCCCCTGGAACTGGCGGAGGGCCGCCAGGAACCGATCCCCCTCCCCGTAGAAGGCGGCCTCCTGCTGGGGGTTCTCGCCGTACCGCAGGTCCTGGACCTTGCGGAAGTACAGAGGAAGGAACTCGGGGAAGGTCCCCCCGTTCCGAAGGAGGTCCTCTCCCTCCACCCGCACGTTTCCGAGGTAGCGCGCGATGGCCCCGTCGTACCTCGCCGTGCGCTCGAAGGCCTTGGCCGCCAGGCGTAGGCGGGTGGCGGCGGTGATCCCCCCCTCCCGGTCCATCTCGGCCAGGAGGCCCGGGTAGTCGGCGGGGTCCACCACCACGGCGACGCTCTCGAAGTTCTTGGCCGCCGACCGGACCATGGAGGGCCCCCCGATGTCGATGTTCTCCACCGCCTCCTCGATGGAGGCCCCGGGGCTGGCCACCACCCGCTCGAAGGGGTAGAGGTTCACCACCACCAGGTCAATGGGCTTGCCGCCGATGCGGTCCAGGTCCCCGAGGTGCTCCGGTGTGCGCCGGGCCAGGATCCCCCCGTGGACCCGCGGGTGCAGGGTCTTGACGCGGCCGTCCATCACCTCCGGAGAGCCGGTGTACGCCGAGACGTCGGTGACGGGGATCCCGGCATCCCTCAGGGCCTTGGCCGTGCCCCCGGTGGAGAGGATCTCCACCCCCCGCTGGTGGAGGGGGCGGCAGAAGTCAACGAGGCCGTCTTTCCGCGAGACGGAAACCAGGGCCCTTCGGATGGCGACGGTCTTCATGGTCGTGCTCCCTCCGGCCCGGGGTCGTCGGGGGCGGGGGGGCCGCCGAAGGGGGCCGCCGAGAGGTCCCCGCCCATCGTTCCCCAGACCCTGGCCCAGACCTTGGCGATGTCGGAGGCGGCGTGGGAAAGGGCCGCCTGGGCCACGCCGAAGGCGTTGGACCGGTCGTCGAAGGTCTCCGAGGAGACCCGCTTGCCTTCTGGATAGTAGCAGGTTTTCAGGGCTTCACGGTAGCGTCGTGCGGAAAGGGCCCGCTGCCCGAAGTAGCCGGCGAGGTCCCCGGTCAGCGGAGGGCTCTTCCAGCCGTCGAAGGAAAGAACCAGCAGGGGAAGTTTCCGCTCCACGTACCGGGCGTAGTCCCCTTCCACGTCGCGGAGGGCCGGCTCGGCGTTCTCCAAGAAGGGGTCGTTGAGGAGCCACACGAGGCCCGCCATCCGACCGAAGGAGTGGGCCACGGAGGCGAAGGGAACCCGGTCGCGGGACAGGCGGGGAGCCCGCTCCACCTCCCCCTGCAGGCGGTCCACCAGATCCCCCCGGGGCCGGCCCTGCCCCTCCGCCAGGGCCTCTTCGAAGCCCCGGTCCACGTCCCGCCGGTGGTCGAGGAGAACCGACCGGAGAGCGGCCGGGGAGAGCCGCAGGGAGGCGTCCACCGTCCTCCGGGCGGCCCGGGGACCGAGGGCGAAGACGAGAAGGGGCGCGAGGACCAGAAGCGTCCCCGCGCCCCAGAAACGCAGGCGGCTCACGCCTTCTTCATCTGGGCGATGACGGCGTCGCCGAACTCGGAGCACTTGAGCTCCTTCACGTCGGTGTGGCCCTCGGCCTTCATCAGACGGGCGAAGTCGTAGGTGACCGTGTGGGCGGCGATGGCCCGCTCGATGCCAAGGATCAGCAGGTCCGCCGCCTCGTTCCAGCCGAGGTGCCGGAACATCATCTCCCCGGAGAGGATCACCGAGCCGGGGTTCACCTTGTCGAGGTTGGCGTACTTGGGGGCCGTGCCGTGGGTGGCCTCGAAGACCGCGTGGCCGGTGACGTAGTTGATGTTGCCGCCGGGGGCGATGCCGATGCCGCCCACCTGGGCCGCCAGGGCGTCGGAGAGGTAGTCCCCGTTGAGGTTCAGCGTGGCGATGACGTCGAACTCATCGGCCCGGGTCAGGACCTGCTGGAGGGTGATGTCGGCGATGGTGTCCTTGACGAGGAGCTTCTTCTTCCACTTCCCGTCGCCGTGGGTAGGCCAGAGGGCCAGGGCCGCCTCCACCTCTTTGAAGACCTCCGCCTTCTTGTCGGGGGCGAACATGGAGAGCCCCGGCTCGATCATGGCGGCGTTCTCTTCCACCGAGAGGGCGCCGTTCCTTTCCTTGTTGTCCAGGATCCAGGCCTCCCTCTGGGTGACCACGTGCTCCCGGAACTCCTGGGTGGCCACCTGGTAGCCCCAGTCCTTGAAGGCCCCCTCGGTGAACTTCATGATGTTGCCCTTGTGGGTGAAGTTGACGCTCTTCCGGCCCCGCTTGAGGGCGTAGGCGATGGCCGCCCGACAGAGGCGCTTGGAGCCCTCCTCGGAGACCGGCTTGATGCCGATGCCCGAAGATTCGGGGAAGCGGATCTTCTTGACCCCCATCTCCCGCATGAGGAACTCGATGACCTTCTTCACGTCGGGGCTGTAGGCCTTCCATTCGATGCCGGCGTAGATGTCCTCGGTGTTCTCCCGGAAGATCACCATGTCCACCTTCTCCGGGTGCTTCACGGGGCTGGGGACGCCCTTGAAGTACTTCACCGGGCGGAGGCAGACGTAGAGGTCCAGGAGCTGGCGGAGGGCCACGTTGAGGGAGCGGATGCCGCCGCCGATGGGGGTGGTCAGGGGGCCTTTGATGCCCACCAGGTAGGTCCGGAAGGCCTCCACCGTGTCGTCGGGGAGCCACTCGCCGAACTTGTGGAAGGCCTTCTCCCCGGCGTAGACCTCCATCCAGGCGATCTTCTTCTTTCCGCCGTAGGCGATTTCCACCGCGGCGTCCAGGACCCGCTGGGAGGCCCGCCAGATGTCGGGGCCCGTTCCGTCCCCCTCGATGAAGGGCAGGATGGGGTGATCGGGGACCTGGAGCTCGGTTCCTTTCATGACGACGGGTTCGCCGTCTTGGGGTGGGGCGACGATCTTGAACGCGGCCACGGGACACCTCCTCCGTCTCGGGAAACGGGTTGCCAACCTGCGGGGCGGCCCCGGGGCCCTTCCCCGAGGACCGGCCCTTTCCCCCCGGCCTTTCAGTCTACCCGGCCCCCTCCCCCCGGTCAATCCATCTTGCGGCGCCGGCATTTCTTGGAGTACACTTCGGCCACCGTTCGAAGGAGGTCTCCGTGGCGGAGTACCTGGTGCGTTGTTGGAACTGCCTCGGCGAATACGACGCCTTGACCGCCGTCTGGTGCTCCTGCAACCCCAACCGTCCCACCAAGGTCTGCCCCTTCTGCCTGCAGTGCTTCTGCAACGCGCCCGAAGACTTTCACGAGACCTTCTGGGCAGGAGCTCCGGAAAGCCTCAAGACCGACCGGGAGATGCTGGCCCGGGCCCGGGGGCCCCTGGGAGAGGCCCTCATCCGGGCCAAGGCCATCACCTCCGAACAGCTCCTCGAGGCCCTGAAGCGACAGAGTCAGGAAGGGGGAAGGTTGGGGGAAATCCTGGTGGCACTGGGGCATCTCACCCAGGAGACCCTGGACACCTTCCTCGCCAGCCAGCGGTCGGTCACCCAGGTCTCCCTCAAGGACTCGCCGCCCGATCCCATGCTGGTATCGGCGGTGGGGGCCGAGGAGTGCCTGAAGCGGATGGTGGTGCCCATCAGCCGGGAGACCCTTTCGGGCCGCAACCTCCTGACCCTGGCCATGGCCAACCCCTCCGACGGGGAGACCATCGAGTACGTGCAGAACGCCACCGGCTGCCAGGTCCTGGCCCTCCAGGCCAGCCGGGAGGAGATCGCCGCCTTCCTGGCTCCCTTCCAGGGGGCGCCGGCCTCCGCCGCCCCCGCCCCCGACCCCGAGCCGGCGGCCCGGCTGGCCACGGACCTTATCCGCAAGGCCATCTCCCGCGGGGCCTCGGACCTCTACGTCGAGCCCCGGGAGGAAGAGGTCTCCATCCACCTCCGGATCGACGGGCTTTTGTACAAGGCCAAGCCCGTGGCCCGGGATCTCCGGGAGGTGCTCATCACCGAACTCAAGCGCCTGCTGCGGATGGACACCTCGGTCAGCGACCGCCCCCAGTCCAGCCGGGTGGTCATGCGCTCGGGGGACCAGCGGTACGAGGTCATCGCCCACAGCCTGCCCACCCGAAACGGAGAGAACCTCTCCCTCAAGATCATCAACCGGGACACCTTCCTCAAGAGCTACGACCAGCTCGGCATCCCGCCGGAGGACCAGAAGCTGCTCCGGGCGGCCCTCAGCGCCCAGCGGGGCCTCGTCCTCCTCAGCGCGCCCCTCTTCCACGGCTCCACCACGACCCTCTACGCCGTGATGAACGACCTGGCCTCCGAAGGCACCCGGAAGATCGTCAGCATCGAGGCCCAGAGCGTCTGCCCCGTGCCCAACGTCTCCCAGATCTCCCTGGGGGAGAACCACGACGCCGAGGCCACCGTCACCACCATGAAGGCCCTCTCCAGCATCCAGCCCGACGTCTGCATCGTGGCGGACCTCCTGGACAGCGGGACCATGGCTTCCCAGATCCAGAAGCTCATGGGGCAGGTTCTGGTGGTGGCCACCCTGGAGGCCACCGGAGCCGTGAAGGCCCTGCTGGGGGCCATGGCCGCCGGCATCTCCCCGGCGGAGCTCTCCCAGAACCTCCTGCTGGTGCTCAACCAGCGGCTCATCCGCCGAAACTGTCCGTCGTGCGCCACGGAGGTGGCCCTCTCCGAGAACACCCTCCGCATGATGGGCCTCACCGAGGAGGAGGCGCGGGAACTCTCCCGCTGCCACCAGGGCCAGGGATGCCCCGAATGCTCCGGCATCGGCTACCGCGGCCGCCTGGCCCTCTTCGAGGTCCTGAGTCCCACCCCCGCCTTCCGGAAGGCCCTGGCCAAGGGGCCCGCCGAAAAGACCCTGGAGCGGGAGGCGGCGAAGTCCGGGATGGTCTCCCTCCGCCAGCGGGCCCTCGAGGCCATCCAGAAGGGCCTCACCGGTCCCGAGGAGTTCCGGAAGGAAGCCTTCTGAGGCCGCCGGCCCCTGGCCTCTCCCGTCTCCGTTGGCTACACTGGGCGCCGGGAGGTCGAAGGCGGTGGCCCTGCTTCTCTTCGACATCGACGGAACGCTGCTGCGGCCCTTCGGGATCGGCCGAAAGGCCTTCCTCGGGGCCCTGGCCGAACTTCCGGAAGCCCACGGCACCCCGCCGGACTTTCCCTACGACGGCCTCCTGGACGGAGAGATCGCGAGGGCTACCCTCCGGGCCCTGGGGGTTCCCCCCACCCCCGAACGGCTTTCCCGCCTTCTCGAGGCCTACGCCGCCCGCCTGGAGGAAGAGCCCTTTCCGCCTCCGGAGGAGTGCCGCTGCGCCGGACTTCCCGCCTTTCTCGAGGCGGCCCGTTCCCGGGGCCACCTCCTGGCCCTCCTGACCGGCAACGTCCGGCGGGGGGCCGAGGTGAAGCTGCGCGCCGCCGCCCTCGACGGCTATTTCCGGAGCGGCGGCGAGCTCCTCGGCGCCTTCGGGGAGGACGGGGCGCGGAGGAAGGACCTCGTGGACGTGGCGCTGGACCGGTGCGCCGCCGCGGGCCGCCGTTTCTCCCGGGAGGAGGCGTGGGTGGTGGGGGACTCGCCCCGGGACGTGGAGGCGGCCCGCGCGGGAGGCGTCCACTGTGCCGCCGTGGCCACCGGCCACACGCCGGCGTCCCTCCTCCGCCGCTCCGAACCGGACCTCTGCCTGGGAAGCCTCCGGGAAGGGGAGGCCCTCCTCCAGGCCATCGAGGGAGGGGGCCGGTGACCGCCCGCCCCCCCCGGATGGACCGGCTCCTCGGCTCGCCGGAGGGCCAGGCGTTGCAGGCCCGCTTCGGAGGGCCGGAGACCAAGCGGGTCCTCCGAGAGGTCCTTCTGGAAGGAACCCGGGGCTGGCGGGACGGCGGGCCCGTTCCGGAGGCGGAGGAGGTCCTCGCGGAGGCGGGCCGGAGGCTGGAGGCGCTCTTCCGTCCACCGCTCCGGAGGGTCCTCAACGCCACGGGCGTGATCCTCCACACCAACCTGGGGCGGGCGCCCTTTTCCCCCGGCCTTTTCCGGCAGGTTTCGGAAATCCTCTCCGGGTACACCGACCTGGAGCTGGATCTCGCGGAGGGCGGGCGCGGCCACCGGGACGCCGCCCTCGAGGCGCTCCTCCGCCGCCTCCTCGGCACCGACTACGCCGTTCTCGTGGTCAACAACAACGCCGCCGCCACCCTCCTCCTGCTCAACACCTTCTCCTCGGGCCGGGAGACGCTGGTGAGCCGGGGGGAGCTGGTGGAGATCGGAGGCGGATTCCGGATGCCGGAGGTCATGCGGGCCTCGGGGGCGCACCTGAGGGAGGTGGGCACCACCAACCGGACCCGCCCCGCCGACTTCCGAAAGGCCGCGGGGCCCCGGAGCGGGCTCCTCCTCAAGGTCCATACCAGCAACTACCGGATCGTGGGCTTCACCGAGGAGGTCTCCCTCCGGGATCTGGTCGCGTTGGGACGGGAGCTTCGCCTGCCGGTGGCCTTCGACCTGGGTTCGGGCCTCCTCTGGGAGGGGCTGAAGGCCCTTCTGCCCGACGAGCCCTCGGTGGCCGAGGCGCTTCGGGAAGGACCGGACGCCGTCTGCTTCAGCGGGGACAAGCTTCTGGGGGCCTGCCAGGCCGGGATCCTGCTGGTCAAGCCCCGGTGGGCCGAAGCCTTCCGGAAAAACCCCCTCACCCGGGCCCTCCGGGTGGACAAGGTCGCCTACGCCCTTCTGGCGGCGGTGGCGGAGCGGTACCTGAGGGACCGGCCGGTGGAGGTCCCCGCTCTGGCCCTCTTCGCCCGTACCCCGAAGGAGCTCCGCCGCCGGGCCCGGGCCCTTGCCCGCCGCCTCTCGGCCCTCTGCCCCGGGGCCTTCGGCCTTGAGGTGGTGGAGGCCGAGGGCCGGAGCGGGGCCGGGTCGGCCCCCGTGACCCCCCTCCCCTCCCCGGCCCTGGCGGTGGTTCCGCGGCGGGGCTCCACCGAGGAGCTGGAGCGGTTCCTGAGGACCGGAGGCGACCCGCCGGTCCTGGCCCAGGTGGCCGAGGGACGGGTTCTCCTCCACCTGCGGACCCTCCTCCCCGGAGAGGAGGCCCTCCTCGCCGCCCGGCTCCGGTCCTACGCCGGCCGCCGGAGCTAGGGACCGGCCGGCCTAAGGTGGGGCATTTGGCCCCGGCCCCTCGCCCGGAGGGGGGTGCCGGTTTTGGACCTTCGGCCCAAACGGACTATATTGTTCGCCTTCGCCCGGACCGGTCCCCGGCCGGGAAGGCACGCACGGAGGCCACGACGATGGTTGCGCCCGTACAGGGGGGAGGATCCTGCGCCGGTGCCTACGGCGAGGTCTTTTCCCGCCGGGTGACGGTGTTGGGGGGCCACTTCGGCTCCGGCAAGACCGAGCTGACCCTCTCGGCGGCCCTGGCGCTGGCCCCGACTTTTCCGGCCCTCTCCCTGGTGGACCTCGACGTGGTCAAGCCTTACCTCCGCTCCCGCTCCGCCCGGGAGGTCCTGAAGGAGGCCGGGGTGGAACTGGTGGCCCCCCTGGGGGAGTACTTCTCCGCGGACCTCCCCATCGTTCTCCCGGAGATTCGGAGCCGGCTCGTGGATCCGGACCGTAAGATCCTCCTGGACGTGGGCGGGGACGACCTGGGGGTGAGGGCCCTGGCCTCCCTCCGGGACGCGGTGCCCGAGGCCGAGACGGACTTCTTCCTGATCCTGAACTTCAAGCGGCCCCTCACGCCCGACGTGGCCTCCGCCGCCGAGATGGCCCACCGCATCACCGCCGTCTCGCGCCTCCGCCCGACGGGCCTGTTGGCCAACACCCACCTCATGGGCGAGACGACGGAGGAGGTGGTCCTGGACGGGCTCCGGCTGGCGGAGGAGGCGGGGCGGGACCTGGGCCTCCCCGTCCGGGGGGTGGGGGTGCCGGAGGTTCTGGCGGGGAACCTGGCGGGCCGCACTGGAGGCGTGCCGGTCCTTTCGGTGCGCCGGATCGTCCGCCCGCCCTTCGAGATCGACCGCGAGAGGCGCACCGTGGGGCCTCTCTTCGTGGTGGGATGAGCGGGCCGCTCCTGTCGGCCCCCTTCCGGTAAGGAGCGCGACGTGCCCCGGATCGTGATCGACCCCGAGCGGTGCAAGGGCTGCGAGCTGTGCGTGAAGGCCTGTCCCCAGCAGATCCTCGGCATGGGGAAGGAGATCAACTCCAAGGGCTACTTCTACGCCCGGATGGTGGAGCAGAAGCGGTGCATCGGGTGCCGTCTCTGCTGCATCACCTGCCCGGACGTGGCCATCGAGATGCGCGTCCACGGCACCCTCTACCACTACTTCGCCTACTGAAGGGAGCGGCCATGGCCAAGAAACTGATGAAGGGCAGCGAGGCCATCGGCGAGGCCGCGGTCCAGGCGGGCTGCCGCCTCTTCTTCGGCTACCCCATCACCCCCCAGAACGAGATCCCCGAGTACCTCTCCCACCGCCTCCCCCAGGTGGGGGGAACCTTCGTCCAGGCGGAGAGCGAGGTGGCGGCCTCCAACATGCTTTACGGGGCGGCGGGGAGCGGGGAGCGGGTCTTCACCTCCTCCAGCTCCCCCGGCATCTCCCTGATGCAGGAGGCCATCTCCTACATCGCCGGGAGCGAACTGCCCTGCGTCATCGTCAACATCATGCGGGCGGGGCCCGGCCTGGGGGGCATCCTCCCCTCCCAGTCGGACTACTTCCAGGCCACCAAGGGCGGCGGCCACGGCGACTACCGGCTCCTCGTCCTGGCCCCCTGGTCGGTCCAGGAGGCGGCGGACCTGGTCCAGGACGCCTTCGACCTGGCGGACTACTACCGGAACCCCGTCATGATCCTGGGGGACGGCCTCATCGGCCAGATGATGGAGCCGGTGGAGTTCAAGGAGCGGAAGCCCATCAAGGACCTCCCCCCCAAGACCTGGGCCGCCACCGGGTGCAAGGGGGACCGCCCCACCAACATCATCAACTCCCTCTTTTTGGACCCCCAGGTCCTGGAAGACCACAACCGCAAGCTGAAGGCCAAGTACGAGGCCATGGAGCGGGACGAACAGCGGTGGGTCGAGTACGGCACCGACGGCGACTACGACGTCCTGGTGGTGGCCTACGGCACCGTGGCCCGGGTGTGCTCCACGGCGGTGGAGGACCTGGCGGCCCAGGGCGTCCGCGCGGCCCTCTTCCGCCCCGTTTCCCTCTACCCCTTCCCCTATGACGCCCTGCGCAAGGCCGCGGAAAAGGCCAGGGCCATCCTGGTGGTGGAGCTGTCCACCGGCCAGATGGTGGAGGACGTCCGCCTGGCGGTGCAGGGTTCCCGCCCGGTCCGCTTCTACGGGCGTCAGGGCGGGATGCTGGCCTCCCCCGAGGAGGTGGCCGAGCAGATCCGGGCCCTGGCCGAGAGCCCGGCCCAGGAGGTCTCCCATGGCTGAGACCGTCGTCTTCTCGCGCCCCCAGGCGCTCGCCCCGGTGAACACCCACTACTGCCCGGGGTGCACCCACGGCGTCATCCACCGCCTGGTGGCCGAGGCCCTCGACGAACTGAACTTGAAGGAGCGGACGGTGGGAATCGCCCCCGTGGGGTGCTCCGTCCTGGCCTACAACTACTTCTCCACCGACTTCCACGAAGCCTCCCACGGAAGGGCTCCGGCGGTGGCCACCGGCATCAAGCGGGCCCGCCCCGACCTCATCGTCTTCTCCTACCAGGGCGACGGCGACCTGGCCTCCATCGGCATGGGGGAGATCGTCCACTGCGCCAACCGGGGGGAAAAGGTCACGGTGATCTTCGTCAACAACGCCATCTACGGCATGACCGGAGGCCAGATGGCCCCCACCACCATGCCCGGCCAGGTGGCCACCACCTGCCCCCTGGGGCGGGACGTGAACCTGGCCGGATGGCCCATCCGCATCGCGGAGCTCCTCTCGACGCTGAAGACGCCGGCCTTCATCGCCCGGGGATCGGTCCACACCCCCCTCCACGCCGTGCGGACCAAGGAGTACATTCGGCGGGCCTTCACCCTCCAGAAGGAGGGGACCTGTTTCACCCTGGTGGAGGTCCTCTCCACCTGCCCCACCAACTGGGGGATCCCCCCCCGGGAAGCCACGGATTGGCTCGAGAAGAACATGCTCCCCTACTACCCGCTGGGGATCTTCAAGGAGCCGGGTGGCGAGGACAGGGCCCCCCGGCCGCTTTCGGCGGGAGGAAGGTGACGCCATGCAGAACGACGTGATCATGGCGGGATTTGGCGGACAGGGGATCCTCCTCATCGGGAAGATGCTGGCCTACGCCGGGATGCACCAGGGGAAGGAGGTCTCCTGGCTCCCCTCCTACGGCCCGGAGATGCGCGGGGGAACCTGCAACTGCACGGTGGTCATCTCGGACCGGCCCGTGGGCTCCCCGGTGATCCAATCCCCCCGGGCGGTGCTGGCCATGAACCTTCCTTCCCTGGAAAAGTTCGAGCCCATGGTGAGACCCGGCGGCCTCCTGCTCATCAACTCCTCGCTCATCAACCGGGAGCCCACCCGCCGGGACATCCGGGTCCTCAAGGTCCCCGCCAACGAGATCGCCAACGAGCTGGGCAACCCCAAGGGGGCCAACATGGTGGCCCTGGGCGCCTACCTGGGCGCCACCCAGGCCGTGGCCCTCGAAGAGATGGAGGCGCTGATCCGGGAGACCTTCTCCGCCAAGCCCAAGGTGGTGGAGGCCAACCTCGCCGCCCTCAAACGGGGGTACGACCTGGGCCTCGCCGCCGCCTCCCAGCCCGTCCCCGCCGAGGTGTCGAAATGAACGGAGCTTCCTGCCAGGACACCGCACCCCTGGAGGCCATCCTGGAGAAGTACCCCCGGGAGGAGGCCTCCCTCATCCAAGTCCTCCAGGACGTCCACCGGGCCTACCACTACCTTCCCTGCGACGTCCTAGAGAAGGTGGCCGAGACCCTGGACGTCCCGCTGGCCAAGGTCTTCTCCGTCGCCACCTTTTACAAGGCCTTTTCCCTCAAGCCCCAGGGAAAGACCATCGTCAAGGTCTGCATGGGGACCGCCTGCCACATCCGGGGGGCGGGCCAGCTGGTGGAGGAGATCCAGCGCCTGCTGGCCATCGGGCCCGACGAGACCACGCCCGACATGGGCTTCACGCTCAAGACCGTCAACTGCGTCGGGGCCTGCGCCATGGCCCCGGTCCTCATCGTCGGCGAGACCTACCACGGCAACGCCAAGCCGGCCAAGGTGGCCAAGGCCCTGGGCGTGGAGGGCAAGCACCATGCGCATTGAAGGAAAGGCCGCCTTCGAGGAAGCGGTTCGGAAGGCCCGGGAAGAGGCCGCCTCCCGGCGCCTGGAGGTGCTGGTCTGCTGTGGAACGGGTTGCCTGGCCAACGGGAGCCAGAAGGTGGCGGAGGCGCTGGCCGCCGAGGCCGACAGGCGGGGCCTTTCAGCCTCCGTGGGCCTCTTCACCAAGAAGACCGGCTGCCATGGCTTCTGCGAGCGCGGTCCCCTGGTGGTGATCCAGCCCTCGGGAACCCTGTACACCCGCGTTAAGCCCGAGAACGCCGGCGAGATCCTGGACAAGGCCGTCTCCGGCGACGGCGCCGTCACGAGACTTCTCTACCGGGATCCCGCCACCAAGAAGCCTGTGGAGAAGTACGACGAGGTCCCCTTCTACAAGAACCAGACCCGGGTGGCCATGCGGAACATCGGCAAGGTGGACCCCGCGGACATCCGGGACGCGCTGGCCCACGGCGCCTACCGGGGCCTCGTCCGGGCCCTCTTCGACCTGAGCCCGGAGGAGGTCATCGCCGAGGTGGAGAAAGCCGGCCTCCGCGGCCGCGGCGGCGCCGGCTTTCCCACGGCCCGCAAGTGGAAGGCCGCCCGGAAGGCCCCGGGCGAGCGGAAATTCGTCCTGTGCAACGGGGACGAAGGAGACCCGGGGGCCTTCAAGGACCGCTCCATCATGGAGGGCGATCCCCATTCGGTCCTGGAGGGCATGGTCATCGGCGCCTACGCCGTGGGGGCCCACGAAGGGTACATCTACGTCCGGGACGAGTACCCCCTGGCGGTGGTGCACCTGACGCTGGCCATGGAACAGGCCCGCCGGTGGGGTCTTCTGGGGAAGAACATCCTGGGCTCCGGCTTCGACTTCGACATCCGCATCTCCCGGGGAGGCGGCGCCTTCGTCTGCGGGGAATCCTCGGCTCTCATGCGCTCCATCGAGGGCAAGACGGGAGAGCCCCGGCAGAAGTACGTCCACGCCACCGACAAGGGGCTCTTCGACTGCCCGACGGTTCTGAACAACGTGGAGACGTGGGCCGACGTGGGGGCCATCCTGGACCGGGGGGGGGAGTGGTTCGCCTCCATGGGGACGGCCAAATCCAAGGGAACCAAGGCCTTCTCCCTCGTCGGCAAGGTCAAGAACACGGGTCTCATCGAGCTGCCCATGGGGACCACCCTCCGGCACATCATCTACGACATCGGCGGGGGCATCCTCGGCGACCGCCCCTTCAAGGCCGTCCAGACGGGGGGCCCCTCGGGAGGGTGCGTCCCCGAGGCGCTCCTGGACCTCCCCGTGGACTACGAGAAGCTCACCGAGGCCGGCTCCATGATGGGCTCCGGCGGCATGATCGTCATGGACGACCGGACCTGCATGGTGGACGTGGCGCGGTACTTCCTCGGCTTCCTCATCGAGGAGTCCTGCGGGAAGTGCACCCCCTGCCGGGAGGGCCTCAAGCAGATGAAGGTCCTCTTCGACGACCTGGTGGCCGGCCGGGGCCGGCCCGGCGACATCGAGCGCATCGAGCGGCTGGCCGAAGGCATGCAGCTGGGCAGCCTCTGCGAGCTGGGGAAGTCGGCCCCCAATCCCGTCCTCTCCACCCTCCGCTACTTCCGGCACGAGTACGAGGCCCACATTGAACGGAAGGCTTGCCCCGCCGGCATCTGCCGGGACCTCACCGCCTACGAGATCGTGGCGGAGGCCTGCAACGGCTGCGGCGCCTGCGCCAAGGCCTGCCCCGCCGACGCCATCACCGGCGAGAAGAAGGCCCTCCACGTGATCCACCAGGGCAAGTGCATCTCCTGCGGGGCCTGCTTCACCGTCTGTCCCAGCGACGCCATCCGGTTCTTCCCCAAGGCGGAGCGGCCGGAGGCCGCTTCGGGAGGGCTTCCATGATTTCCCTTTCGGTCAACGGAAAGACCGTCCGGGTTCCCGAGGGGACGCGGCTGCTGGACGCCATCCGCGGCGCCGGCTTTGACGTGCCCACCCTCTGCGACCATCCCGCCCTGGAGCCCTGGGGCGGGTGCCGGCTGTGCCTGGTGGACGTCACCCGGAAGGAGTGGGACGGTTGGTGCAAGATGGTGGTCTCCTGCATGTTCCCCGCCGAGGACGGCCTCGTGGTGCTCACCGACACCGAGCGGGTCCAGCGGACCCGGAGGGTGGTGGCGGACCTGCTCCTGGCCCGGTGCCCCGACACCCCCCTGGTGCAGAAGGTGGCCGCCCGGCTGGGGGTGGAACGGACCTCCTACGCCCCCAACCCGGAACCCACCGACTGCATCCTGTGCGCCCTCTGCACCCGCGTGTGCGACCACATCGGCGTCAGCGCCATCGCCTCGGTGAACCGGGGGGCGGGAAGGGAGATCGCCCCGCCCTTCCACGACGCTCCCCCGGACTGCATCGGCTGCCTGGCCTGCGCGGAGATCTGCCCCACCTCCTGCATCCCCTACGAGACTTCCGACGGGAGCCGGACCATCTGGGGCAAGACCTTCGAGATGCTCCGCTGCACCCGGTGCGGAAGGGCCCACGTGACCAAGGAGGAGGCCCGCCACTTCGCCGCCCGCACCGGCGTTCCCGAGTCCTACTTCGACCTGTGCGACGCCTGCAAGCGCGAAGACATGGCGAGGCAGTTCACCCGGCTCTCCGAAGGGGCCCGGACGTCGCCCTGACGGGCGCGGGGAAAGGACGATGGAGAAGATCTACCGAGTCGTCGTCGAGCGGTGCATCGCCTGCGGCAAGTGCGAGCTGGCCTGCGCCTTCGCCCACGGCAGCGAGGGCAAGCCCAGCAAGACGCGGATCAACATCTTCAAGCGGGGACCCGAGCTGGGCACGCCGGTGGTCTGTTTCCAGTGCGACGACGCCGCCTGCGCCGCCGTCTGCCCCACCGAGGCCCTCGTCCGCAACGAAAAGACCGGCGCCATCGAGATGGTTCGGGAGCGGTGCATCTCCTGCCGGATGTGCGTGGCCGCCTGCCCCTTCGGCAACATGCTGTGGGACGAGACCTACCACTGCGTGCAGAAGTGCGACCTCTGCGGGGGGGATCCCAAGTGCGTCCCCTTCTGCCCCACCCACGCCCTGGAGTACCTCCCCGCCGGAGAGGCGGCCCGAAAGCCGGAGCCGCTGGCGTGGGCTTCCCCGTCCAAGTGAGGAGGCGAGACCATGGGTGACCCCAAGGACAGGATCCGCGAAGTCCTCCGCAAGGCCTACCAGATCGAGGTGGACGGCTACACCTTCTACTCCATGGCCGCCGAGAAGGCCGAGAAGCCGGCGGTGGGGGAGCTCTTCGAAAAGCTGGCCCGGGACGAGGTCCAGCACAAGGCCTTCCTCAAGACCATCGCCGGGCGCTTCGAAGAGCAGGGGGCCCAGGCCTTCCACCTGGACGTCAAGAGGCCGGACCTGAAGGCCTTCACCGACACCATCTTCACCCAACGCTTCCGGGAACAGGCCCGGGGGGCCGCCTTCGAGGCCGGGGTCCTCTCCATCGGCATGACGCTGGAGCAGAACGCCATCTCCTACTTTTCCGGGGCGGCGGAGAAGACCACCGAGGCGGAGGTTCGGGAGTTCTACCGCTTCCTGGCCGACTGGGAGCGCCAGCACTTTGAGGCCCTGAGCGCCCTCTACAACGCCATCCGGCAGGATTTCTGGGCCGAGAGCGGCTTCGCCCCCTTCTGAGGCCGGCGCCCGCCGGCGGAAACCGGCCGGTCCGCTGCCCCCCGGAGCGGCCCGGCCGTGGGGCAAAGGCCAGACCCATCCATCGCGGAATTTGGGCGGGGGCCATTCCCTTGACTTTGCCCCCTCTTGCCTACTACACTTCAGATGGTACGCTAGGTTTTTGCAGGGGAAAACACCGAGGAGCGCCATGGCCGAACGCTTGGGGGAAATGCTTCTCAAGGCGGGGCTCATCACCCAGGACCAGCTCCAGGAGGCCCTCGCCCTCCAGAAGAGCAACGGGGGAAAGCTGGGGTACAACCTCGTCCGCCTGGGGTACGTGAAGGAGGAGGACATCACCTCCCTCCTGTCGGAGCAGTACGGCGTTCCCGCCATCCACCTGGAACACTTCGAGATCGACGAAGCGGTCCTCAAACACATCCCCGCCGACGTGGCCCAGAAGTTCCTGGTCATTCCCATCGAGCGGACGGGAGCCACCCTCACGGTGGCCATGGCCGACCCCTCCAACGTCTTCGCCCTGGACGACATCCGCTTCATCACCGGGTACCAGGTGGAGCCGGTGGTGGCCTCCGAGGCCTCCATCCGGGAGGCCATCGCCAAGTACTACGGCTCCAGCCACGACATCCAGCTCAAGTCCATCATGGACGAGATCAGCAAGGAGGAGGTGGCGGACCTGGAGGTGGAGGAGGAGGAGGGCGAGATCTCCGCCGAGGACCTGGAGGCCGCCAGCCAGGACGCCCCGGTGGTGAAGCTCTGCAACGTCATCCTCACCGACGCCGTCCGCCGGGGGGCCAGCGACATCCACGTGGAGCCCTACGAGAAGGACTTCCGCGTCCGGTTCCGCATTGACGGCATCCTCTACGAGATCCTGAGGCCTCCGATGAAGCTCAAGGAGGCCATCGCCTCCCGCCTCAAGATCCTGGCCAAGCTGGACATCGCCGAGAAGCGCCTGCCCCAGGACGGCCGGATCAAGATGCGGATGAAGATCGACAACAAGGCCAAGGAGATTGACTACCGGGTCTCCACCGTCCCCACCCTCTACGGGGAGAAGATCGTCCTGAGGCTCCTGGACAAGGAGGGCCTCAAGCTGGACATGACCCAGCTCGGCTTCGAAGAGGAGAGCCTCAAGAAGTTCGAGCGGGCCATCCTGAAGCCCTACGGCATGGTCCTGGTGACGGGCCCCACGGGATCGGGGAAGACCAACACCCTCTACTCGGCGGTGGGCCGGCTCAACACGCCCGAAACCAACATCATGACCGCCGAGGACCCGGTGGAGTTCAACATCCAGGGCTGCAACCAGGTCCAGATGAAGGACGCCATCGGCCTCAACTTCGCCTCGGCCCTCCGGGCCTTCCTCCGGCAGGACCCCAACGTGATCATGGTGGGGGAGATCCGGGACTTCGAAACGGCGGAGATCGCCGTCAAGGCGGCCCTCACCGGCCACCTGGTCCTCTCCACCCTCCACACCAACGACGCCCCCTCCACCATCTCCCGGCTCATGAACATGGGCATCGAGCCGTTCCTGGTGGCCACCTCCGTCCACCTGATCCAGGCCCAGCGGCTGGTCCGGCGGATCTGCCGGGACTGCAAGGAGGAGGTCTCCCTCCCCAAGAAGGCCCTGTTGGACCTCGGCTACACCGAAGAGGAGGTGGACACCGTCAAGGTGTACAAGGGCCGGGGCTGCCCCACCTGCAACAACAGCGGCTACAAGGGCCGGACGGCCCTCATGGAAGTGATGGAGATGAGCGACCAGCTCCGGGAGATGGTCCTCATGGGCGCCAACGCCGTGGAGCTGAAGCGGCAGGCCTTGGAAGAGGGGATGCTCACCCTCCGCCGTTCGGGCCTCGTCAAGATCTCCAAGGGCATCACCACCGTCGAAGAAGTCGTGCGGGAAACCGTGCTGTAAGGGGCGCCCATGAGCGTTTCCATCCACCAGCTTCTCAAGTTCCTCGTGGACAACGGCGGTTCGGACCTCCACATCACCGTCAACTCGCCTCCGCAGGTCCGGATCCACGGCAAGCTCCAGCCCATCGAGGGCATCAAGCCGCTCACCGCCGCCGAGACCAAACAGCTCTGCTACTCCATCCTCACCGACCAGCAGAAGCACAAGTTCGAGGAGAACCTGGAGCTGGACCTCTCCTTCGGCATCAAGGGGCTCTCCCGCTTCCGCGGCAACATCTTCAGCCAGCGGGGGGCGGTGGCGGGCGCCTTCCGGACCATTCCCTACGAGATCCGGGGCTTCCAGGAGCTGGGCCTTCCGCCGGTGGTGGAACGCCTGGCGGAGAAGCCGCGGGGGCTCATCCTGGTGACGGGTCCCACGGGGTCGGGCAAGTCCACCACCCTGGCCGCCATGATCGACAAGATCAACCGGGAGCGGCACGAGCACATCGTCACCATCGAGGACCCGGTGGAGTACCTCCACCCCCACAAGTCCTGCGTGGTGAACCAGCGGGAGATCGGCGCCGACACGTACTCCTTCAAGAACGCCCTCAAGAGCATCCTGCGGCAGGACCCCAACGTGGTGCTCATCGGCGAGATGCGGGACCTGGAGACCATCGAGGCGGCCCTGCGGATCGCCGAGACCGGCCACCTCACCTTCGCCACCCTCCACACCAACTCGGCGGTGGAAACCATCAACCGGATCATTGACGTCTTTCCCAGCCACCAGCAGTCCCAGGTCCGCACCCAGCTTTCCTTCGTCCTCCAGGGGATCCTCTGCCAGTCCCTGCTGCCGACCCGGGACGGCAAGGGGCGGTGTCTGGCGGTGGAGATCCTGGTCCCCAACTCCGCCATCCGGAACCTCATCCGGGAGGACAAGATCCACCAGATCTACTCCATCATGCAGACGGGACAGTCCGGGAGCGGCATGCAGACCTTCAACCAGTCCCTGGCCGACCTCTACCTCCGGGGGAAGCTGGACCTCGAAACGGCGCTGTCCCGCTCGTCCATGCCCGACGAGTTGCAAGAGCTCATCAACCGCAACATCACGCTGCAAGGCCGCCGCGTGGGGCCCACGGGTCCCGCGGTGCCTCCGAGGGGGGCCGTCCCGGGCCGCTAGGCCCGGCTCCGTGAAGGGAGGGAGGGACCATGCCCCAATTCGAGTGGAAAGGGCGCAAGCGCACCGGCGAGACGGTGGAAGGGGTCATGACCGCCGACAGCAAGGACGGCGTCATTGCCGCCCTGCGGCGCCAGCAGATCATCGCCACCCGCGTGAAGGAGAAGGGAAAGGAGCTGGCCCTTCCCAAGTTCGGCGGCGGGGTCAGCACCAAGGAATTGGCCATCTTCACCCGCCAGTTCTCCGTCATGGTCGACGCCGGCCTTCCGGTGGTCCAGTGCCTGGAGATCCTGGGGCAGCAGCAGCAGAACCGGGCCTTCCAGCGGGTCCTCTTCGAGATCCGGGAGGACGTGGAGGCGGGCTCCAACCTGCACGAGGCCTTCAAGAAGCATCCCAAGGTCTTCGACAACCTGTACTGCAACCTCGTGGCGGCGGGGGAGGCCGGCGGTATCCTCGACACCATCCTCCAGCGGCTCTCGATCTACATCGAGAAGGCCGTCAAGTTGAAGGCCGCCATCAAGTCGGCCCTCATCTACCCGACGGTGGTCGTCACGGTGGCGGTCCTCGTGGTGATCGTCATCATGTGGAAGGTGGTCCCCACCTTCGCCAACCTCTTCGAGGGCCTGGGGGCCAAGCTCCCCCTCCCCACCCGGATCGTCATCGCCATCAGCCATTTCCTGGGGCGGTGGGCCTGGCTCATCTTCCTCATGGTCGTCGCCGTCTTCATCACCATCCGCCTCTACTACAAGACCCCCGGCGGGCGGTACCTCATTGACAAGATCATGCTCAAGCTCCCGGTCTTCGGCATCGTCCTCAAGAAGATCGCCGTGGCCCGTTTCTGCCGGACCCTCGCCACGCTCGTCTCCTCCGGCGTTCCCATCCTGGAGGGGCTGGACATCACCGCCAAGACCAGCGGCAACGCCGTCGTGGAAGAGGCCATCATGAAGACCCGGAAGGCGGTGGAGGAGGGCAAGACCCTCACCCAGCCGCTGGAGGAGTCCAAGCTCTTCCCCGGGATGGTGACGCAGATGATCGGCGTCGGCGAATCCACGGGCGCGCTGGACGCCATGCTCTCCAAGATCGCCGACTTCTACGAGGACGAGGTGGACGAGGCGGTGGCCAACCTCATGTCCCTCCTCGAGCCCATCATCATCGTCTTTCTCGGCGTGACCATCGGCGGGATCGTCATCGCCATGTACATGCCGCTCTTCACGCTGATCCAGCAGATCCAGTAGGGATGGCGCCGGAGGGCCGGGGAGTCGGAGGGCCGGAGCGGAAGGACCGCCCCGTTCCCCCGGCTCGCCGGACCTCCCCCCTTCCCCTTCGCCCGCCGTTCCCCGGGGGTCTCGGGGCCCTTCCGGGCGGGGATTCGGTCCCATGGAGCCCTTAGAGAAGAGCGCGCTCCGGTTGATGGTCTACCGGATGGTCGTGGTGCTGACCTTCTTCGTCAGCGCCCTCGCCGTCCAGGCCTTCGTGGGCGGGGAAACCACCCTCAAGCCCTTCTACTACCTCATCGCCTTCGTGCTGGCCCTCAACCTCGCCTACGCGGTGGCCTTTTCCCTCCTCCGGGCCCTGCGGGCTCTCCCCCTCTTCCTCTACCTGCAGATCCTGGGCGACATCGTGGCCGTCACCCTCCTCTGCTCCCTCACCGGAGGCATGCGGAGCATCTTCACCTTCCTCTACCAGATCCTGGTGGTGGTGGCCGGAGTCCTGCTCCGGAAACGGGGGGCCTTCCTCGTGGCCTCCCTGGACGCCGTCTTCTACGGCCTCCTCTCGGTGGCGCTCCTCTATGGATGGATCCACCCCGAGCGCCTGGGACCGGAGTTCGCCGCGGACCCGGCGACGGTGGAGACGGCCCTTCACACGTTGGTCGCCCACTACGTGGGCTTTTTCCTGGTGGCGGCCCTCATGGCCCTGGTTTCGGGCCGGATGGAGACCACCCGGCAGGCCCTGGGGGCGGCCGAACTGAACCTGCGGGAGGCGAGGACCTTCATCGAGCAGCTGGTCTCCAGCCTCGCCTGGGGAGTGCTCACCACCGACGACCGGGGGGTCGTGACCTTTTCCAACCCCGCCGGAATGCGCCTTCTCGGGGAGACGCTCCCCCACGGGTGGAGCCTGGAGGAGCGCCTCCGGCGCCTCGGCTACGACGGCCCCTCCCTCTTCGGCCCCTCCGCCCCGGCCGAACGGGAGGTGGAACTGGCCCTCCCGGAGGGACGGCACCTGGCCCTGGTGGTGGCCCCCCTGCGGTCCGGAGTCTCCCCGGTGGGCTTTCTGGCCCTCCTTCGGGACCAGACGGAGGTGGTCCGCCTGCGGGAGGAGGTGGCCTTCAAGGACCGTCTTCTGGCGGTGGGAGCCATGGCCGCCGACATGGCCCACGAGATCAAGAACCCCCTGGGCAGCATCAGCGGCGCCGCCCAGATGCTCGCCCGCTCCGCCCCGCCGGGGACTCCGGGGGGGGATCTCTTGAAGATCATCCAGGAGGAGAGCCGCCGGCTCTCGGAGATCCTGGACAGCTTCCTGCGGTACGTGAAGCCCCCGCCCCTCCACAAGGTCCCCCAGGACCTCCGCCCCCTGGTCCAGGACGTGGCCACCCTCTTCCAGCGGGACGGGGAGTGCGAGGAGGTGTCGCTGGCCCTGGCCCTCCCCGAAGGGCCCGTTCCCGTCCGGGCCGACCCCGACCGCCTCCGGCAGGCCCTCTGGAACCTCCTCCAGAACGCCCGGCGGGCCGTATCTCCGGGGGGCCACATCACCGTTCGCTTAGGAACGGAGGGTTCCACCGCTATACTGGAGGTGGAGGACGACGGGGTGGGCATGCGGCAGGACGAGGTCCGGGCCTTCTTCCAGCCCTTCCGCCACGGCTTTCGGAAGGGCATCGGTCTGGGCCTCTCGGTGGTCCACCAGGTGGCCACCGAGCACGACGGTCAGGTCGTGGTCGAGAGCGCCTACGGGAAGGGCAGCCGATTCCGTCTCGTGCTGCCGCTGGAGGAGTCCGATGGCTGAGCGGATCCTCGTGGTGGACGACGAGGCCTCCATGCGGCGCATGCTGGAGATCCTCTTCAAGGAGGAAGGCTACGAGGTGGTCACCGCCGACAGCGCCGAGGCGGCCCTCCAGGCCCTCGCCCGGAAGCCCTTCGACCTCGTCCTTTCGGATATCCGCATGCCGGGGCTTACGGGGCTGGACCTCCTCCGGCGCCTCAAGGAGGAGGAATCCTCCACCGAGGTGGTGCTCATGACGGCCTACGCCAGCACCGAGTCGGCCATCGAGGCCCTCAAGCTGGGGGCCTTCGACTACATCACCAAGCCCTTCCAGGTGGAGGAGCTGAGCAACATCGTCCGGCACGCCTTCGAGAAGCGGCGCCTGGCGGAGGAAAACGTCCTGTTGCGGGAGGAGCTGGCCCGGCAGGAGCGCCTGGGCGGCATGGTGGCCGCCAACTCCCGCATGAAGCAGCTCTTCGCCCTCATCGAGCGGGTCGCCCCCACGCCGAGCACCGTTCTCATCCAGGGCGAGAGCGGGACCGGCAAGGAACTGGTGGCGCGGACCATCCACCAGCGCTCTCCCCGCCACCGCCGGCCCTTCGTCGCCGTCAACTGCGGGGGGATTCCCGAGACGCTTCTGGAAAGCGAGCTCTTCGGCCACGTGAAGGGGGCCTTCACCGGGGCCCACGCCACCAAGAAGGGCCTCTTTGACACCGCCCAGGGGGGGACCCTCTTTCTGGACGAGAT
>Ga0272448_1000905_pt1 | contig 42358 bp, 38 predicted proteins | sample YNPCB0191_FD_202220 | JGI IMG/M metagenome (GOLD analysis project Ga0272448, IMG submission 202220) | Hot spring sediment microbial communities from Yellowstone National Park, WY, United States - YNP-CB-019-1 | ecosystem: Environmental > Aquatic > Thermal springs > Hot (42-90C) > Sediment...
AGTTTCCCCTTATGGGGAGTGAACGTCCTTATACCCCTAAGATAAGTTTTAGATAAACCAATACGCATTGATTGTTTACTGATAAGCATTGAATAATCTATAGTGAACGACGGGCAGGTACCCAAGTGGCCAAAGGGGGCAGACTGTAAATCTGCTGCACACGTGCTTCAGAGGTTCGAATCCTCTCCTGCCCACCATTCAGGTTACAAGTAATAATGAGTGATATGTTTTGGCAATTATCCGCTGAAAGCGGATATAGGTGACACGGACCTGCCACGCATTATGGCTGGGAGCTCTATAGCGCAGTGATGCGGGAGTAGTTCAGTGGTAGAACAATAGCCTTCCAAGCTATATATGGGGGTTCGATTCCCCTCTCCCGCTTTAATTAGTTGTCAGTTTTTTTAGGTTAGTTTAATAATTATGGAAAGAGAATTCTTAGAGCCAGTTTTTATAGATGCCTTTGACTTAGACGATGCCTGGTTTCAGTGCCTATCAAAAATTTTAGAGACAGGGCATGTTTATACCATTACCAGGGGTAGTTACGAAGGACAAAAGCGCCTTGAATTTGATTTTGTAGTAGTAAGGGTAAGAAAACCTTCTCACCAGATAATACCCATTATTCCAGAAGGTATGAGCATACCTGCCCCAACAGATATGGATTACATCCAGGGATATCTTAGTTATCTTTTAACAGGCGCCAAGACCGAGACAGAGGATTACACATACGGAGAAAGGTTAGTTGAGCCTAAGGTTAAGGTGAGGCAGAACATTGACGGCAAAGAAATGGTCAAGGAAATGCCGCTTAATGTGAATCAAATAGATGAGGTAATAAGAATTTACAAAGAAAAGGGCTTTGGCACCAATCAGGCAATAATGGAGATTGGGATGCCATCGGATATTAAACTGGTTGACCCGCCTTGCCTTCGGCTTATTGATACAAGGGTGCGTTATGGTAAACTGCATTTTATTTTATATTTTCGCTCCTGGGATTTATGGGGAGGTTTTCCTTCTAATCTTGGCGGACTTCAGTTAGTTAAGCAATATATGGCTGAGGAAATTGGAGTAGGCGATGGCGAGATTATCGCTGTAAGTAAGGGCCTGCATCTATATGACTATAGTTGGGACCTGGCAAAAATAAGGACAAATAAAAACGTGGAGATAAGATAATGGAAAACAAATACACAGGACCTGAGCGTCGCAGATTTTTAAGACTGGATTATGTGACTCCTCTTGCCTACAAGATATGCAGACAGGAGACAATCTCTAAACTGCTAAAAGGTTATACCGTGGATATAAGCCAGGCAGGGGTGTTATGCCGCATCAAAGAATATGTTAATAAAGACGATATTTTGTGGTTGTCTTTTGACCGCGCCACCTTAAGCATATGCGCTGAGTTGGATAAAAGGTGCTTTATTTATCAAAACGGGATTATTGGCAAAGTGGTGAGGGTTGAACAGAGACAAGACGGCGATTATAATGTCGGCGTGCAATTTATTACAAGGGTTGAAGAAAATAAGACTTTTATATTCCCAAAGATTTATTTTACAAAGGACTCCTCTAGTTTAAATAATGAATCCGAAGAAGACCTTGACGAAAACAACGGAGAAATATAACCAAAAGTTAAAATGAATATTTCTATTCTTGGAGACGGTGGTTGGGGGACAACACTTGCTGTATTATTGCATCAAAAGGGATTTCCTGTTAGTCTTTGGGGGGCTTTTCCGGATTATATCCGCTATTTAAAACAAAAAAGAATTAACAGTAGATTTTTGCCTGGCATTAAGATACCCGAAGCAATAGAAATTACTTCTGATTTAAGAGAAGCAGCCACAAATAAAGATTTAATCATCTTGGCAATACCTGCGCAGTATCTGCGCGGGATTTTAAAAAAATACAAAAATGTAAGTTTTTCTAATACACCGGCATATTTAAGCGTCATAAAAGGAATAGAAAACAAATCCCTTAAAAGGATGTCAGAGGTCATCCAGGAAGAACTTGGAGATGTAAAATTAGCGGTGCTATCAGGTCCTACTATTGCCAGAGAGGTTGCAGAAGGCATACCTACAACTGCAGTTATTGCCTCTAATAACGTAAAATTAAGAAAAACCCTTCAGAATGTTTTTATGACAGAGAGGTTTAGAATTTATACAAATGACGATGTAATAGGAGTAGAATTAGGGGGTAGCCTTAAAAATGTCATTGCTATTGCCTGCGGCATATCCGACGGACTTGGGTTTGGGACTAATACAAAGGCAGCGCTGTTGGCGCGCGGATTAACTGAGATTTCGCGTTTAGGTATAGTTATGGGCGCAAAGCCAAAGACCTTTAGCGGGATAAGTGGCTTAGGCGATTTAGTTACTACCTGTATTAGCCCTTACAGCCGCAACAGGTTTGTAGGAGAGCAAATAGGCAAAGGCAAAACCTTAAACCAGATTATCAGGCATATGCAGATGGTGGCAGAGGGTTTAACTACAACAAAATCCGCATACGCATTAAGCATAAAATACAACGTGGATATGCCTATAACAAAAGAGGTCTACCGCATTCTTTATAAGAACAAATCCCCCCTTAAGGCGGTAAAGGACTTAATGAGCAGAGATAAAAAAGGGGAATAGGGAATAAGATTTATAGCGGGGCGTGGTCATTCGCCATAAGTTGATAGCGGGGCGTGGCTCAGTTTGGCTAGAGCGCTTGAATGGGGTTCAAGAGGTCGACAGTTCAAGTCTGTCCGCCCCGATTAGAAAAATAGGGACGAAAAATAGGGACGTTTCTATTTTTGACTAGAGTGTAAGTGAAGCAAAAATAGAAACGTCCCTATTTTTCTAGTTTTCTTTATCAATAATTTGTGGTAAAATTAAGATTGTGGCGATTATTTATTCACAAAGCGCCGTAAGAAGAAGCGTTCTGCCTGCGAACTTTGATAATAAGGAGCCCTGAGTATAATGGACAAAGAAAGAAGAAGGTATGTTCGCGTAAAAAAGCCGATAGTTGTCCAGTATAAAGAAAATTCGCAGTCCAGGTGGGATATGACTTTAGTTAAAGATATCAGCGCCGGCGGGATGTTGATTACTACAGACAGGGCCTTTCCTGAAGGGACAGTTTTAAATTTTCGCATTAATCTGCCTTCAAGCCCTTTTCAGAAATTTGAAGTTAACGGAAAGGTTGTTTCTTCAAAAAATATGGTTGCCAGACTTTCAGGCGAGGTTCTCTCAAGCGCATTTATATCCAGGATACAATTTTTTGAGTTGAATGAAAGTCAAAAACAATCGCTTGAGTTTTATATAGGTTCTTTTTTAAAACAAGGGGGTAACCTATGAGTTATACAGGTCCTGAAAGACGTAAACACCCACGTATAAACGGCCGCTTTATAGTTTCCTACCGCGTTTTAGACGAAAAAGACAAGGTTGACATAAGCCAGACAAAAAACTTAAGTCTTGGCGGGATGCTTTTGACCACAAACAAAAAATTTAACAAAGGCATAAACCTGGCTCTTGAAATAAGATTGCCATTTGACCCAAATCCTATTATGATTATCGCCAAGGTTGTTGATTCCTGTGAAATTACAAAGGATTTAATTTATGATACGAGATTGGCTTTTGTTGAAGTTGACCCAAAGCATAAAAAGGTAATCGCTGATACTGTGGATTATTATTTAAGGAAGGGATAGCCAATGAAGAAAATAAATATCGGATTGCTTGGTTTCGGAAATGTCGGCTCAGGGGTTGTAAAGATTTTAAAGGAGAGAAAGGCTTTTTTAGCCCAGAAGATAGGACTTGAGATAAATATCAAAAAAATATGCGATAAGGATATATCCAAAAAAAGGAACGTCTCTGTGGATAAGGGTATTCTTACTAAAAACGTAAGGGAGGTCTTAAGTGACCCTCAGATAGATATTATAGTGGAACTAATAGGCGGAATTCATCCTGCAAAGGAATTTATAATAGAGGCAATAGATAAAGGCAAAAACATTGTTACTGCAAACAAGGCCCTTCTCGCAGAAGAAGGAAAGGAATTATTCGCCTATGCCCAGGACCGCGGAAAGAATATTTATTTTGAGGCATCGGTAGGGGCAGGCATACCAATTATTAAGTCTTTGCGCGAGGGGCTCATAGCCAATAAATTTTACAGTATTTACGGCATAGTAAACGGGACTTCTAATTTTGTGTTGTCTCAGATGTCTAAGCATAACTGCACTTTTAATGAAGCCATTCAGCAAGCAAAATTAAAGGGGTTTGCTGAAAAAGACCCGTCCCTGGATATAGAAGGCGTGGATTCAGCGCATAAGTTAATATTGCTTGCTTACCTTGGTTTTGGCAGGTTGATAGATTTAAAAGACATATTTATAGAAGGCATAACCAGGATATCTCCTGCTGACGTAAATTACGCTAAGGAATTAGGATTTGAAATAAAGTTATTGGCTATTGCAAAAAAGGATAAAGATGAATTGGATGTGAGGGTGCATCCCACTTTTATTCCTAAAGACCATCTTTTATCTGACGTGGATGGCATATTTAACGCTATATACATCTCTTCAGATTTATCAGGGGACCTGCTATTCTACGGTCCCGGGGCTGGGCAATTATCCGCTGCCTCGGCAGTTGTATCTGACATTGTGGATTTAACCCAGGATATCAAGGCCGGTTTGTTCAGGTCTACTTCAAAAATAGTCGCAGATACTTCAATAAAAAGACTACGCAAGATAAATGAAATTGAAAGCAGGTATTACATACGTTTTATGACAGTTGATAAGCCCGGGGTATTGGCTGCGATATCAGGGGTATTGGCTAAATTTGGTATAAGCATTGCCTCTGTCACCCAAAAGGAAAGGAGAAAGGCACAGGTAGTGCCTATTATTATGATAATCTACAAGGCGAAGGAAAAAAATTTGCGTCAGGCGCTTGAGCAGATTGACCGTTTGAATATCGTAAGAGAAAAATCAGTGGCTATAAGGATAGAAGAATTATGAAAGAGGCGCAAAGTTTAAGGTTTGAATTTAAAGGATATAACGGCGTAATAAGGCGATACAGCAAACATCTGCCTGTTACAGAGAAAACGCCAATAATTACTTTAAATGAAGGGAATACCCCTTTAATCTACTCGGATTATCTTTCTAAATTGCTTGGAAAAAAATTTAAGGTGTATTTAAAATACGAGGGGACAAATCCAACAGGTTCTTTTAAAGATAGGGGAATGACCCTGGCGGTTTCTAAGGCCTGCGAGGAAGGTTCAAAGGCAGTGCTATGCGCCTCTACAGGAAATACATCCGCTTCAGCAGCGGCTTATGCTGCTAGGGCAGGTATTAAGTGCGTAGTTTTTATACCAAGCGGGGCAATAGCCCTGGGAAAACTAAGCCAGGCATTAATTCACAAAGCGATTGTTTTAGCAGTGGATGGAAATTTTGACGTTGCGTTAAACCTTGTAAGGGAAATCAGCGCTAAATACCCTATCACGTTAGTAAATTCTTTAAATCCATACCGCATTGAAGGTCAGAAAACAGCAAGTTTTGAAATCTGCGATGCCCTTGGTGACGCCCCTGACTTTCAGGTTATGCCTGTTGGCAATGCTGGAAATATTACAGCCTACTGGAAGGGTTATAAGGAATATAAAGAAATAGGAAAAATATCAACACTGCCTAAGATGTTGGGTTTTCAGGCTGAAGGCGCAGCGCCAATTGTTAAAAAACACCCTATAAAAAATCCAAGGACTATTGCCACTGCAATACGTATTGGTAATCCAGCCAGTTGGAAGCAGGCAGAGGCAGCCAGGGATGAGTCAGGCGGGCTTATTGATATGGTTTCTGATAAACAGATACTAAACGCGTATAAACTCTTGGCTCAAAAGGAAGGTGTTTTTGTTGAACCTGCCTCCGCAGCCTCGGTTGCAGGGCTATTAAAATTGGCAAAAAATGGGTATTTCATAAATTATAAACCGAAGACCGTAAATCGAGGCATTTGTATAGTCTGCATCCTTACAGGCCATGGTTTAAAAGACCCTGACAGGGCTATAGCAACAGTTAAAAAGCCAAAGATAGTTAAGCCGGATTTAAAGGTCATATTGAAAGAAATAGGTTATTAGTTAAAGGTGAGTGTGAGTTATGAGTTGTGGGCGAGGATGATGTCATTAAGAAACAAGAGAGTTCTTATAACCGCTGGACCTACGTGGGTCCCAATAGATGACGTAAGGGTAATTAGCAATGTGGCAAGCGGCGAAACAGGGATTATTTTAGCCAACGAGGCAAAAAAATGTGGGGCAAAGGTTACTTTAGTTTTAGGTCCTGTTGATGCTTATTTAGGCAAATCCACTATAAGGATTGAGCGGTTTAAATTCTTTCAAGAACTAAAAGACAAATTAACTAAGTTGCTCAGAACCCAAAAATATGATATTCTTATTCATTCTGCAGCCGTAGCGGATTATCAACTTAAAAAAGTAACTAAAGGCAAGATATCTTCAAATAAAAAAGAACTTACACTCAAACTTATACCAACGCAGAAGTTAATTGGCTTATTTAAAAAAATAGACAGTTCTTTATTCGTGGTTGCCTTTAAGTTTGAAATTGCATCTTCAAAAGGCCGACTTATTCGTAATGCCCTGTCTTTATTAAGGCCCGGCGCTGCTAATTTAGTAGTGGCAAATACTGTTTATAATAAACATTATTGCGGTTATATTGTGAATAAGGATAGTGTCTTAGGACCGTTTTTATCAAAAAAAATCTTAGCCAGAAAACTTCTAAAAATCTTAGGGGAATGCCAGTGAAAGAAATCAACCTTGATAACAAAGTTAAAAGTATTTTGGATGCCTTTATCAGGTCTCTCGAAAATATCTACCGCGATAACCTCGTATCAGTCATACTTTATGGAAGCGCTGCAAGCGGAGAATTCGTTAATAAGAGGTCAAATCTTAACATTATTGTTGTTTTAAATAGAGATGATTTATCTGAAATAAAAAAGGCATCAGGTCTGATTAATAAACCTAAGTTTAGCATAATCAAACCTTTATTTTTTACACAGGAGTATATATCAACATCTTGCGATGTGTTTCCTATAGAGTTTCTTGACATCAAGGAAAACTACATAGTTGTTTCAGGTAAAGATGTCCTAAAAGACATCAACATTGATACAAGAAATTTAAGGTTTCAGTGCGAGCAGGAACTCAAGGCAAGGTTGATTAATCTAAGGCATGCATATCTAAGAGTCAGGAATCCAGGCGCCTTAAGGGATTTACTGCTTAATTCATTTACCTCAATTTTACATATCTTAAGAAGTGTCCTTAAGATAAAAGGCAAGGTAGCGCCCTACCTAAAACAGGAGGTTATAAAAGAAGTATCTAAAGAATTTCAAATCAATGCATCTATCTGGGAAAGTATTTTAGCAGCCAAGAATAACAGGATTAAACTTAGCAACAAAGAAGCAGAAGAATTATTTATTAATTTTATGTCTGATTTAAATAAGGTGTGTAACGCGGTGGATAGGCTTTAATGCGCAGGTTATGTCTTTTATTAATTTTTCTATTAACGGCGTTTTTTGCGGCTGCAGAAGATATACCCGCGCCAGATGGTTGGGTAAATGATTTCGCTGGGGTTATCAGCCCGGAATATAAAGAGAAGTTAACTTCTTTAATTAGCGAACTAGAGCAAAAAACTACCGCTGAGATTGCAGTAGTGACTGTAAACTCTATTGCCCCTTATGATGAAAAAGAATATGCGAGACTGCTCTTTGATAACTGGAAACCCGGGAAAAAAGGCAAAGATAACGGCGTATTAGTGCTCCTTGCTATTAAAGAAAGACGTTGGCGCATTGAAACAGGATACGGCGTAGAAGGTATTCTACCTGATGGGCTTTGTGGTGAAATAGGCAGGAATTATATGGTGCCGTATTTTAAAGAAGGTAGATACGGCGAAGGGCTGTATTACGGTGTAATAGAGATTGCAAAAATAATTGCCAATAACAGCAGTGTAGATTTACAAGGCGTAGAAACCTCTGCATCTAAAAATGTTCTTGAAAAACCACCTCTTTTTATGTATATATTTGTGCCTGTCTTTTTCTTTTTCTGGAATCTTCCATGGCCGTTTATTATAGGATTGTCTTTTACATTGTTTTTTGCGTATGTCTTCTTTTTGTTTTTTCCTGTCTTAGGGTTTTTGACAATAGCCGGCTATATTGCCGCCTTATTTTTTAGGTATAATTACTTAAGGAAACTTCCGGCGTATAAAAGGAATAGTTTTTTTGGACCCCAGACCTATGGTTCTACATACCCAGGGGGATTCGGAGGCGGCGGTTTTGGTGGTGGAGGTTTTGGAGGCGGCGGTTTTGGCGGTGGTTTTGGTGGTGGAGGAGGGGCTGGGGGGAGGTTTTGAGTTGGGAGTTAGGAGTTGGGAGGAGGGAGTTGGGAGATGAAAAAATTTTTGATAGTTTTGGGAATAGTAATATTATTGGCGATTATAGTTTTTGTATCTGTATATAATAGCATTATTTTAAAGCATGAGACTATTACTGCCAAATGGGCGCAGGTAGAGAATCAACTGCAAAGGCGCAATGACCTTATTCCTAATTTAGTAAATACAGTAAAAGGTTATGCCAGCCATGAAAAAACAGTTTTAGAAAATATTACAAACGCCCGTTCGCAGTGGGCAAATGCAAATACCCTGGAAGAGAAGGTCAAGGCAGCCTCTAATATGGATTCTGCGCTGGCGCGCTTGCTTTTAGTGGTTGAAAATTACCCTGATTTAAAGGCAGACCAGACATTCCTTAAACTTATGGATGAATTATCAGGAACTGAAAATCGCATTTCCGTTGAGAGGATGCGTTACAACGACGCTGTTAAGGATTATAATATTGTGGTCAGGACATTTCCAGGCAATATAATCGCAGGGATGTTTGGTTATAAACCAGCAGCAGAGTATTTTAAGGCGCAAGATAAGGCAAAGGCAGTCCCGGAGGTTAAATTTTAATAATATTCAAAAGGATTGTGTAATGTGTAATGTGTAAAGTACAATGCGTAAAGTGTAATGTGTAATGAAAAACATTGCGCGTTAGAGTTACACAGACAAATGGTAAGATGAAGTATATTGTTTTAGTTGGCGATGGGATGGGTGATTACCCTATTAAAGAGTTGGGTGGCCGCACCCCTCTTGAGGCGGCCAAGACACCTAATATGGATTATATTGCTCATCATGGTATTATTGGCAGGGTAAAAAATATCCCTAACAATATGCCCCCTGGCTCTGACGTGGCGACTATTTCTATTTTAGGTTATGACCCACAAAAATATTATAGTGGCAGGGGTCCTTTAGAAGCCGCAAATTTAGGTATAGAACTTAATGACGAAGACGTGGCTTTTAGGTGCAATCTGATTACTGCCTCAGGCGATACCCTGATGGATTATAGCGCAGGACACATTACTACAAAAGAGGCGCATATATTGATAGCCACTCTTAATGAACGCTTAGGAACAGATGTAATCAAATTTTATCCAGGGGTAAGTTATAGAAATATAATGATAGTAAAAGACGGGGCAAAGGATAACCTTGATAAATTAGAGTGTAAACCGCCGCATGATATTTTAGGACAGAAAATCTCCGAGAATCTGCCTAAGGGGACTGGAGCGGATTTTATTATAGGGCTTATGAAGGGCTCCCAAGAGATTTTAGAGGCAGAGGAGATTAATCATATCAGGATTGACCTAAAAGAAAATCCAGCGAATATGATTTGGCTTTGGGGCCAAGGCAAAAAACCAAGTATGCCTAAATTTTATGATGCCTACGGCGTTAGGGGCGGCGTGATATCCGCCGTAGATTTGATAAAGGGTTTAGGCAGGATATTGGGAATGGATGTTGTCAATATCCCTGGCGCCACGGGTTACTATGACACAGACTATAAGGGTAAGGCAATGGCTGCATTAAAATTGCTTGAGAGGAATGATTTTGTCTTCGTCCATGTAGAGGCCCCTGATGAGGCAGGGCATAACGGCGATTTAACTGAAAAGATTCTGGCTATAGAGAGATTTGACCAGATGGTAGTCGGCACAATATTAAAATATCTTAAACAGAAAAAAAATTACCGCATACTTGTTATGCCTGACCACCCCACGCCAATCTCGCTAAAGACACACACGGCAGAGCCTGTATGCTTTGCTATTTTCGGAAAAGATGTAGTGCCAAAGGGCTTCTCTGGTTTTTGCGAAAAGGAATCAGAGAGGTCAGACCTCTATTTTGAGAATGGACATGAGTTGATAGGATACTTTATTAAAGGTGGAGGATGAGTTAAGTGAGGCGATAGTTGAATGAATTCTCTAATTATTGTTATTATTACCTTAGGATTATTTATTCTGGCTTATAGGTTTTATGCCAAGAGGCTAGAATCCCTTTGGCAGATTGACCCTAAAAGGCCTACCCCTGCATTTTCCAAATATGACAGTGTAGATTTTATACCTGCCAAGAATTGGCTGGTTATATTCGGTCACCACTTTGCCTCTATTGCCGGGGCAGGGCCGATTATCGGGCCTGTAATTGCAGTGATGTTATGGGGTTGGTTGCCTGCAGTACTATGGGTTGTTCTGGGAACTATTTTTATCGGCGGTGTCCATGACTTTGGCGCCCTGATTACTTCAGTAAGGGAAGGCGGCTCTTCAATATCAGATATTGCGCAACAGGCGATATCAAAAAAGGCAAAAATTATCTTCTCTTTGTTCGTCTGGCTTGCCTTGATTCTGGTTATAGCTGTATTTGCCTGGTTATGCGCAGATACATTTGTTAAGGAACCAAAGATAGTGTTGCCTTCATTAGGACTCATACCTGTAGCGATAATAACAGGCTATTTCTTATATAACCTAAGGCTTAACAATATGTTTGTTACTATAACAGGCCTTTTATGCCTGACTGGTTTGATATTTTTAGGCAATATCCTGCCTATAAACAGCCAGATTAATATATGGCTTCTGGTTTTATTCATTTATTCTTATATTGCCTCTGTCTTGCCTGTTAATATACTGCTACAGCCCAGGGATTATCTTTCAAGTTTCCTTTTATTTTTTTGCGTGGGTGTAGGATACTTAGGTTTAGTTTTGTCTCAACCTAAAATTACTATGCCTTATTATCACGCCTGGAACTCTACAGATGGCTATCTATGGCCAGCATTATTTGTTACAATTGCCTGTGGGGCTGTCTCAGGATTTCATTCTTTAATTGCAAGCGGCACTACCTCCAAACAAATCGCCAACGAGCGTCATATCAAAAGGGTGGGTTATGGGGGGATGGTTGCTGAAGGCGCTGTGGCAATAATGGCTATAATCGCAACATCTGTAATGTTTAATAACGGCGAGAATTTTACAGGGATACTAAAAAACACAGGGCCTGTTTCAATATTCGGTAAAGGCTACGGCATAATTACAGGAAAACTCTTTGGTTCAAACGGACAGTTTATTGCCATAACAGTGTTAAACGCATTTATACTAACTACCCTTGACACAGCCACAAGGATAACCCGTTACATATCAGAGGAGTTATTTAGGATAAAAAATAGGTATATTTCAACTTTGCTGGTTGTTGCCTTAGGGGCGGGCTTGGCATTTAGCGGAAAGTGGAATAGGATTTGGCCGGCATTTGGCGCCTCAAATCAATTGGTAGCAGCGCTTGCTTTATTTGTGATAAGTTGCTGGCTTATTGCGAAAAACAAAACCTCTAAATTTACCTTGCCCCCGGCATTTTTTATGCTTGTTACCACAGTTTTAGCATTAGTTTTTCAGGGGATAAAATACCTTATGCAAAGAGACATTGTCCTTTTAACAATCTCAGTTATTTTGATTATATTGGCTGGTTTTATGGTGTTTGAGATTATGCCTATAATATTTAGAAGGAAAGGAAGATAAGAAAGATATGGCTAAAGGTCTGATAGTGCAGAAATATGGCGGTTCATCCGTAGCCAATGTTGAACGGATACGTAACGTCGCAAAAAGGGTGACGGGTTACAGAAAAAAGGGTTATGATTTAGTTGTCGTTGTTTCTGCCTTAGGAGACACCACTGATGAATTAATTGACCTGGCGCATAAGATTAACCCTGAGCCATCAGAGCGGGAGATGGATATGCTTTTATCCACAGGGGAGCAGATTTCCGTGGCGCTATTGGCAATGGCAATTCATAAGTTGGGTTTTGAGGCAATATCCTTTACAGGGGCCCAGGTAGGCATTATTACGGATTCAAGCCACACCCGTGCCCGCATTTTAAAAATCAATACGGATAAAATAAAAGAAGAACTTTCAAATGGGAGGATTGTTATTGTAGCCGGGTTTCAGGGGGTAACCCTAAATCAGGACATCACCACTTTAGGCCGCGGCGGTTCTGATTTAACGGCAGTCGCCCTTGCTAAAGAACTTAAAGCAGATGCCTGCGAGATTTACACAGATGTAACAGGTATTTACACTACTGACCCGCGCATAGAGCCGAAGGCAAAAAAGATTGAGGCGATTACTTATGACGAAATGCTGGAGATGGCTTCTTTAGGTGCGCAGGTGATGCAGGCGCGCTCAATTGAGGTGGCAAAAAAATACGATGTACCCATATATGTGCGTTCGTCTTTTTCAGATGAACCCGGGACATTGATTACCAAGGAGGTTAAGAGAATGGAAGAGGTGCTGGTAAGCGGCATAACATTAAGCAAAAGCGAAGCCAAGATTACGATTTGCAATGTCCCTGATAGGCCAGGCGTGGCAGCAGTTATTTTTAAGGAATTGGCTTCAAACGGGATAAGCGTAGATATGATTGTTCAAAACGTAAGCCATCTGCGCCAGACAGATATTTCCTTTACGGTAAACAAGGCGGTTCTAAAGAAGGCGATGAAACTGACTCAGAAAGTCGCATCTAAGATTAAGGCAGGGGAGGTGCTTCAGAATGAGGCGATTGCGCGCGTCTCAGTAGTTGGTGTGGGTATGAAATCCCACCCTGGCGTTGCATCTACGATGTTTAGCGCCCTGGCTGAGAATAAGATTAATATTGAGATGATTTCCACGTCTGATATAAGCATATCCTGTATCATAAAAAAGAGATTTGCAGAAAGAGCCGTAAATGCCCTGCATGAAAAGTTCGGGTTAGGTAAGTAGAGTAAAGGTAAAAGTGAAGAAGGTTTGTACGTTTAATCACGGATTAACGCGGATTAAAAGAGACACGGATTAAACGGATTAAAAAGCCACACGGATTTACACGGATAAAGGCATTGCTTAATTAAGGCAAGGGATTGTTTAATAAGGGTATCCGTGGCAATCCGTTTAAAATCCGTTAAATCCGTGATTATAATCCACAGGTACCTTAGATAACGTAAAATGCAAAAGGCAAAACGCAAAACTAAAGAAAGTTAGCGAGTTCACGAGTTAACGAGTTTAATCACGGATTAACACGGATTAAAATACACGGATTAATCGGATTTAAAAGCCACACGGATTAAACGGATTCACATAAGACAATCCGTGGCAATCCGTTTAAAAATCCGTTAAATCCGTGATTATAATCCAGAAGCACCATAAATAACGCAAAAGGCAAAAGGCAAAACTAAAAAATGATTACAGTGATTTAATCACGGATTAACACGGATTAAAAGACACGGATTAAACGGATTTATATAATACAATCCGTGATTAAAAAGGAGAAACATTTATGCTTAAGGTAAAGTTATACGATACGACTTTGCGCGACGGTTCACAGGGAGAGGGCATATCCTATTCTGTGATGGACAAGGTTCGTATAGCCCAGGAATTAGATAAGGCTGGAATCCATTATATTGAAGGTGGCTGGCCAGGCTCCAATCCCAAAGACAGGGAATTTTTCATTGAAATGAGTAAAATGCCGTTAAAGAATTCCCACCTGGTAGCATTTGGTTCAACCAGGAGGCCCAATATTAAGGCAAATGAGGATAATAATCTCAAGGCGCTTTTAAAATCAGGGACAAATTATATAGCCATATTTGGGAAAACCTGGGATTTGCATGTCAGGGATGTCTTAAAGACAACATTGGATGAAAATATCAGGATGATAAAAGACACAGTGGGTTATCTGGTGTCTGCGGGGTGTGAAGTATTTTATGACGCGGAGCATTTCTTTGATGCGTATAAAGCCAATCCTCAATATAGCCAGAGGTGTTTGTCTGCGGCTTTGGATGCAGGGGCAAAATACCTTGTTTTATGCGATACAAACGGCGGCACCCTTACATCAGAAATCATCAGGATTATAAAAGAAATTAGGACAAAAATAAAAGGCAGTTTAGGCATACATTGTCATAACGACGCCGGGCTTGCAGTGGCTAATAGCATTGCCGCTGTAGAGGCAGGAGTTGATATGGTGCAGGGCACAATCAATGGCTATGGGGAACGCTGCGGAAACGCCGATTTAATCCCGATTATAGCAAATCTAAAATTAAAACTCGGGGTTGACTGTATTACCAGCGATAACCTTAAAAACCTGACACATCTATCGCGTTTTGTTAGTGAGATAAGCAATATGAAACAAAGAAACGACCAACCATATGTTGGCGAATCCGCTTTTGCGCATAAGGGCGGGGTGCATATTAACGCTGTAATGAAAAACCCAAAGACATACGAGCACATTGAGCCGGATTTAGTTGGAAATCGGCGCCGCATACTTGTCTCTGAACTCGGCGGAAAGACAGGCATTATCATTCGCGCCAAGGGCCTGGAACTGGATTTAAACAAAGAAGACCCAACAACTAAAAGAATATTAACTATCCTTCAAAAACTTGAAAATCAGGGATACCACTTTGAAGCGGCAGAGGCCTCTTTTGAATTATTAATAAAAAGGGTGCTTAAAAAATATAAGAGATTTTTTGAATTAGAGGGATTTAGGGTGGTAATTGAAAAGCGCTCTGATAAGAAGATTACATCAGAGGCGATTATCAAATTAAAGGTGGGAGACATTCAAGAGCACACCGCAGCAGATGGAGACGGTCCTGTAAACGCCCTTGATAATGCCCTGCGCAAGGCGCTTAAGGATTTTTATCCAACGCTATCCAGGATGCACCTTTCTGATTTTAAGGTTCGGGTCCTTGATGAAAAGGCAGGCACAGCGGCAAAGGTCCGCGTTTTGATTCAGTCGCAGGACGAAGAGGATGCCTGGAATACAATCGGAGTATCAGAGAATATCATTGAAGCCAGTTGGCAGGCGCTGGTTGATAGCGTAGAATATAAACTCCTGAAAGATAAAGTGGAATTATGAATGAAATCCCTACTCGATATAATCCCGAAGAAACAGAAGAGAAATGGTATAAGTTCTGGGAAGAAAACAAGTTCTTTTGCGCAAAGCCAAATCCTTCAAAACTGCCTTTCTGTATAGTCATACCCCCTCCAAATGTAACAGGTATCTTGCATATGGGCCATGCCTTGAATAATACAATCCAGGATATACTGATTAGGTACCACAGGATGAAAGGCGAAGAATCCTTATGGATGCCTGGGACTGACCACGCCGGTATTGCAACGCAGAATGTAGTGGAAAAATCAATTGCCAAAGAAGGCCTTAAGCGCCAGGATTTAGGCAGGGAAAAATTCATTGAGCGCGTATGGCAATGGAAACAGCAGTATGGCTCAACCATTATCAGGCAACTTAAAAAATTAGGCGCATCCTGCGACTGGGAAAGGCTGCGTTTTACAATGGATGAAGAATATTCTAAGACAGTCCAGGAGGTTTTTGTAAGATTATATGAAAAGGGGTTGATTTATCAGGGTCAATATATAATTAATTGGTGCCCACGTTGCCAGACAGCCCTTGCAGATGAAGAGGCACCGCATAAAGAAATAGACGGATTTTTATATTATATAAAATACCCCATAAAAAAAGACCCCCTTCCAACTCCCAATTCCAAACTCCAAACTCCCAACTACATCACCGTCGCAACAACCAGGCCAGAGACAATGTTAGGAGATACCGCAGTAGCGGTTAACCCCAAGGACAAAAGATATAAAAAACTGATTGGCGCTACATTAATTTTGCCCCTTATAGGAAGACAGATCAAGGTTATATCGGATAATATGGTTGATACAAAATTTGGCACAGGCGCTGTTAAGGTTACGCCTGCTCACGACCCTAATGATTATACCCTGGGCAAAAAACACAATCTTGAATTTATAAATGTTATGCATCCCGATGGCAGGATGAATGAAAATGCGGGGCAGTATAAAGATATTGATAGATTTGTAGCCAGGAAATTAATCATTGAACACTTAAAAGAGCAAGGGTATTTAGAAAAAATACAGCAGCATAAGTTATCAGCAGGGCATTGTTATCGCTGCAATACCATAATAGAGCCATACTTATCAAAACAGTGGTTTGTTAAAATGGCGCCCTTAGCCAAACCTGCTATTGAAGTGGTAAAAAAAGGAAGAATTGAGTTTTATCCTAAACGCTGGAAGAAGGTTTATCTTAACTGGATGGAGAATATCCAGGACTGGTGCATTTCACGTCAGATATGGTGGGGGCACCGTTTGCCTGTTTATTACTGTCGGAATTGCCAGAAACAGGCAAACGAGTTCGTAGTTAATAGTTCAAAGTTGATAGATAAGACAAAATCTATGAACCATGAACTATCAACTATGAAGAAAATCGGTATTATCGTATCTAAGGTCAGGCCTGACAAATGCCCTACCTGCGGTTCATCCGATATATACCAGGACGAAGATGTTTTAGACACCTGGTTTTCATCTTGGCTTTGGCCGTTTGCAACATTTTATTGGCCCTCTGAAGCCCAGAGCCCAGAGCGCAAAACGCAAAGCGAGGGGGACCTTAAATATTTTTATCCAACCTCAGTTCTGGTTACAGCCCCAGAAATAATCTTTTTCTGGGTAGCCAGGATGATTATGGCAGGGCTTGAGTTTATGAATGATATACCCTTTAAGGATGTATATATACACGGCACAGTACGAGATATAGAAGGTAAAAAAATGTCAAAATCCTTAGGTAATATTATTGACCCAATAGAAATAATAAATGTATATGGCGCTGATGCCCTGCGTTTTAGCCTTATATCTATTACAGCCCAGGGCCAGGACGTATTTCTCTCACAAAATAAATTTGAACAGGGCAGGAATTTTGCCAATAAGATATGGAATGCATCCAGATTTATACTGATGAATTTAGACGCCTCTTTAGTTAACTTAGACCTTTGCGTATTCTTTAAGAAGGAGCACCTGAACTTGGTTAACAGATGGATCCTAAGTAGATTTTACTCTACCTTAAAAGAAATAAACAAATCTTTAGAGACATACCGCTTTAATGACGCTGCAAAGATATTATACGGATTTATATGGCATGAGTTTTGTGATTGGTATGTAGAGATTGCAAAATTAGATATCAAAAACCCGCATACCCAGTTAATATTGTACAAGGTCCTTGAGAAGTCCTTAAGAATTATGCATCCGTTTATGCCGTTTATTACTGAAGAAATATGGCAAAGGTTAGAAGAGACAAAGTCGCAAGGTAGCAATATAGAAGCAACAAGCATAATGATACAACCCTGGCCACACATACAGGAAGAACTTATTGATAAAAAATCAGAGAAGTCTGCGCAGGCGCTTTTTGAGATTATCAAAACAATAAGAAATATGCGCGCTGAAATTGAGATTAAACCTGAACAGAAAATAGCGGTTTCCATATATCCACATACGGATGCTGCAAAAAGGATTATAAAAGAAAACAATGCTATTATTGTTAATATTGCAAGGCTTAAAGAACTAAATATCTTAGATTCAAGCAAAAGACCTCAAGGCGTAACCAGTGATATAGCCGCAGATACAGATATATATCTGCATTTTAGCGGGGTTATTGATATTGCGAGGGAGCAACGTAAAATAAAAGAAATGATTGATTCTGAAAAACAACGCTTATCTTCCAAAAAGCAACTTATAGAAAATAAGGAATTTATTAAAAAGGCAAAGCAGGAAGTTGTGAAAAATATAGAAATTGAAATATCGGAATTAACAAACAGGATTAAACGCTTGGAGACTGTGCACAATGAACTTCATTGATAAGTATGGTATTAGGCGTATTGTTAGGGAGGCGCTAAAGGAAGACCAGGTGTCAAGGGATATTACCACCAGGTTAATTATTCCGCGCAATTTAAAAAAAGAAGCCCTTATTGTAGCCAAGGAAAGCGGGATTATATGCGGTATGAATATTGCCAGGATGGTTTTTAAATGCGTGGATGATAAGATAAAATTCAAGGCCCTTGTTAAAGACGGCAGGGGCGTTAAAAAAGGAGATGTTTTGGCTAAACTTTACGGCAGTGTGAGCAGTATTTTGTCAGGTGAAAGGGTGGCCCTAAATTTTTTAGGCATGCTCTCAGGGATATCTACGCGCGCAAACCAATTTGCGCGCAAGGCAAATCCATATAAGGTAAAAATACTTGATACCAGAAAAACCATCCCGGGACTAAGGGCATTGGAGAAATACGCAGTCAGGATTGGCGGCGGATTTAACCACAGATTTTCTTTGGCGGATATGGTTTTGATTAAAGAAAACCACTTGCAAATTGCCAAGACCAAAGACATAAAAGAGACTATAAGTAATATTAGAGAGAGGCTCCCAACAGGTGTAAAGATTGAGGTAGAAACAAGGAATTTAAATGAATTTAAGAAAGTTCTTTTAGCAGGGCCGGATGTCATTATGTTAGATAATATGTCGCCCGAACATATTAAAGAGGCGGTTAGATTGAAAAAAAACTCAAGTATTAAGATTAAGCGAAATTTAAAATTAGAGGCATCAGGAAATATAGATTTTAAAAATATAGTTGCTTACTGCCGCACTGGCATAGATTTTATTTCCTTAGGGACACTAACTAAAGATATTAAGTCCCTGGATGTGTCATTGGATATAGAGTAAGTATCTATTGATAACGCAATACTAAGGAGTTAGGGGGTTTAATCACGGATTAACACGGATTAAAATACACGGATTAACACGGATTAAAAAAGACACGGATTAACACGGATTAAAAGACACACGGATTAAACGGATTTAGATAAGACAATCCGTGGTAATCCGTTTAAAAATCCGTTAAATCCGTGATTATAATCCAGGGGTACCTTAGATAACGCAAAACGCAAAAGGCAAAACGCAAAACTAAGGAATGATTACAGCGATTACTCATTATTCATTACACAATACTCAATACTAATCATCAGGGACAGATAATATATTAAATACTCTTAAAATGGAGGAATATATGAAGCGCCTTATTTTGTTAGCGGCAATTTTTATTATGATTATATTCTCATGCCTGCCATTGTTTGCTAAGGATGAACAAGGTGTCCAATCTTCTCAAAATACAGAGATTAGCCAGTCTGATAAGATATTGATTTGTAGTGCTGTTTTTAGCGCCCTTGGCAAAATAGGCGAGGCAAAGGCAAATGGCATTTTATACGCAGGTTTAAAAAACAAAGATTTTTTTATCCGCATTTATGCTATAGAGGCATTAGGCTTAATTGGAGACAAACAGGCAATACCTTATCTGGCGAATTCCCTGAATGATAATTATTATGTAGTAAAGATATCTGCGGCTAAGGCATTATTTAGGTTAGGCGATGTTAAAGCAGAAGAGGCCCTTAAGGGTTACTTAAATGACCAGGACCCAAAAATCAGATACAGCGTCCTTGAAGATAAAGTTGATATTTTTAAGAATCAACTTTTGCCTGTATTATTAAAGATTGCTAGTGATGACAACAATCCTGATGTAAAGTCAAAGGCAATAGAGCAATTAGGGCTATTACGCTGCCAGCAGGCATCTGATGCTGTCTTAGCAGCGTTAGAAAATGAAAATCCCCAGATACGTAAGTCTGCCTGCTATGCCGCTGGCCGTATTGGAATAAAAAAAGCCATACCATTGCTTATTGAAAGATTAGGGGATAGTGATATTGGGGTACGCTCAGCAGCAAAGGAAGGATTAGGCATTTTAAATGAGAAGTCATTAAATCAATTTTTCTGGCAGGATATAGAAGATAAGGACCCAATAGCAAGAGGGGGATCTTTTATTGCCTTGGCTCACCTTAAGGACACAAGGATATTACCCATTCTTTTAAAAGAAATTATATCCCCTGAAATACCTACCTTCTTAAGACAACAGATTGCCAGGGCATTAAACATATTAAAACCAGGTATTGAGGATTTCCTGACATCTAACTTAGCCGGCTATAAAGAATTCCTTTCTTTAGATAATTTAGAATTTGATTATAAAATAAATGGCAAGGCGCTGACTTTGATTTTTTTGGAGGCATTACAAAATAAAAATGACCCTCTACATAAAGATGCTGCATTTGTGCTAAAGGAGTTAAACAACAGGGTTTGCCTGCCTGGATTAAGGGAGGCCCTTTTTGATTCTGAGCCGGGAATAATATCTGATGCCGCCTTTTGTCTTGGTGAATTCCGCGATAAAAACGCTGTTGATGACCTTATAAAAGTCTATTCTAATCTAAAATTATGATTTTAAGATGCCGTTTAAATTAGAGACAAAATTCAAACCACAAGGAGATCAACCAAAAGCCATAGATGCGCTAACCAAAAGTATTCTAAGCGGCGAAAAATACATAACACTACTAGGAACTACAGGCTCGGGCAAGACATTTACCCTCGCTAATGTTATTGCCAGAATTAACAAACCAACCCTTGTGATCTCCCATAACAAAACCTTAGCAGCACAACTTTATTCTGAATTCAAGGAATTTTTTCCTCACAATGCCGTGGAATACTTTGTAAGTTACTACGATTATTATCAGCCTGAGGCGTATATCCCTTCCACAGATACCTACATTGAAAAAGACGCCTCAATAAATGACAGGTTAGACAGGCTGCGTTTGTCTTCCACAAGCGCCTTGATGTCAAGGGATGATGTTTTGATTGTGGCGTCCGTTTCCTGTATTTACAATTTAGGCTCTCCCGAGGACTATCGCGAACTATTAGTTTTTCTTGAAAAAGGAGGCGAGTTTTCCCGCGATGGAATTATAAGAGGTCTTATCCAGATGCAATATGAGAGAAACGATTATGAATTTATACGCGGTAGGCTAAGGGTCAAAGGCGATACAGTGGAAATATTTCCCTCTTACGCAGAGACTGCCTTAAGGATTGAGTTATTCGGTGAAAAGATTGAAAGGATTTCTGAGATAAATCCTGTATCAGGGCAGGTGCTAAACTCGCTTGATAAAGTCGCCATATATCCCGCAAAACATTTTATTGCCTCAGGTGATAAAATCACAAGGGCAATTGAATCCATTGAACAGGAACTTAAAGAGCAACTTGAATTTTTAAAGAGCAAAAATAAATTGCTTGAGGCTCAGCGGCTTGAATCCAGAACCAGATACGATATGGAGATGCTTAGAGAAATAGGCTATTGCCATGGGGTAGAGAATTACTCAAGGCATATCTCAGGCAGGCCTAAAGGTAGCCGCCCTTACTGCCTAATAGATTATTTTCCAAAAGACTTCCTGACTATCATAGATGAGTCTCATGCAAGCCTGCCGCAGATACGCGGTATGTATGAAGGAGACCGCGCAAGAAAAGAGATACTGGTTGAATACGGCTTCAGGCTTCCATCCTGCTTAGATAACAGGCCCTTAAAATACGAAGAATTTGACAGTTTGATTAAGCAGGTAGTCTTTGTTTCTGCAACTCCTGGTGAGTATGAGATAAAAAAGAGCAATGGCAAGGTGATTGAGCAGATTATTCGGCCTACAGGGCTTGTTGACCCCGAGATATTGATAAAACCTACTGCCGGACAGGTTGAGGATTTGATTAAGGAGATTAAAAAACGCGCCGCAAGAGATGAGAGGGTCCTGGTAACAACCCTGACTAAAAGAATGGCTGAGGATTTAGCCGTATATTTACAGGAAAAGGGATTAAAGGTAAAATACCTTCATTCAGAGATTGATACCATTGAACGCTCAAAAATACTTAGGGAACTCAGAAAAAAGGAATTTGACTGTCTTGTGGGAATTAATTTATTGCGGGAAGGTCTGGATTTGCCTGAGGTGTCTCTTGTGGCTATTTTAGACGCTGATAAAGAAGGTTTTTTGCGTTCAGCAACATCACTTATTCAGGTTGCAGGTAGAGCCGCCCGCAACATAAATGGCAGCGTAATTATGTATGCGGACACAATAACTGGTTCTATGAAAAAGGCGATTGATGAAAGCGCCCGGCGCAGGAAAATACAATTGGAATTTAACCGAAAAAATAAAATTACCCCGCGCGGCATACAAAAGGCAATCAGGCAAGGCATTGAGGATTTAGAAGAGGCAGAAGAATTTGTTGCGGATTTAACTGGTCAGGAGTTGGATGAATACGAACTTAAGAAATATATATCTGAACTTCAATATCAGATGGAATTGGCTGCGCGGAATTTACAGTTTGAGAAAGCAGCAATTATTAGAGACAAAATCAAAGAATTAAAGGGAATAGCGGTTAGCGTATAGCGGATAGCGATTAGCGTATAGCGGTTAGCGATTAGCGGGTAGTTTACTAATTACTAATAGATAAACGCCAACGCTATAGACACAATAATCTTCTTAGTATTGTGTAATGTGTAATGAATAATGAGTAATCACTGTAATCATTCCTTAGTTTTGCGTTTTGCTCTTTGCCTTTTGCGTTATCTAAGGTACCTGTGTATTATAATCACGGATTTAACGGATTTTAAAGGGATTACCACGGATTGTCTTATCTAAATCCGTTTAATCCGTGTTTCTTTTAATCCGTTTAATCCGTGATTAAACGCACTAACCCACTTATTGCAGAACTTACAACCAACATGCTTTTAGCCATTAATATAGGTAATACAAATATTAGTTTAGGTTTATTTCAAGGCAGGCACTTGTTTAAAAGATATTCTGTGCCTACAAAAACCCAGGGACACTACGCTTATTTAAGAAAAATAATTAGCAGATATAAAATAAAAGAGGCAGTAATTTGCAGCGTTGTGCCATCTGCCTGCAAAGTTATAAAGAGAGACCTAACTAAACTGTTATATAGGAAGCCGTATATTATAGGTAAGGATATAAAGGTTCCAATAAAGAATCTTTACAGGAATCCCGAAAAATTAGGCCAGGACAGGCTTGTTAATGCCTATGTAGGGGCAATGCTTTATGGCGCACCATTAGTTATAGTGGATTTTGGCACAGCAATAACCTTTGATATTGTCTCAAGAAGAAAGGAATACTTAGGCGGAATGATTCTACCTGGTTTAGGCATATCTTTAGAAGTGCTTGCTGAAAAAACAGCGCTCTTACCAAAGATAAAATTGCAAAGACCGCATGAATTTATAGGCAGGGATACAAAAAACAGTATACTTAGTGGAGTAATTTATGGCTTTGCCTGTCTTACTGACGGTTTAATCGCAGAAATCAAAAATAAAATAGGGAAAATAGCCACCGTTATAGGCACAGGCGGGAATATTGATTTAATTAGAAGGTATTGCCGGCAAATTACAAATATAGACAAAGACCTTACTCTTAAAGGATTAAATCTTATTTATATAAATAGGGACGTTTCTATTTTTTCTCTGGAACAGCTAAACAGAAAATAGAAACGTCCCTATTTTTTCTTAAGATTCTTATATAGAGGAGGCTATTTATGAGCGAGATACAGGAAAGAAGGAGATTCCCGCGTTTATCTGCACGGGTAGGCGTTGAATACGCGGTGTTAGATAAAATAGAGGGAGGTCATTTTGATACTGAAAGCAAGAATATCTGCGCAGGCGGAATATGTATCATTGCATTTGAAAATTTAAAGCCTCAAGACATCCTAGAGGTTAAATTTTTAATTCCAAAATCAGGGTTTTTAATGCGCAGACAAAAGCATATTATAACAACAAAAGCCAGGGTGATATGGATAGATGAGTTTAGCAAAGACTATAAAGAAAAAGGCAGGGCTTATAAGGTAGGCATAGAATTTATAGATATTAGTCAGTCTGACAAAAGAACGATTCAAGAATACATCCAGAAAAAGCGTAAATAGTTACTGAGGGTTAGCGCGTTTATAGCATTAGCGCAAAACTTTGGTTTATTTTATTTGGTTTGTATTAATTTTATATTATAATATCTTTGTTTATAAATAACAATGAGAAGGGACTTACGTTTAGTTGTTCCACTTTTAAGGTAGTTAGAATAATACACCTGGGGGGGCGATAGTTCAGTTGGGAGAACGCTACATTCGCATTGTAGAGGTCGCGGGTTCAAATCCCGCTCGCTCCACCAAGAGTTGCGATAAAAGCCATGATAAAATTAATTTTTACATTGATTTTTTTGTTTTGCCTGTTAGGTGCTTGTTTTTATTTACCAGGTATTGTTGCTGAGGCGCCTTTAAAAGAGGCGCTTTTTTATAGCAAACTTGACAATGATATCGTACAGTGCCATCTCTGCCCGCGCAATTGCGTAATACCTCCAGGCAGGCGGGGATTCTGCGGGGTAAGGGAAAATCGCAAAGGCGTTCTATATACTTTATCATATGCGAAACTCGTATCAGCCAATCCGTTTGACCCTATTGAGAAAAAACCCCTGTTTCATTTTTTGCCTGGGCAGACTACTTTTTCAATTGCTACTGCAGGATGCAATTTAAAATGCAAGTTTTGCCAGAACTGGGAGATTTCCCAGAAACTGCCTGAAGAGGTAAATTATGATTATATTGAGCCTGCCAGGCTTATTGACGAGGTCAGGCATTCAGGACGCAATATCCTCGCCTATACCTATACAGAGCCGACAATATTCTATGAATATATGCTTGATGTAGCAAAACTGGCCAAGGAGGTTGGTATTAAAAATATTATGCATTCCTCAGGGTATATAAATGAGGAGCCTTTAAGGCAATTAGCCAAATATCTTGACGCAGCCAATATTGATTTAAAGGGTTTCTCAGAAGATTATTATGCTAAATTGTCAGAAGGGACATTGGAACCTGTCCTTAGAAGTTTGAAGATATTAAAAGAAGAAGGGGTTCATTTAGAGATAACCAATCTGGTTCTGCCTGGTTTTAATGATGACGAAGGCACGATTATTAAAATGTGCCTCTGGATAAAGGAAAATTTAGGGGCTGATACGCCTCTACATTTTTCAAGGTTTCAGCCGATGTATAAACTTTTGGCTCTTAATCCAACGCCTGTTGAGACATTAGAAAAGGCAAGAAAAATCACCTTAGACTGCGGGTTAAAATATGTCTATATTGGAAATGTAGCAGGTCATTCTGCCGAGAATACATATTGCCCTAAATGCGGAAAGATTCTTATAAGACGTTCAGGATACATTATCTCAGAGATTAATATTGTAGAAGGAAGATGCAAATTCTGTGGAGAGAAGATAGATGGCGTGTGGAAATAAACGTAAAATGCAAAACGCAAAATGTAAAACTAAAAATACGAAAATTTTAATCTTAAGTTTTAGTTTTGCGCTTTGCGTTTTACTCTTTACCCCCTCAGGTTTTAGCCAGGATATAAAGCTTCCTAATGTAGCAGGCACATTTTACCCTGATAACCCAGGGGAGTTATCCAGTATGATAGACGCATTTATTGATAAAGCCAATCCTGTTTATACAGGAGGGGATATATTTGCCTTAATTTCCCCCCATGCAGGTTATGGGTTTTCCGGTCAAACAGCAGCCTTCGGCTATAAACTTATTAAGGGTAAAAAATATCATACAGTTATTATAATTGCCCCAAGCCATTATTATGGCTTTTCCGGGGTATCTATATATCCCGAAGGAGTTTTCCGCACGCCTTTGGGTGATTTAGAGATAGACAAGGAATTCACTCAGAAACTGTTGAATAAAGATATGGATATTATCTTTGACCCTTTAGCCTTTGCCAAGGAACACAGTTTAGAGGTGCAACTTCCATTTTTACAAAAGACAATAGATGGGAAAAATGACTTTAAAATTGTCCCAATAGTTATGGGGGATGTTACATTAAAGGTATGCCAGAAACTTGCGGATTTGCTTAAAGAGGCTATAGAAGAGCGCCGGGATATTTTACTTATAGTATCCAGCGATATGTATCACGGATACGATTACGAAGAGGCTGATATAATTGATAATTTAACCCTTGGATATTTAAAAAATATGGATGCCGAGGGGTTATATTATGGCTTGCGCGAAGGCAAGGTCCAACTCTGCGGAGGGTTTCCTGCGGTAACAGCCATTATTTTAGCAAAACAATTAGGCCATAATAAACTTACTATTTTAAAACATACAAACTCAGGTGAAGTTACTGGCAAAAAAATAAAGGGTGTCTGGACAGTAGGTTATGCAAGTTGCGTAATTGATAATTTACCTTTAGGGTATCAGGCAGGACAGGAGGGTGCTTTGTCTTTAACGGGGAAGGCAAAAGGAGACGATAAGATGTTAAGTAAAGAACAGAGAAAAAGATTGCTTGAGATAGCGCGCGCTTCAATTGAGACCTATTTAAAAACAGGGAGTAAAATGGAGATTGTCGAGACCGATCCTGTATTAACAAAGGAGATGGGCGCTTTTGTAACTTTGCATGAGCATGGTGAATTAAGGGGTTGTATTGGCAATCTTATTGGAAGCCAGCCATTGTATCTTACAATTAGGGATATGGCTGTGGAGGCTGCTGTTGGTGACCCGCGTTTTTCTCCTGTTAAATTATCAGAACTAAAGGATATTGAAATAGAGATATCAGTGCTTTCTCCTTTAGAAAGGGTTAAGTCATCAGGAGATATTCAAATGGGCATACACGGCGTATTAATAAGGCGCGGCTTTAGAAGCGGGGTATTCCTGCCACAGGTTGCAACTGAAACAGGCTGGTCAAAAGAGGAATTTCTTTCTAATCTGTGTATGCACAAGGCAGGTTTATCTAAAGATGCCTGGAAGGACCCTGATACTGAGATATATATTTTTACTGCAGAGGTATTCTCAGAGAAAGATTATTGATGTGTTGTAAGTAGCAATTCGCAACTAAATAGAACTTTTCGCATTTCACTTCTGTTTTTGCCTTCTCAATCAGGAGATTATGCTTAATACGTTAATCAGCCTATTTTGTCTTGGTATTTCTTTTGGCGCAGGGCCTTGTTTAGCCAGTTGCGGACCTATTCTTATTTCCTATGTCGCTGGAACAAAAAAAGGCGGCGTGGATAGTTTTTTAGCGTATGTAGTTTTTTCATTAGCCAGGATTTTTGTATATCTGGTTCTGGCTATTTTAATTTTTTTTCTGGGTAAAATATTTACCGAAAGATTTCTTGGGGCAGTGTCTAAATACATATATATATCAGGAGGGGTTTTTATTATTGTTATAGGGCTGCTTATAGTGATTGGTAAAAATTTAAATTATAAATCCTGCCAGTTTCTTATGAAAAATTTTCTTGAGCGCGATAAAAAAAGCATATTTACATTAGGATTGATAATAGGGTTGCTTCCCTGCGGGCCTCTTTTGGCTTTATTCTCTTATATAGCCATAGTGTCTAAAAGTTGGATAAATAGTTTATTATACAGTTTGACCTTTGGGTTAGGAACATTTGTATCTCCATTAATAGTTTTGACAGTTCTTTCAGGTTGTATATCCCGTTTTATAACCACTGGCTACGAAAGGATATTCCGCTTTGTCTGTGGTATCATAGTCATTTTTTTAGGCATACAACTTTTAATCAGGAATAAATAGATGCGCAGATTTTTTGTCAACTCAAAAGATATATCAAAAGGTAAAATAATTATTTCTGCGCCTTTAAAGGTTCATCATATCAGGGATGTCCTGCGATATAAAGAAAAAGATACGTTAATCCTTTTAGATGAGACTGGTAAGGAATATACCTGTTTAATAGAGAAAATCTCGGATAAGATATTGCTTAATATCAAGGAGACGAAGTCATCCCTTAAAAATATGGATAAAGTTAAAATTACAGTTGCCTGCGCTATACCGAAAAAGTCAAATATGGATGATATTATAGACAAACTTACGCAGATAGGGATAGATAGAATTATCCCTATAGAGTCCAGCCGCGTTATTGTTAAACTGAATCCTCAAAAAAGAAAGATAAGGTATGAGCGCTGGAATAGGATAGCCTGTAGTTCAAGTGAACAATCCCTGCGTGGGTCCTTGCCTGTGATTGAACCAATAAAAGAGATGAAAGAAGTTTTAAAGGAATCATTAGACTATGATTTAAAATTAATCCCCACTTTATATGGCAAAAGAGAAACACTTAAAGAGGTTCTTGCTAAGTCTTGTCCTAAGAGCATTTTAATTCTTATTGGGCCTGAGGGGGATTTTACAGAAGAGGAAATTGCCCTTGCAAGAAATGCAGGGTGTATTCCTGTTTCATTGGGTGATTTAGTTATGCGAGTAGAGACAGCCGCTGTCGCAGTCGCCAGTTTTATAAGACTCTCATTTTTATAGAAAATTATTAATTCCATAGGAGTTACTAAACGAACATATGCCAACAGTTAAATTCTTTACTTTGGGCTGTAAAGTAAATCAATACGATACCCAGGTTATAAGGGAGCAGTTTCAGGCAGTTGGTTATCAAGAGATAGATAATGGCAGTCCTGCTGATATCTGTGTTATAAATACCTGTACTGTAACTAAACGTGCGGATATGGATTCCCTGAATATTATCCGTAAGGCAATAAGGCATAATCCAAAAAGTAAGGTCATTGTTACGGGCTGTCTAACTGAACTTGACTCTGACAAAATTAAAGAGATAAAAGGCGTAAATTTAATTATTAAGAATAATAATAAATACAAGATATTAGAGAGCCTTTTTTTAAAATTCCCATCTTTAAACCCGCAGACGCAAGAACGTGCCAACCCGCAAACGCGAAAATGCGCAAACTCGCTAACCCGCCAACGCGCAAACCCTCAAATAAACACCATCTCCTACTTTAAAGGCCATACCAGGGCTTTTTTAAAAATCCAGGACGGCTGCGATAATTTTTGCTCCTATTGCAAGGTGCCTTTGGTCAGGGGTTTGCCTTTAAGCAAACCATTGCCTGAAATTCTTTATGAGGCAGACAAAATTATAAAGTCAGGGGTTAAAGAGATTGTTTTAAGCGGGATATGCTTAGGCAAATACGGAAAAGACCTAAGCCCAAAGATAAGCCTGGTTGAGGTAATAAGAAAAATTGAGAAAATAGAAGGGCTATTTCGCATTCGTCTAAGTTCTATAGAGGCGCTGGATGTAAACGACGAATTAATAGGGGAGATGGTCTTGTCTAAAAAGATATGCCGGCACCTGCATATACCTTTACAGAGCGGAGATAACTCTATCTTAAGAGAAATGAATAGAGATTATAGCGCAGATTATTTTCTTGACCTAATATGCAGACTAAGAAACCGCATTCCAGATATCGCTATTACTACGGATGTAATAGTAGGTTTTCCAGGAGAAACAGATGAAGGGTTTATGAATACTATAAGACTAATTCAAGCCATAACCCCTTTAAAGGTGCATATATTTGCTTATTCGCCAAGGCCACAAACACCTGCCTTCAAAAAATATGGTTATTTGCGGGATGAAATGGCTATTAAAGAAAGGTTGGCGTATATTAAGAAAATAGCAAATGAGTGCGCAGCAGATTCTAAACGCAGATTCCTTAATAAAGAAATGGAGGTTTTAGTAGAAGGCAGAAACAAAGATAAGCCAGATTTCTGGGAGGGTTATACTGATAATTATATTGAGGTTTTATTTAAAGGTAACCTTGGACTTAAAAATCAGTTTGTTAATGTAAAATTAACAAATGCAATCCAGGGTTACGTTATAGGAAAACAGATTATATCTTAGATTCATTCATAGGAAACAGAGTTTGTTTTTGACATAATATTACCTGTATGGTATATTAATTTTATTAAAAAAGACCATTTAACGAGGAGGATGAAATGATATTGAAAAAATTTTTTCTTTGTCTGTCTTTTATACTTCTGCTTATGCCTTTTTTAGCCAGGGCCCAGGAACAACTTACCATTACCACTTATTACCCTTCGCCTTATGGCAGTTATAATGAGTTATCAACTGCAAGTAATACTTATTTAGCCACAAGTGGAGGCAGCGTTGGTATTGGCACTTCTAATCCTGGCACAGCAAAACTGGCGGTCATAGGTGGAAACGTTGGTATCGGGACGACAACCCCCCAAGCCCCGCTTCATATCTCTTATGCTGATTACGGCAACCCTGGAAGCACATATGGTCTTCGGGTTAGTAGCACAAATGGCGAGGCTGAAATCCAGTTAGACCCCGGGAGCGCAGGTTCATCCTGGACTCTGTCTGCAAATGATGATAGCAATTTATTCCGTATTTTTCAAGACACAACTGAACGCTTAAGGATTGATGGTAACGGCAACGTCGGTATCGGGACGACAACCCCCCAAGCCCCGCTTCATATCTCTTATGCTGATTACGGCAACCCTGGAAGCACATATGGTCTTCGGGTTAGTAGCACAAATGGCGAGGCTGAAATCCAGTTAGACCCCGGGGGCGCAGGTTCATCCTGGACTTTGTCTGGAAATGACGACGACAGTTCCTTAAAGATTTTTCGAGATACAACTGAATGCTTAATTATTGATGGCAGTGGTAATGTCGGAATCGGCATGTCTAACCCGAACGCGAAACTGGAAGTAAGTGGTAATGCTGCTAACACTACTGTAATCTTGCGGCCAAATCATAACAGCACCACGCCCGCCCTAGCTGTTATAAACAGCGCTAATTCTTATGCGTTTTATCTACAGAGTCAGGGCAGGCTTGGCATAGGTTTTGGCGCTGCCGTACCGACCATCAACGATAGACTGGATATTAATGGAACGGCAAGGATAAGGGGGAATGTTACCATAGATTCAACAAATACTGGAGCCACCGCGAACGCGATACTTACTAACCTAGGCGCTGGACAATACCGTATTGATAGAGTGGTCTCTAGCAGAAAGTATAAGAAAAATATAAAAGATTTAGTAATAGATAATAAGATTTTACAACTCAGACCTGTAAAATTTGAATGGATAAAAACCGGACAAGAAGATGTTGGATTAATTGCCGAGGAAGTGGATACGGTCATTAAAGATTTAGTTACTTATGATATAGAAGGAAAACCAGAGTCAGTAAAATACGATAAGATATCTATTTATTTACTCGGGATTGTCAAGGAGCAACAGAAGGAGATAGAGGCCATCAAAAAAGAATTAACAGATATTAAGGCGAAGTTAAGCCAGGGAAATCGTATTTAACAAAACATATCTTTAGAGTAAAATTTCTGTTAGATTTCCCCTCCTTTTACGTCTATTAAGATAAAGCGAGGAAAGGAGGGGATTTATTTGACAGTTCGCAATTACTGGGATATAATAACACAAATATAACGTCACTAGACGTTGTAATCGGAGGTATGTATGACTAAAGATACCAAGAAAGAAGAAACAAAGGATATGTCTGACCGCAAAAAGGCATTAGAGTTGGCGCTTTCTCAGATAGAAAAGCAGTTCGGCAAGGGTTCTATTATGAAGTTGGGCGGCGATGTCAAGGCAGATGTGGAGGTAATTCCTACAGGCGCCCTTACCTTAGATTTGGCTTTAGGGGTAGGGGGTTTGCCCAGAGGCAGGGTAATAGAGGTATTTGGGCCTGAGGCATCTGGTAAAACCACCCTTACCTTAAGCGCCATAAAAGAAATTCAGAAGAAAGGCGGGGTGGCTGCATTTATTGACGCAGAGCATGCATTTGATTCAACATATGCCAAAATCATTGGCGTAAACTTAGATGACTTGTTGATTTCCCAGCCGGATACAGGAGAGCAAGCCCTGGAAATCGCAGAGACACTTGTGCGTTCAAATGCCGTTGATTTAATTGTTGTGGATTCAGTAGCAGCGCTTACCCCGCGCGCCGAGATAGAGGGTGAAATGGGAGATGCCCATGTGGGGCTGCAGGCCCGGCTTATGTCTCAGGCCTTAAGAAAACTTACAGCAGCAATAAGCAAATCGCGCACCTGTGTTATTTTTATAAACCAACTCAGGGAGAAAATAGGCGTAATGTTTGGTTCCCCAGAGACTACGCCTGGCGGCAGGGCCCTTAAGTTTTACGCCTCTGTAAGGCTGGATTTAAGAAGAATAGCCACGTTAAAATCAGGGGAGCAGGTTATTGGTAACCGTGTCAAGGCGCGGGTAGTTAAAAACAAGGTTGCCCCTCCATTTCGCGAGGCGGAATTTGAAATAATGCATAATGAAGGCATAGTAAAAAGTGCAAGTATCTTGGATGCTGCAATTAACACTGGTATAGTAGAGAAATCCGGGACATGGTTTACATTTGGCAGCGAGAAACTTGGGCAGGGAAGAGAGCAGGCAATAAAATCACTGAGGGAGAAGCCGAAATTGATTGATGAAATAGAGAAAGAGGTCAGGAAGAAGATGGCAGCAGGTTAACAGAATGGAGGCGAATGATAAAAAATGAAAAAAAGGATAATCTGGCTGGGTTTTGTTTTATTGATAGGGATTTTTTGTGGGATGATTATATCTTCAAAGTTAAATTTATCTTCTTTTGTGTTTAGCCAAAATACAAGCCAGAGTTCTGTTGTCCCTTCTTTTGAAGGATTCAGGATGGAAGATGCTGTAATTAATGTGGCTAATACCACAGGCAAGGCAGTGGTTTCTATCAGCACAGAGCATACTACTAAAATCAGCGGTGGAAGAAGGTTGTATTTTGGCTCTCCTTTTGGCAATTCTCCTTTTGGGGAGGATGAATTTTTCCGCAGATTCTTTGAGGATTTTTTTGGGGAAATCCCAGAGAGGGAGTATAAACAGATTGGCTTGGGTTCAGGGGTAATTATTGACCCTGAGGGTTATATACTTACCAATGAGCACGTTGTTTCAGAAGCGGATAAAATTACAGTAACCCTGCCTGATGGTCGGGAATTTAAGGGAGAGGTAAAGGGTCAGGATGCGCGTTCAGACCTGGCAATTATTAAGATAAATGCGCGCAATCTCCCGGTTGCAGTCCTTGGGGATTCTGATAATCTTAAGATAGGGCAATGGGTAGTTGCCATAGGCAATCCATTTGGTTTTGCCTTAGAGAATCCTGAACCCACTGTAACCGCAGGCGTAATCAGCGCCCTGCATCGTTCCTTAGGAAGAGGTCCTTCTCGTGACCGCGATTACGGAGACCTTATCCAGACAGATGCTGCCATTAATCCTGGCAATTCAGGAGGGCCATTGGTTAACTTAAAAGGAGAGGTGGTTGGGATTAATGTCGCTATATTCTCCACAAGCGGTGGCTATCAGGGCATAGGCTTTGCTATACCAATTAATAATGCCAAACGGATAATCTCAAAACTCATTGCAGGTAAAAAGATACTTTATGGCTGGTTAGGTGTTACTGTCCAGGATTTAAGCGAGGATATGGCTAAGTATTTTGGGCTATCCGGTAAAAACGGAGTCCTCGTAGCAAAGGTCCTGGAGAATTCACCTGCTGAGAAGGCAGGCATAAAGGCATCTGATATTATAAAGGAGTTTGATAACAAGCCCATTAATAACGTAAGGGAACTTTTGAGTATTGTCGGTAAAACAGAGGTGGGTCGGCGTGTAAGAGTGGTGGTATTGCGCGACAGAAAGGAACTGACCCTGGATGTATCTATCGGAGAAAGGCCGCAGGATATCACGCAGAAGACCATTGAAGAGGTTACGGCAGAGGATAGATGGCGGGGTATAAAGGTCAGTGATTTGGACTCCCAGACAAGCAGGCGTTTCAGGATTGAGGATAGAAAAGGGGTTGTGGTGGTTGATGTTGAACCTGGCAGTCCAGCAGACAACTCAGGCATAATCCCAGGAGATGTTATCCTGGAGATAAATAGAATTCCTGTTGAAGGTGTGGCTGATTATCAAAGAATAACAAAGAACTTAAAAGGAGATGTTTTAATCCGGACCAGCCGGGGTTATTTCCTGGTTAAAGAAGGTGAAGAATAGCAATAAAGGCGATACACAGCAAAGAGCCATAAATTACGCATTCCTCCTTTTAAAATTCAGGTTGCGCAGCGAAAAAGAACTCTTTCAGCGCCTTAAGGATAAGAAGTTTGATATTGCTACCATAAAAAAGACGCTCTCTTTTTTAAAAGAGAAGGGTTTTGTGAACGATGAGGACTTTGCCTGCGCCTGGATTGAGTCGCGGCTTAAAAAACCATTTGGGTTAAAAAGAATAAAACAGGAGTTAAAACTAAAAGGCATAGCAAATGAAATAATTGATAAACAGATATCCAGGATTAAAGAAAATTATTCCGAAGAAGAACTTGTTTTAGAGATTGCCAGGAATAGATTAAATAAACTAAAAGACCTTGATGCGCAGAAAGCAAAAAGGCGCGTTTTCGCTTACCTGGCGCGCCGCGGCTATTCCCCTGAAGTCATCTGCGAGGCACTGCATCAACTATGAAGTCAGATGTATTAAGAGAAAAATTTTTGTCTTTTTTTAAATCCAAAAAACATAAGATTGTAGAAAGCGATTCCCTTGTCCCTGGAGATGACCCTACTGTTTTATTCACCCCGGCGGGGATGAATCAGTTCAAAAAGTATTTTCTTGGGCTTAAGAAGGATTTTACCCGCGCTGCCACTTCCCAGAGGTGCCTGCGCACAGATGACCTGGATAAGGTAGGCAAGACCAGCGGCCACCATACATTCTTTGAGATGCTTGGAAATTTTTCCTTTGGTGATTATTTTAAGGAAGATGCGATTGTCTGGGCGTGGGAATTTTTAACAGATGAACTTAAAATTGACACCCAGCGACTCTGGGTATCTGTGTATAAAGAAGACGATGAGGCTTATAGAATCTGGCAGGAAAAGATAGGGATAGAACCCGGCAAGATTCTTAGGTTAGGAGATAAAGAAAATTTCTGGCCTTCAGAGGCGAAGGAAAAGGGACCTAATGGCCCCTGCGGTCCGTGTTCTGAGATATTTTTTGACTTAGGTGAATCTTCAGGGTGCGGTAGAGAAACCTGTAACCCTTCCTGCGGTTGCGGTAGATTTCTGGAGGTTTGGAATTTGGTATTTACACAGTTTAACCGCAAGGATGGCGGGATGCTCCAGCCCCTGCCACAGAAAAATATTGATACAGGGATGGGGCTTGAGAGGTTGGCTGCAATAATGCAGGGCGTAGCGAATAATTTTGAAACAGACCTTTTTAAGCCACTGACTGAAGAAATATTGTCAAATTGCCAGACTATTAAATTATCAAATCAAAAAGAAAAAGAATTGGTTTATGCGATAGCAGACCATATACGTGCTATCGCCTTTGCTATATACGACGGGGTCTTGCCGTCTAATGAAGGCAGGGGTTATGTCGTAAGAAAATTAATCCGCAAAGGCACCCTGCATTTAAGGTCATTGGGGTTTAAGAGACCTTATCTTTATAAACTTGTGCCTGTTTTGGCTGATATAATGAAGAATCCATACCCAGGTCTGCTAGAACGCAGGGAAAATATCTCAGAGATTATTCTTAGAGAGGAGAAAAATTTTATTTCTATATTGGGTTCAGGAAACACCTTATTTTTAGAAAGGTTTGGCGGGTTGTCAAAGGGGGATTCCGTAGGGATAGCTAAACAGGCGTACCGGCTTTATGATACCTATGGCATCCCTTTAGAGATTACCTTGGAGTGGTTAGAAAAAAACGGTTTCGCCTTTTCTAAACAGGTATATGATAGTATAATGCAGGAGCAGAAGATTCGTTCCCAACAGCAGAGCGTTATGAAGGGGGATGTCTTTGATATGAAAGACCTGCATTTAAAAAGCAAATCAACTGTATTTTTTGGTTATGTAAAAAAACAGATAACCTCCAGGATTCTTAAGATTATAAAGGATAACGAACCTGTTAAAAAAATAGTGCAGGGCGACGAGGCTAAGATAATTTTGGACAGGACTGTCTTTTATCCAGAGTCTGGAGGCCAAATAGGCGATACAGGGGAATTGATAAGAGCAAAAAATATTTTTAGCGTTCAGGACACAAAAAAGACAGATAGAATTATCCTGCATATAGGCAAGGTTCAGGCAGGCAGTTTTAAGACAGGGGATACCTTAACAGCGAGAATTGACCAGGAGCGGCGATTATCAATTGCCAGAAACCATACTGCCACGCATCTATTGCAGGCAGCGTTAAGGGATGTCCTTGGGCCCCATGTGCGCCAGCAAGGGTCTTTGGTAGCCTCTGACCGCCTGCGTTTTGATTTTACGCATTTTAAGGATATAAACGAAGATGAATTATACAGGATAGAGGAAAAAGTAAATAACTATATCTTAGAGAATCATAAACTTATCAAGAAACAGATGTCGCTGTCAGAGGCTAAGAAAATAGGGGCATTGGCTTTTTTTGGAGAGAAATACGAAAACAAGGTGCGGGTTATTTCCATTTCAGGATTTTCAAAAGAACTTTGCGCTGGCACACATCTTGATTCCACAGGTCAGATCGGTTTATTTAAGATTGTTCAGGAAGGTTCTATTGCCAGCGGCATACGCAGGATAGAGGCGGTTACTGGAAAGACCGCATACAAACTTATTCGTGAGCGCGAGGCATCTCTTTTTGAGATTGCCTCTGTCCTGGGCATCCCTGCGGAAAAGGCGTATGAGGAGGGTGCGAAACGTATCAGTTTTCTCATTACGAGAAATAGAGAGTTACAGAGGCAGATTAACGCAAAGACTATAGAGGCAATAGTGGCATCGTTAGATAGGCTCCTTGCAGAATCTGAAGCCATCGGGACAATTCATTTTGTTGATAAGGAATTTAAGGACGCTGATATGAATGTGTTACGGCAGACCGCAGACCTCATAAGGTCAAGGGCGAAACAGACAGTTGCCTTCTTAAGCGCCTGCACCCCATCAAGCATTTCTATCGTAGTTACATTGACAAAAGACCTTGTAGAGTTAGGATGCGATGCCTCGCAATATGTCAAAGAGATTGCCTCGGAGATAGGCGGGTCTGGAGGAGGTAGAAAAGATTTTGCCCAGGCAGGAGGCAACCTACCCCAGAATCGCCAGAAGGCTGTTGAGAAACTAAAGGGTTTAATAAGTCAGGTAAAATTATGAAATTTATACGTTCAAACAGCAAGCAACTTGAAAAAATTTACAACCGCCAGTTTATCCGTTCCAGGCGCATCCAAGAGAGGGTAAGAAAAATTATTGAAGATGTGCGTCTTTTTGGAGATGAGGCAGTATTAAAATACACCAAGAAATTTGACGGCGTTAAGTTAACCGTAAAACAACTCAAGGTATCCCAGATAGAGATTAGCGGCGCGTATCAGAATATCAGCCCGAATTTTGTTTCTAATCTTAAAATCATTATTGAAAATGTGAATAATTTCTACCATAGGACAATCAGGAAATCCTGGAGGATGAAAGGGGCTGAGGGGGTTGTATTGGGAGAAAACTATACCCCTTTAGAAAGAGTCGGCGTATATATCCCGGCAGGGACAGCGCCTCTGGTTTCCAGCGTTTATATGACTGTCCTGCCTGCCAAGATAGCCGGGGTTAAAAAGATAGTTTTGGTTAGCCCCCCTGATAAGCAGGGCCATATTAATCCCCATATTTTGGTTATAGCAGACCTTCTCAAAGTAGATGAGATTTACCGCGTAGGCGGCGCCCAGGCAATAGCCGCACTTGCATATGGGACAAAGACAATTCCTAAGGTGGATAAGATTATAGGACCTGGCAATATTTATGTAAGCGAAGCAAAGAGGCAGGTTTTTGGCTATGTAGATATTGATATGATTGCTGGGCCTACAGAACTGGTTATTATAGCAGGCAGGCACAGCGACCCTGGATTAGTAATTGCCGACCTTAAGGCGCAGGCAGAACACGCCCAGGGCTTAGCAATATTGATTACAAATTCTAAAGGCCTTGCCAAGGAGATAAAGTCACAACTTGAATCTCTAAGCGGTTTTATTATATTAACTAAGAATCTTAACGAGGCAATAGAAATTGCCAATAGGATTGCGCCCGAGCATCTGGAAATCTTAATGCATAATCCGCAGAGATTAATGAAGTCAATAAAAAACGCAGGAGCCATATTTTTAGGCCCTTATAGCCCTACTGCTGTAGGAGATTATGTTGCTGGTCCAAGCCATGTATTGCCTACCTGCGGGACAGCCAAATTCTTTTCCGGTTTATCAACCCTTGACTTTATAAAAAGCAGCCATATAATTAGTTATTCAAAAAAGGCCCTTGAGAAAATAAGGGAGCCCTTAGAGAAGATAGCCGGGATTGAGGGCTTGAGTAAACACATGGAATCAGTGAAGGCGAGGTTTTGATTTAGTTGCCAGATTGGAGATGGAATGCAAAGAAAGGCGTCTCTTTCAAGAAAAACAAAAGAAACTGATATCGCAGTTAAATTAAATATTGACGGAGATGGTAAGGCAAAGATAAAAACCCCAATTGGTTTACTCAATCATATGCTGGAATTATTTGCCTTCCATGGTTTATTTGATTTAGAGATTATTGCCAAGGGTGACATAAAAAAGATAGACATACACCACACCAATGAAGATATCGGCATTGTTTTAGGCGAGGCATTTAAAAAGGCCCTTGGAGATAAGAGAGGCATCAGGAGGTTTGGCTGCGCATCTGTGCCTATGGAAGAAGTTGTAGCGAATGTTGTGGTTGATATAAGCGGAAGGGGGGTTTTTGGATTTAGCCCGCGGCAGGCGCCTGTCTTTAAAGAATTACACGCGAAACCAAAAGAAGAATATGAACTTAAAGATATGGCGCATTTTTTTGAGTCTTTTGCTAAACATATGGGGATTAATTTAAATATTAAAGTTGAACCAATAAACCCAGATTTACACACTACCTTAGAGCCCATCTTTAAGGCCTTTGGCATAGCCTTAGACCAAGCCACACAGATTGACCCCCGCAGAAAAGGTATTCCTTCAACTAAAGGCGTGATAGATTAAATGATTGCGATTATTGACTATGGTATGGGAAATATTCACAGCGTGCAAAAGGCGCTTGAGATTATGCAGGCACAGACAAAAGTTACAAGTAGCCCTGGCGATATAATGTCATCTGATAAATTAGTCTTGCCAGGGGTGGGTGCTTTTGACGATGCAATGAAACAGTTAAACAAAGGCAATTTAGTCTCTGTAATCAAGGAAGAGATAAAAAACAATAAGCCTTTCCTTGGGATATGTTTAGGTATGCAGTTATTGTTTGAGGCAAGCGAAGAGGCAATGCAGGCAAAAGGTATGGGTTTATTAAAAGGCGTTGTGAAAAAATTCAGAAATGAAAAAGGGCTAAAGGTGCCACATATGGGCTGGAATCAACTGAATATTAAAAATAAAAACTGCCCATTGCTTAAGGGTTTAGAAGATAAGGTAGCGGTGTACTTTTGTCACTCTTATTATCCAGAGCCAGAAGATGAGGCAATAGTGGCAACTACAACTGATTACGGTATTGACTTTGCTTCCTCTGTATGGAAGGACAACATATATGGCGTACAGTTTCATCCTGAAAAAAGTCAGGAAATAGGATTAAAGATATTGAGAAACTTTGTTAATTTATAATTCAGCCATTATATTGTAAAGTATATATTTTTTTGCATAACTGCTTTACGCTCGCTTTTTGGTATTTATTGGTATTTATTTTCTTGATACTCGTCTGTTTGGTATTTATTGGTAATATTGGTATTTATTGGTATTTATTTTTTTGATACCCGTCTGTTTGGTATTTATTGGTAATATTGGTATTTATTGGTATTTATTTTTTTGATACCCGTCTGTTTGGTATTTATTGGTATTATTGGTATTTATTGGTATTTATTTTCTTGATATCCGTCTGTTTGGTATCTATTGTTATTTATCCATCAGTATTTTATTATGCTCATTATCCCCGCTATTGATATTCAAAACGGTTGTGTAGTCAGGTTGGTCCAGGGAAAACTTGACAGAAGACAATATTCTAATGACCCTGTTAGAACAGCCAGGCACTGGGTAAGGCAGGGGGCAAAATTTCTGCATATAGTTGATTTAGATGGCGCAATAACAGGGGCGCCAAAAAATCTAGACTTTGTAAAGGAAATTGCCAGGATACAAGGCATAAAGATACAATTTGGTGGTGGTGTAAGAAAGATGGAAACAATTAAAATGCTGCTTGACTGCGGCATAAGCCGCGTAATATTAAGCACAAAGGCGATAGAAGACAGGAAATTTTTAGAAGAGGCGTTTAAGAAGTTTAAAGATAAAGTGATAGTAAGCGTAGATGCAATAGCCAATCAGGTTTTTACAAGCGGCTGGCAGGATAAATCCTCATCTTTACAGGCGTATGGATTTGCCAAGGTCTTAAAGGATATGGGTTTTGCGCAGATGATTTATACTGATATATCCAAAGACGGAACCCTAAAAGGTCCAGACATAAAAGGAATAAATCTCCTGTTAAAAACAGGACTTCAGATTATTTATTCAGGCGGGATATCTTCGTTGGATGATATAATACGCATTAAAGTTCTGGAAAAACAGGGAGTTGCAGGTATAATTATAGGTAAGGCGTTGTATGAAGGGAAATTCAGTTTATCAGCAGCCATCAAAACAGCAAACCAGTAAAATTTTTAAATGTTTGTATTGGTAAGACAAGGAGGGAGGGGGCAATGGTAAGTAAATGCAAAATAATACTTTTGGTAATTGCTGTCATCATAACCTTATCAGGATGCGCTACTGGCCGTAAGCAGGCGGATCTGGAGATTCAGGGTTTAAAGAATCAGGTAAGCGCCTTAGAGACTCAGGTTCAGGACAAGGACAAGGAAATTTTGGCATTAAGAGAGGCGTTAAGTAAGGCTACTGAGGATAAATATGCCAAGGTAAAATCTGAAGAAGGTTATACCGGAAGTTTAGAGACGAAATTCAGGCCAAGCGTAAAACAGATTCAAATTGCCTTAAAAAATGCAGGTTATAACCCTGGGGCTATTGATGGTAAGATGGGAAGACAGACCAGGGATGCTATTAAGGCATTTCAAAGAGCGAATAATCTAGTAGCCGATGGTCATGTTGGAAAACGAACATGGAGTTTGCTTAAGGAATATTTGGATAAAAAGGTAAAATAATTTTTTCTAATTCATTAATATCTGCTTTTTGCTGAAAACTAAACCATGTTATCTAAACGCATCATTCCCTGCCTGGATATCAAGGATGGCAGGATAGTTAAAGGGGTAAGGTTTTTAGGGTTACGCGATGCGGGCGACCCTGTTGAGGTAGCAAGAATTTATGATAACCAAAAAGCAGACGAACTGGTATTTCTGGATATTACAGCCAGTTTTGAAAAGAGAAGGATACTTATTGATTTAGTAGAGCGGATTGCAAAGAATATATTTATGCCTTTTACTGTTGGCGGTGGGATCAGGGATATTACAGATATCAGGGATTTATTAAATGCAGGGGCGGAGAAGGTGTCTATAAATACCGCTGCTGTAAAATGCCCGGATTTAATTGCCTCTTCATCTAAGAAATTCGGCAGTCAGTGCATTGTTGTGGCTATAGATGCCAAGTCAGTTGTGTCCAAAGAATCCAGAGTTCAAAAATGGAAGGTTTATATTAATGGCGGAAGGACCCCAACTGATTTGGATGCAATAGAGTGGGCAAAGGAGGCATCTTCCTTAGGCGCAGGAGAAATACTTTTAACCAGTATGGATTACGACGGAACTAAGGATGGTTATGACCTGGATTTAACCGGGGCTGTTGTAGATGCAGTTGATATTCCTGTTATTGCCTCTGGTGGCGCAGGTAGATTAGAACATTTTTATGATGTATTTCTAAAGGCAGGCGCAGACGCAGCCCTGGCAGCCTCAATTTTCCACTATCAGGAATATTCTATAAGACAGGTAAAGGAGTATTTAAGAGATAAAGGCATATCTGTGCGATTATGATTCTATTTTTTCAAAATTGCTTATAAGCAGGATGAAAAAAAATATTAAATTTGATTTTAGTAAATTAAAATATGATAAAAAGGGGTTAATCCCGGCGATAATCCAGGATTATAAAAACTCCCAGGTTTTAATGCTGGCTTATATGAATAAAGAATCCCTCAAGAGAACCCTGAGGTTGGGCAAGACCTGTTTCTGGTCGCGTTCAAGAAAGGAGTATTGGATAAAGGGAGAGACGTCGGGAAATTTTCAATTGGTTAAGTCTATTTCCTACGATTGCGATATGGATGCCTTGCTTATTAAGGTGCGTCAGATAGGGGTGGCTTGCCATACAGGCAATAGATCCTGTTTTTATAGAAAAATACAATAAATATAGAACCAATCTATATCTCTACTTGCATTCAGTATTATTTGTATTTATCTTTTTTAATACTCGTCTGTTTGGTATTTATTGGTAATATTGGTATTTATTGGTATTTATTTTTTTGATACTCGTCTGTTTGGTATTTATTGGTAATATTGGTATTTATTTGTATTTAT
>Ga0272448_1000907_pt1 | contig 42333 bp, 32 predicted proteins | sample YNPCB0191_FD_202220 | JGI IMG/M metagenome (GOLD analysis project Ga0272448, IMG submission 202220) | Hot spring sediment microbial communities from Yellowstone National Park, WY, United States - YNP-CB-019-1 | ecosystem: Environmental > Aquatic > Thermal springs > Hot (42-90C) > Sediment...
GGCCGAGGCCGGCATCGCGCGCATCTCGGTGAGCATCGACGGCTCGTGCGCCGAGCGCCATGACCGCGTGCGCGGCGTGCCCAGGGCGGCCACGGCCAACACGGCCGTTGTGCCCTACAACGACCTGGGAGCAGTCGAGGCGCTCTTTCAGGCGCGTGGCGAGGAGATTGCGGCCGTGATCGTGGAGCCGGTGGCGGGAAACATGGGGGTGGTGGCGCCGGAGCCCGGCTTCCTGGAGGGATTGCGGCGGCTCACCCGCAGCTACGGAGCGCTCCTGGTCTTTGATGAGGTGATGACGGGCTTCCGCGTGGCCCTGGGCGGCGCACAGGCCCTCTACGGTGTGGATCCTGACCTCACAACGTTGGGCAAAGTGATCGGCGGAGGGCTGCCGGTGGGCGCCTATGCGGGCAAGCGGGAGATCATGCAGATGGTGGCGCCGGCGGGTCCGGTGTACCAGGCGGGCACGCTGGCAGGCAACCCGCTGGCCATGGCCGCCGGCCTGGCGACGCTCGGAGAGCTGGCCAAGCCGGGCGTGTTCGACGGCATCGCCCGGCGCACGCGCCGGCTGTGCGATGGGCTCGCAGAGGCAGCCCGGGCTACCGGGGTTCCGGTCCACCAGACGCGCGTCGGCACCATGTTCTGCCACTTCTTCACGCCCGGCCCGGTGGTCGACTATGCTACCGCCAGGCGCAGCGACACGGCTCGCTTCTCCCGCTTCTTCCACGGCATGCTGCAGGAGGGGGTCTACCTCGCCCCCTCACAGTTCGAGGCGGGGTTCATGAGCGCCGCGCACGATGACGAGGCCGTGGAGGCGACCGTGGCGGCGGCGGAGAGGGTGCTGAGGCAGTTGTAGCGGCTGCGCTTGCCGCAGCTTGACGGCGACGTGGCGAGTTGCCAGGAGCGGTGCGCCGGCCTATCCTTGCTGCCGTAGCCAGGAGGGGAGGCGCGAGCATGAAAGCAGTGGTGTATCGAGGGCCGGGCGATGTGGCGCTGGTGGCGCGGCCTGTGCCGGCGGTGGGCGCGGGCCAGGCGTTGGTGCGTGTGCGCGCCTGCGGGGTGTGTGGCACCGACCGCCCCATCTACGCCGGCGAGTTCCCCGCCTCGCCGGTGGTGCTGGGCCACGAGTACGCTGGCGAGGTGCTGGCGGTGGGCGAGGGCGTGACCGACCTGACCCCGGGCGACCGGGTGGCGGTGGACCCCAACATCGCCTGCGGCACCTGCCGCCCCTGCCGCGCCGGCCAGGTGCACCTCTGCGAGAGCCTGACGGCCCTCGGCGTGAACTAGGACGGCGGCTTTGCCGAGTTCAGTGTGGTGCCGCTCATCAGCCGGCGGGTGGCGCTCGGCGAGGTGCCGGATGTGTTGGCAAGGCCGGCGGGGGGCGATGTCAAGGTCGTGGCGGCGATGGGATGGTGCGGCTGCTGATGCCCCGGCAGGTGGGTAGGCCGGAAGGCCTGCCCCACGAGGTCAGCCGGGCCTGGGCAGGAGCTGGTCGGGGGCACTGGAGCAGATGCCTTCGACGCCGGCCTGGCGCAGCGAGGGCAGGTGGCAGAGGCAGGTGTCGTGCTCGCAGATGATGCCCAGGCCGGCTGTCCTCACCTTCTGCACCCACTCTCCGCTGGGCACGGTTAGGGGTTCGCCCGTGCCCGCCTCCCAGGCAGGGTGCACGTACTCGGCGCCAGCAGCGTGCGCCATGGCGACCGGGTCCGCAGCCGGTGAGCCCAGGAGCACCGCGGTCACAATGCGGGGGTCGAGCGCTTTGACCAGGGCCAGCCAGTCGGGGCGATAGGAACAGACGCCCACGCGGTCGTGCAGGCGATGGTGCTGGATGGCCTGCACGACGGGCCAGATGACCGCCTCGGATTCGAGCTCCAGGTAGAGCCCCAGGTGGTGTTCCCGGCAGGAGGAGATCGCTTCTTCCAGGGTGGGGATCGATTCTCCGTTGCCGGCATTGAGCCTTTTCAGCTCGCTCACAGTGTGCTGGGAGGCCGGGCCGTGGCCGTTCGTCGTCCGGCTGAGGTCTGGCCCGTGAAAGATCACCGGTACCCCGTCTGCAGAGTGCTGCACGTCCAACTTGACCACGTCGGCACCGCGCTCGGCCGCGAGGGCGATGGCGGCGAGGGTGTTCTCGGGGGCGTAGGCCGAGGCCCCGCGGCGGGCGATACGAAAGAAGCGCCGCTGGTTGGGTGGGATGGCCTGGCGCAGGGTGAAGACCCACCAGGCCACGCGCCGTGGGATCCAGGCGAAGAGGGCGGGCCAGGGGACGAGCGAGGCGGCAGGGATGGGGTAGGCGCGGCTGAACTCGAGGCTGGGATCGAAAGCGTAGCGCTCCAGGTAGGTGTGCACGAGCCGGTCGGCCTCCGGGCTCTTGGCGCGGATGATGCCCTTGAACAGCCAGGTGACGAGGACGCCCTCCAACCCCGCATGGTGCAAGCATAGCTTTCGCGTGAACGGTGCCAAAGCTTCGATCGATCTGCGGGTTGGCGCCAGGCTGTGCTTGCCTGCCTCGACGAACAGGGTCAGACGGCTCCCTGTCAACGGAGGCGCTCCGTTGGCCAGCATCTTGCGGTAGCGGCCGTGCCGGCTTCCCTCGGCATGGATCACTTCCCCGTTCGTATCCAGGTACACCCACACGTGTTCTAGTTCGTAGAGGTGGGTGATATCCCAATCCCACCAGATGGCATACTCGATCACGGTGTCGGCAGCGCCCTTGCCGCGCCGTTCGAGCTCGATGTAGCGGTGTGCCGACGGCGAGTGGACGCTCCGGCGGAAGACGGTGTAGCCCACGGTGAGCGGCGCAAAAGGCTCGCGCGCGTCAAGGAGAAGGATTGGCGCATAGGCAGCCGCAAGGTCGCGGTCCGCGTCCATGCCGGCCTGGGCGGCCAGCTCTGCCACGGTGGGCTCCACTGAAGGATCGAACACGCGCTCCCTCCCCGGATGGACGGCGCCGGCATCCCGGCCGCAGGCCCGCGCTCCGGACCTCTGCGCGCAGTGGCCGGGCCCAGCAGTCAGTGCTGCCAAGGGTCACCTGGAACGAGAGCGAGGCTGTGGCCGTCTGCCCACGAGCACAGCACTTGGCGTGCCACTGTCGAAGGGTGGGCGGGCCTCCGGGCGCGTTTTGCACTTGCGCCGCCAGGGCTCTGCGCTAGAATCATGGGCAGCAGCGATGCTGGACACTGAGGAGGTTGCCGATGCCGAACCTGTTTTCCCCTTTCACCCTGCGTGGGGTCACCCTCCGCAATCGCATTGTCATGTCGCCAATGGCCATGTACTCGGCCGGCGAGGATGGGGTTGCCACCGATTGGCACCTGGCGCACTATGCGGCGCGTGCGGTCGGCGGCGTGGGCCTGATCATCGGTGAGGCCACGGCAGTCGAGGCGCGGGGCCGGATCACCACGGGCGACTTGGGCCTGTGGGATGACCGGCAGGTGGAGCCTTTGGCGAGGATCGTGCGCCTGTGCCATGCTCAGGGGGCTGCCATGGCCGTCCAACTGGGCCACGCGGGGCGCAAGGCCTTCACCGACCACCGGGGTGTGGGCCCGCAGAGGCCGGTGGCGCCGAGCGCGATCCCCTTTGACGAGGGCTGGGTGACGCCACAGGCGCTGCCATTGGCCGAGCTGGACACCATCGTCGAGGCCTTTCGAGCGGCGGCAACGCGGGCTGGGGCAGCCGGCTACGACGCGGTGGAGATCCATGCCGCGCACGGCTATCTGCTGCACCAGTTCCTCTCGCCGCTCTCCAACCGGCGCACTGACGAGTATGGCGGCAGCCTGGAGAACCGGGCGCGCCTGCTCCTGCGAGTGGTCGATGCGGTGCGGGCAGTGTGGCCGGCCGAGAAGCTGCTCCTGGTGCGGGTGTCGGCCACGGATTGGGCGCCGGGCGGCCTCAGCGTCGACGATATGGTGCAGGTGGCGCGCTGGCTGCAGGCACGGGGCGTCGACCTCGTCGACTGCTCTTCAGGCGGGGCGGTGCCTCTAGCGCCCACGCGGATCGGGCCGGGCTATCAGGTGCCCTTTGCAGAGCAGGTACGCCGTGAGGTGGGCATCGCGACGGTCGCTGTGGGGCTGATCCGCGCTCCCGAGCAGGCGGAGGAAGTCATCTTCAACGAGCGGGCCGACCTGGTGGCCCTGGGGAGGGAGCTGCTGCGCCACCCCTACTGGGCGCTGCACGCGGCGCGCCGTCTGCGGCAGGATGTTCCCTGGCCGTGGCAGTATGAGCGGGCAAAAGAGTAGCGTCGGCGCCTGGGTTGTGGCCTGATGGGGCGTCATGTATAATCAGGGGAGTGGTCCACGGTCGATCGGGGCCCTGGCCAGGCCAGGGACGATGTCGGGACGGGCAGTCACCGCGCCTGCCGAACGCGTGAGCCCTCATTTATCCGATATCCTGTGTCGATGGGCGGCGTGCGGATGGCTGCAGGGTCCGCAAGGGGAGGAAAAGTGGCTTGAGCAACCAACCAGGGCAAAAAGAGCGCATCCGCATCGTGACCGATACCACGGTCAATCTCCCGCCGGGATATGCTGAGGCGCACCACATCGAAGTTGTACCGCAGGTGATCATCTTTGGCGAAGAGAGCTACCTCGAAGCCTACGAGATCTCCAGCGCCGAGTTTGTGCAGCGCCTCAAGACTTCGGCACATCTGCCCAAAACGGCCGCCCCGCCCCCGGGCGAGTTTGTGGAGGCCTACAGGAGGCAGTTGGCGGAGGCCGACACGATTATCTCCATCCACCCGACCTGCGACGCCAGTGGCACCGTACGTTCGGCGCAGACGGCGAAGGACGAATCGTTTCCCGATGCCGATATCCGCATTATCGACACGCGCACCATCGGGGGCGGCATGGGGGCGATGGTCATGGCTGCCACCGAGTGGGCGGAAGCCGGGATGGGCGCCGACGAGATTGTGCGCCGCATCCAGGAGATGATCCCTCGAAGCCGCACCTACTTTGTCATCCGTACGCTCGAGTTCCTGCAGCGGGGCGGCCGCATCGGAGGGGCCGCTGCCCTGATGGGGAGCATCCTGCAGATCAAACCCATCCTCGAGATTCGCAATGGGCGAGTGGAGGTACTGGAGAAGGTGCGCGCCCAGAACCGGGCCATGGGCCGCATGCTGGAGCTGGTGGCCGAGCAGTGCCCGCGCTCGTCCGAAGCACGGGTGAACGTGATGCAGATCGATGCCCTTGAGGAGGGCAAGCGCGTGGTCACCGACCTGCAGCAGGTCCTCGGCCTCGCCGACATCCCGCTGTACGAACTCGGCGCCGCCATCACCACCCACGGCGGCCCGGGTGTGGTGGGCGTCAGCTTCCTGGTGTGACCGGCGGGCCGGGCGCTCCTCCCGACCTCACAAGATGTTCTACGGGTCGTGGGCGGGCCAAGGCGCAATGCCGTTCAAATAGGACAGAGGTGGCCGTCTGCAGCCGAACTCCGGGCGACGCAGAGAGCGCGGAGAGGCGGAGGGCCGCAGAGGGGTCAGGGAATGCCTCCCTCGTGTTCCCTCTGCGGCCCTCCGTGTTGTTCGGAGCCCTGCGGTTTGAGCCGTATTGAGCCCAGGCAGCTGCCAAAGCCGGTCCATGGGCCCTCTGGGCCCTCCGCCGGGCCCGCAACTGGGGTTTCTACAGGGCTTTCTCGTACAGCCGGTGCATCTTGTTAAAGCGGATGCCCAGATCGCGCATCTCGCGTTGCATCTTGTCGTTGCTCACCGAAATCTGCACCCCTTCCGCGTGCTGGTAGCCCCCGGCCACCGCGGCCTTTTGCAGCTCGCTGAAGAGGACCGCCGTCCCGCCGACGCCGCGGTACTTTTCGACGACGCCGCCCCCGTTCACGTTGATCCACTTGGTGCGCTTGGCCTCGATGAGGATATCGAGCCAGCCGAAGGGGAAGAGGCGGCCCTTGCAGCGTTGTAGCGCCGCCGAGATGTCGGGATAGGCCAGGAGAAAGCCCACCGGGTCATCGCCCTTCATGACAATCTGGACCAGGCGCGGGTCGGCGATGGGCAGCAGTTGCTCGGCCAGGGTCTTGAGCTCGTCGTCGGTGAGAGGTACCTGGTCAAAGTTGGCGCCGACCGAGCGGTTGTACATCTCGCCGATCTTGGGGATCATCGCCCGCAACTCGCGCTTGTTCTTGAAGCGGATGATGCGCAGCCCCCTGCGCCGCTGCACGATCTCCGAGAGGCGGTGAATGTGTTCGGGGAAGGGAGCGGAGACGTCGAGGTAGCCCGACACATCGTCGTCGAAGCGCTGAAAGCCGGCCGCTTCGATCAGGGCCTGGTAGTAGGGCGGGTTGTAGGGGATGCCGATAGCAGGCCGGAACTCGAAGCCCTGCACCAGGAGACCCATGCCGTCGAGAGCGGTGAAGCCCTTTGGGCCGATGATGCGGGTCAGGCCGCGCTCGCGTGCCCAGGCAAAGGTGGCCTCAAAGAGGGCGCTGGAGGCTTCGGGGTTGTCTTCGCATTCGAAGAGGTAGAAGAAGGCCGTGCTCTCGTGATGGAAAGCGTTAAAGTTGCGATTGCACAGCGCGGCGATGCGCCCGACGACTCGCCCGCCATCGACGGCGAGGAAAAAGTCGGCCTCGGAGTGCCGGTAGAACGGGTAGCGGCGCCGGTCGAGGACCAGGCGGGCGTCGGATGCCAGGGGCGGCACCCACTGCGGGATGTTCCGGTAGATGCGGAAGGGCAATGCGAGGAACTGGTCGACCTGGCGGCGGTTGTTGGTATCGACGCGGATGATGTCCATAAGGCCTCCCTGGATGGAATGCAACGGGCTTATGATACGGCCATCAACGGTGTAAGTATAGGCCAGATCGGCGCCAGCCCAAACGCACCCGAGCGCGACACGGGTGGCGTGACGCCGAGGCCCCGGCACTCTGCAGTATCCATCTACTGGCGCCCTGTGGCGTGTGGGGCGATATCCTGCGTGGCAAGATGGGCGCGACCAAGGCCATCAGCATGCGCAAGCTGCGGACTCGGCCTTTCCTGCAGCCCTTACAGGGGGCGAGCCGCATCACGCGCTGGGTGGAGATCCTGCGCACCGCCCCCGACCGCGTTCGAGGGCAGCTATGCGGAGTACAACCTCGATGGGCAGCCCCAGGAGTAGGACCACCCAAAGCCGCAGAGTTGGCCACTGGGCTGCCCAGAGGATGCCAGCCCGCATCCTCTGGGCGGGCGGAGTCTCGCAAGAACGGTTGGCGCCTCTGCGTCGCGGCCGCCCGAACAGCGGTTGGGGTTTTGCCGGGGGCGCTCCCCGGCCCCGGCAAAACCCCACTACGAGGAGCTCTCCTCGCGCGCCCCTCGCGGGGAGGACGTTGCGGGTGCGCCGAGCACGGTTGGCCTCCAGACCCTGGCATCTTCTCGGCAGCGGCACAGCGCTTGAGCGCCCACCTCTCTCAGCCGGGGTTCTGCCCGCCTGGCATACGCGGTGGCTGCACCGTCAGGGTGCCCAGGTTGGCCGCATCGCCCCCACCGGTGAGGGGGAGGCGCGCACCGCTGGCGTCGTAGAGGCCAGCGACGAGGATGTAGCTGCCGGCAGGGAGGCTGGCGGGCAGTATGAGGCCGTGCCTGGTGATGAGTGGGCTGGGCGCCCATTGGCTTGCAGGCACCTCTGGCCAGGTATCGCTCTGCGCTACCACCCGGCCTTCAGGTGACAGGGCCTGGACGAACACCGCATAGTCGTGGGGGAGCGGCCCCACAGGCTGCCACCTCAACTGCAGTGCCAGCGCGGCCCCTGGCTGGAGGGGCCCCACCGGAGCGGTGGCGCTCACCAGGCGCAGGCCGCCACCGAACTGCGCACCGACGGGCTGCTCGCTACCCAGGGGTGCCACGACATAATGTGCTGCCCGCACCGGCCCGAACCACGTGCGTATGCTCGGGCTGGCCGCATGGTCGAACCACGACTGCAACCCGCCGAACAGGCTACGGTCGGCCTCGTCCGCGTTGTCGTAGAGCAGCCAGGCCCGATCGTAGCCCTTCAGAGTGGCTGGGAGCCACTCGTCGGGCTGCGCCCAGGGCACCCCGCCGGTTCCAGGGAACAGGTAGATCGGTGTGGCGGGCAGGTAGGGGCGCAGCCGCTCCAGCAGCTCCGGTTGGACGATCACAATGGGGTCCCTTATCGACGGATCCTTGCGCAACGACTGGATCAGCGGCGCCAAAGGCTCCTTCTGCAGCCGGGCTTCGGAGAAGGCGCGCCACGTGCCTGGGGCGACCAACGAGAAGCCGCCCACGACAATGGCTAGCGCGGCCGGGAGCGCAGCCTTCCGCGCCAGGAGGCACGGCCAGGCATCGAAGGCCCGGGCAATGGCTTCGAGGGCGAGCAGCGCAATGACGAGGGTGCGGATGACGATGACAGCAGCGAGGAAGGTGCTCTGACCTTCGAGCATCACAAAGGCAACGGGCCACTCGGCTACCATGAGCAAGTCCAACAGCAGGCCATACCCGAGGCCGTGGCCCACGGGCAGGGCCAGCAGAGCGATGGTGCTCAGGTAGGTTGCCCACTGCGGGCTACATCCCTTGTTGTAAAGAATGAATAGAGCGAGGGTGAAGAGGTATACTCCGGCCGTGCGGCTCTTGTCGCACCACTTGATGGGGCGGCTTACTACTGCGACCCACAGGGCTGCGAAACCCAGAGTGATCGGCAGCCACGGCAGCATGGCCGGGTGGACCGCAAGGGAGGCCGCTGCGGGATCGGCGCGTGAAGACAGCGGAGCGACCGCGCCACAGCCTGTGTAGCCCTCCAGCAGCGCCCAGACGGTCTCGTACGAGGAGCGATTCAGGAATAGCTGGAAGAGAGCCTTCGTGTACTGTGGGACGGCTAGCGCGGGCGGAAGGATCACAATGAGCGCAGACACTACTGCAGCGCCCACCGCGCTAGCGCGGCCCCGCCACGTCTGGCAGCGGAAGAAGGCCACCGGCAGGACTATGACGGGAAAGACCTTGGCCATGAACCCGAGCCCAGCTGCCACGCCCGTCAGCAGTGGCCGGTCGGAAAGCAGGGCGTACAAGCCCAGGACCAGGAAGAACAGGGCTAGGGGCTCGAAGCACTCGAGGAACGTAAAGAGCGGCGCAAAGATCAGTGCCCAGAGGCTGGCGACCTGCAACGCACCTTCGCGTGGCAGCAGACGCTGCGCTGTGGCATAGATGAGCACGAGAGTGCCCATGTCGAAGGGCAAGAGGAGCAGGCGAAAGCAGAGGTTGAACCAGAAGATCTGGTCACCCGTCGGCGGGAACAGAAGGCTGATACGGTAGGCCAACGCCGCCAACCAGGGCATCAAAGGGGGGTACTCGACCCAAAAGTCCCAGAAGGCGATATTCCCACTGCCTGCCAGTCGGCCGATCTCAAAGTAAAAGGTCTGGTTGGCTCCGTGCAGGGCCAAGAACCCGCCGGGGCGCAGTGATATCGCGGCGAGGAGCCGGAACAGAGTGAAGGCAGCGAGCAGCAGAAGCAAGTTCTCGTGTTCGCGAACGCGACTCCAGCCCAGACGGTCGGATGTCATGGTTCCTCGATCTCCCGGTCCAGCGAAAGCGTTTACCAATCCACTTCCTGGAGCAGAACTCTGTTGCTGCTGATCCTCGCCGGGTCGCCGCTGGGGGGCAGGCGCTCGCCTGAGACCGGCTCGTACCAGCCCACGGCCAGTTGGTAGTGGCCATGGGGCACGGCAGCCATGTCGAGCACCAGGCGGTCGCTGACGACTTCGCCAGCCGCCCACTGGCTGGTGAGGTAGGTGCCGCCCAGCGGGAAGGCGTCGCCCTGGGCGAGGATCTTTTCCGTCGCCGGGTCGAAGAGGTGCAGGAAGACCTTGTAGCTGGCTCCGGGTGCCTTCAGGGCCTGCCAGTGCAGGGTGACGGCGATCTGGCTGGCGGTGCGCTCCAGGTCGTAGCCGGGCAGGCGGATGAGGCCGCCGAAATCGACGCCCACAGGGTGGCTGAAGGTGGGCAGCGTGGTATTGCGCTGCGCGGTCTGTACCCTGACGGCATCGGGTGCCTGCCAACGGCTCAGGGAACGCCCGGCAGCATCCAGCACCTCGAGGACCAGGTGATACTCTCCGGCAGCAGTGCCTGGGGCCACATGGACGCTCACACGGCCGCTGACCAGAGCGTGCTGTGGCCAACGGCCGGAGGGGTACCCCGGAACAATCGGGCCCTGGCCGGTGGCGACGGGGCGGCCATCCCCGTCGGTCAGGGAAAGCTGCCAGGTCATGTCGGGCAGGCCTGCAGTCTGGGCTGCCCATTGCACGCGGGCGGCGACGTCGCTGCCATCGCTGATCTCGGCGCGCTCGACCTCCCAACGGCTCAGGGCCAGGCTTCCAAAGCCGTGCACGAGCGGTGCCCCGGCGTCGATCGTAGGCGCGGCGAGAGTCACGCCGGGGATGCGCAGCGATCCCAGTTTGCGCAGGGTGCGCACGTCGTACAGGGTGACCTCCACCTGGTAACCACTGCCTGGCGCTGTGCCACGGGGCAGGGGCAACGGGTAGACCTCGGCCACCGGCACGCCTGCAGGCCAGAGGCTGGTAGGGTACATGCCGTAGCGGGGCTGGGCATCGACGCCGGCATCGGGCACTACATTGCCCTGGGCGTCGAGCAGGCGCAGCGCGATGGCATAGTCGTGGCCCAGGGGCGCGTTGGGCCGCCAGGTCAACCGCACCCGCAGGGCGTCGTTCGCCGGCTGGTCTATCGAGGCCTGCAGGAGGTCGACGGGAGAATCGCCGAGGTGGCCGATCGCCGCCTGGGCAGGGGCCGGGCTGGGCAGCCGCACGCGCACGGGCGCCAGGTAGGTCGTGCCGAGCCCTGCGCCCTCGTCGGTGTGGGGTGGGAGAAGGCCGGCGGGCCCGCGCACCTCCACCGCCAGGAGGGCCAAGCCGGGCGCTGCCTCGGGCGGCACTACCAGGTCATGCTCGGTCACCGCGGCAAGCTGCGCCTCGCTCGTGGCCAGGCTCGGGGCGTGGAAGAGGGGCTCGGCCGCGCTCGTCAGCCGGACGATGGCCTGCAGCGGCTCGTTGCCGGTCATCTGCCAGTGCAGACGCAGTTGGATGGTGTCGCCTACGCCAGCCTCGGTGGGCGAGAGCTCATAGCCCACCAGCCGCACAGAGTCGCCGAAGGCGACCCCCTGTGGGTTGGGGTGCAGGTAGGGCATGCGGATATAGTCCATGGTTTCGGTGGCCAGGGCAGCCGCGGGTGCGCCTTGGGCCGCGATGGCGCCGAGGAAGGCCCCGCCGCCGACGGCGAGCGCCAGTACGGCGGCACCGAGGACAAGGGGGCACCAGGCGCGAGCACGCCAGATGGCGGCGAGCGCCAGGGCAAGGCCCGCCACTAGCGCAGCGAGCGACACGCGTTCGGCAGCCGCGCGCAGGGGCGTCGCCTCCAGGCAGAGGGTGACCTGGTGGCGCCCAGGCTCGAGCTGGAGGGCGATGCGGCCGTTGGCTACATCGGGGTTGATCGGCACGGCCTGCCCGTCGACAGTGGCCTGCCACCCGGGGAAGTAGTAGGTCTGGAAGACGACGACCGGCCGGTCTCCTTCGACGGCCAACTCCCAAGCTTGGGAGGTTGGCGCTGCGGCGAGGAGGCGGCTGGTGGTAAGCGTGCCCTTCGCGACGCTGGGCGCCGGGTGCGCCTGGCCTGCGATCAACGCGGCGCCGGTGAAGGGGCGCGGGATGGCAGCCTCGGGCAGGTATTCGGCGCGGACGGTGCTGCCGACGTTGCCGGTCAGGTGCTCGTAGAGCAGCAGCCGCTCGGCGGTGATATCGGCCTCGCTCAGGGGCAGCGGCTCGGGGCGCAACAGAGCGAGGGCCGAATAGGCGATGAGCGCGCCTAGCCCCACGGCCACGAGTGCCCCGATGGTCGCACTGATGGGTGCCTGGCTGCGGGCCAGCCCAGGTTTCGCTGCCGCCGGGGCACGGCGCATGGCGGTGCGCAGGGCGCTGAACGCGGCGGCGGGGATGAGGGCTGTGGCCAGCGAGGCGACCGAGAGAAAGCGCCAGGGGAACTGAACCATGGGCAAGAGCGGCACGTGAGCCCACACGAAGGCCGAACTCGGCGTGATCGGCCAGATGGCATACGCAGCCAGCGCTGTCAGGCCAAGCGACAGTGCCAGTTGCCGGCGCCTGAGCAGCGCGGCCGCCGCCAGGCCGGCCAGGCCGAGGATGGTCAGGCCCGCCTGCAGGCCGCCCAGGGCAAAGGGGGTGTGAGTCGGGTCGAGGCTGTAGTCGAAGAGCAGTGCCCGCTGCACCAGGTTTGCAGAGCGGAAGTGCCCAGCATAGTTGAAGTAGCCGGTGGTCATATCGGTGAGCGAGGCAGCGCTGCGCTCGAAGAGGGCCGGTGCCCAGAACCAGGCGCTCAGGGCTGCGCCCAGCAGCAGCCCGGCTGCGCCGAGGAGGAACACGCGCAGGCGGCTCCCCCGCGCTGCGGCCACCGTCCCCAGGAGCACAAGGCCCGCCAGTGGCGAGAAAATGAACGCCGAGATGTTGTGCGTCACCATCAGGCCCGCGTAGGAGAAGCCGAGGATGGCCACACTCCCGGCCGTGGGCGCCCGCCGCAGGCGCAGGACGGCCCAGAGGATCAGCGGATAGAAGAGAAAAGCGTAGAACTCGCTCAGCGAATCGCCCCGCACATAGACGTTGACCATGTGGAAGGGCGCAAAGGTGTAGGCAACGGCGGCCAGGAAAGCGGCAGTTTTGTCGTCCAGGAGCTCTCGGGCCAGGGCGTACATAGAAGCAGCCGCGGCCAGGAAGCCTGCGAGTTGCGTCAGTTTGATCGCCCAGAGCACACCGGCACCCGCCAGGCTCAGCATGGCCGCCAGATAGTAGGGCAGTGAGGCATAGTAGTTGAAGAAAGGATAGCCCAGGCCATAGGCGGCGTCGGGCATCCAGCGGGCAGGCACAACGCCTGCCCGCAGGTTCTCGGCCAGCTCGTAGACGCGCAGGAGCAGAAACGGGCTATCGCCGCCTGCCCGGGTGTTCACCAGGCCCGGCGTCGACAGGAGCGGCCAGGCTGCCAGGGCGGCGAAGACCAGCGCGGCGGCCAGCCCGGCATGGCGCAGGCGGCGCAGGCCTGTTCCAGTCGTCGAATTCATGCCTCACTCTTTCGCACGCAGATAGCGCAGTCCGAACGGCAAAGCTATGGCCAGCAGGATCAAGAGGAGGCCACTCACACTGGAGAGCCCGTGCCCCACCGTCGAGACAAGGCTCGTGAGGGGCGGCTCAGGGGTCGGCGTCGGCGTGGACGTGGGCGGCGGCGTGGGCGTGGGCTGTGCCTTCAGGCCGAGGTCGACCGTCAGCGTTCCGCCGGGGGGCAGGGTCAGTGCCCACTCCAGGGGCGTCGTGGCGTCATAGCCGGCAGGGATGGCGCCCTTGACGGTGTAGGCTGCGCCCACCAGGCCGGCAAAGCAGTGCGAACCGTTGGCCGGCGCTACATTCGCGACCTCGCCGCCGGTAGCGTCTAGCAGCGCAAAGTGCGCGCCCGGGAGCAATTCCTCGCTCTCGTCGCGCTTACCGTTGGCGTTCTTGTCGTTGAAGGCCTGCACGCAGATCGAGCCCAGGAGCGGCGTCGGCGTGGCCGTCGGGGTGGCCGTTGGGGCCGGCGTGGGCGTGTTGGTAGGGGTATTGGTAGGCCGCGGCGTGTTGGTGGGCCTCGGCGTAGGCGGCACGACCGTGAGGCAGGCGTCATCCCACGTCGACTCGTTGTTCTTGACTGGGTACTCCGGGTTACCGCGGACGAAGACGGTCACCGCGTCGCCCTGGGCCTGGGCGCTGATGGAGAGCTGCATCCAGGTGTTGTACTCCATGCGCGGCTCGCTCCAACGCACGCTGGGCGCGGCCCAGTTGGTGCCGCCGGTGGGGTCGATGCCCACATAGACACGGTAGTTGCCGGGCTGGGAGACGACTGTCGGATCATCCCCGTTGGAGCTCCACGCCAATGCCCACACGCTGAAGGTCACCTGGCTTCCCTGGGGCACAGCCACGCGCTGGTAGACGCCCGCGTTGTGGGTGGCCCATTGGGTGCCGAACTTTTGCGCATAGGTGCCGCCATGCACGCGCCTGCCACCCAGGTAGCCGGCATCGAAGCCGCCGTAGGTGGGCCGCCAGTTCTGGCTCTGGGCCTGGTTGGGGCCGTCCTGGAACCAGGGCTGCCAGCCAGGTGCCACGTAGCCGCGGCCGTCGCCAAAGTGGTCGGGGTAGGCACCTTCGAAGCTGTTGTTCTCCAGCCCGCAGTCGGCGTAGGCGGGCAGCGCAAAGAGCCCGGCAGCGAGGGTCAGACAAACAACCAGAGCTATGAGTGGCAAACGCGATCGCATGGGTGTTTCCCTCCCTTGGCATGGGCCCGCATGGTGCGGGCACAATCGACAACGCAACAACGGTTGGGTCGCTCACGGCGCGCGGACCGTGATGGCGTTCTCGGTCACTGGCGCCCGCGAGGCGACGACGCGGAGACGGGTCACCGTCGCGGGATCGTAGAGGCCGACGATGACGCGATCGCTTTCCTGGCTGTAGGGCGCCGACAGGTCAACCTCATGCACGTCCACCACTTGATCGCCCGGCCGCCAGCAGGTGGTCGGCAGGGCGCCGCCGGCGGGCGGGCCGTCGTGCTGGCCCAGCATGGCGCCCCCCCGTACCACGTGGACGAACGCGGTATAGTCCAACGGCGGCGCCTCTCCGGCTTCCCAAACGAGCTGCACCCGCAGCCGCTGGGGGTTGGCCTGCTCGACCTGGGCGTCGACCAGGCGGATGCCGTGTTCGAGCGTGGCCAGGGCGGGCTGGGGTGGCGGTGGGGCAGTGGCACGGAAGATCAGTGCCAGGGTGCGCGCCTGAGGGTCCAGGTCGCCCCGCTCCTGCAGGTCTGCAGCCACTTCGATCCTGGAGCCTGGCGGCAGGTTCTGCAACGCGGGCCGGAAGGTCTCGAAAGGCCAGACGGCCAGGAGCGCCTCGCCCGTTGCCGGAGCTTGAGGAGCGGCGTCGGGCGCGATGACGTGCACCGGGCCGCCCGTCACCAGGAAGCGGAGCGAGGGCCAGTCGCGCCAGAGGTGCTCCGAGACGTAGGCCTGACGCGGGCTGCCTGGAGTGTTCAGGAAGGCGTTGATGCGCTCCGCCAGCTCGCGGGCGCCTCCCTCAAAGTGGTAGTAGACCGTCTCTGCGCTCGCGAAGGGGCCGAAGTAGGCGTGGGCCGTGCTGACCAGGCCAATGAGGAGGATCAGGCCCGCCAGGCATCCGCCCACTGCTGAGCGGCCGTGCCGCTCGAGCCAGCGCCACGCCTCATCGAGGCCGATGGCGGGCAGCACAAAGACGACCGGCTGGATGCCCACGGCGCGGAGGAAATGGGGCGTGTCCTCGGCGAGGATCGTGGGGAGGAGCATGATGCCCACCCACAGGAGCGCAAACCAGCCGCCTGCCCGCCGCTTACAGGCCGCTGCGACGCCCGCTGCGAAAGCTAGGCCAAGCGCAGGGTCGAAGATCGGTCGCCAGGGAAGGTTGTGGCGCGGGATGCGGTCGCCGCGGACGAAGAAGGCCTCGAGCGCGCGCAGCGATTGGCGGCCGAGGGTGCCCCAGGGGTCCCCATGCGAGATGGCCGGATTGAACACCGAGACCTGCTCCGCCCGCCCCGAAAACACGTCGGGGTGCAGGGCCATGTAGGCGAGCAGGGGCGCCGCCACCAAGAGGGCCGACCCCACGAAGAGGCCCACCTGGCGCCAGGTTGGCCGTGGCAGGCGCGCTGCCGGCCAGAGCACGAGGGCGCCGAGGGCAGCGAAGGCGAGGGGCGTGAAGCGGGCCGCCAGATAGGTGTAGAAGGAGGCACCGTAGAAGAGCCCCGCCAGGACATAATCATACCCACGGCCCCGACGCAGTCCGCGCCAGAGGAACCCCAGAGTCAGGGCGACGAACAGCGGCAGGGCGACAGCGCGAAAGCCGACGCGGCTCAGGTGCACCGGCCAGAAGGTGATGGCGGTGACCGCAGCGCTCAGCAGCCCCACGCGGCGGTTCGCAAGCTGCGTCCCCATAAAGGCCGTCGCCGGCACCGTGAGCAGGCCCAGCAGCAGGGCGGGGGCGCGCACCGCAGTCACGGTCTGCCCGAAGAGGCGCACCCCCAGCGCCACCAGGTAGATGAAGAGTGGCTCACGGCCGTTGTTGGCGGGGAACCAGAGCGGATGCCAGCCCTGCAGCACTTGCACCGCGTCGAGCCCGTTGTATGCCTCGTCGTGGTACAGCCCGGCAGGCACCTGGCCAAAGCGAGCGACGCGCAGCGCCAGTGCCACGGCCACGATGGCGGCCAGCGCGATGGCACAGACCAAGGCGGATGGCTGCTCCTTCTCTGCCGGCCGAGGGATAGGAGAAACATTGGCTGGGGGCCGGTCATAGGGGCCGTGTGTCGCCGTGTGCAGACGCTCCTCACTCACCCTTGCGAGCCTCTCATGTCTGTGTGGGTTGCAGCCGATGAGCGTTCCGGCGGCCTTGCGTAGAGGTTGGAAGCCATTATAGGAGAAGGGCTGACCTTGTCAACAGCGCGTTGCAGCCAAGGGCTTAGTACTCGACCGTGTCTGGTCCAACCCGCACCTGGCAACATCCGGCAAACCTGCTCCGCGCCTGGCCGGCCCTGACCCTCTAAGGGTTCCCCTCCGGTCACGTGCGAAGCGTGATGCCCGGATGGCATGCACGGCCGGATGGGCAAGTACGGTTGTGGTATTAGGGTGCGCCAATGAGTACCGGATCTGCCCTGCTGCAGAAGCCTTGACTTTTACCGGAACATGCGCTATGTTGGTCCTGTACGTCCACGCGGGAGAGAACAGGCCTTTCCATGGAAGAGAGGAGCGACATCAATGGAGATGGACCGAGTTTCCGCTGCGATGGCGCGCGCCGGCATGCCCCCGCGCGACGCCTACGACCTGCCGACGAGCCAGGTGCGCTTTCCCGACGGGGCATGGTACCGCATGGAGATCTCCGGCGTCGAGCGCCCCGAGGTGCTCGAAGCGCTGATCGACGAGGCCGACCGTCGCCGGGTGCCGATCCATCGCCTGATCTCCACGGTCATGGGTGCGACGCTCTTGGACAAGGACGAGCTGCGCCGCTTTGCCCGGCTGGCGGCCGATGCGCGCATGGAGGTGATCATCACCCCCGGCCCGCGCTCGGCGTGGGACACGGGGCGGCAACTGGTGACGCCGGAGGGCGGGCTGTCGGGCCTACGCTTCCGAGGCTCCGACCAACTGCGCAATGTCATCACCGATATCATGCGCGCCATCGAGATCGGTTTCCGCGGCTTCCTGGTCATCGATGAGGGGCTGTTGTGGCTGCTCAACGAGATGAAGAAGAACGGCGACATCCCGGCCGACGTGGTCTTTAAGGTTTCGATCTACGCTGGCCATGCCTCCGCGGCGGGCGGGCACGTGCTCGAGATGCTTGGCGCCAGCACCTTCAACCCCGTGGCCGACCTCTCGCTGCCCCAGTTGGCCTCCATCCGGCAGGGCACCAGGCTGCCGCTCGATCTGCACATCTACCTGGCCGAGAGCTTTGGCGGGTTCAACCGCTTCTACGATGCCCCGGAAATGGCGCGTTGTTGCGCCCCGTGCTATTTCAAGATCGAGCCCGGCCCGGCCTGCGCGGCCGGCCCCGGCGCGCTCTACAAACCGTGGACCAGCACCGAGGCCCTGGCGGCAATGGCGCGAGAGAAGGTCAAGTACGCGCAGATCATCTACGAGCTCATCCACGAGAACCTGCCTGAGGCCAGGCTGTCGGAACGCGGTGCCCACGACCTGGCGATCCCCAAGCCGTAGCACCACACCTGCCCTGCGCGGGTGAGCCGTGCCCTCCATTCTCAGGGGTATGGTGGTTCGCATGGCATCGCTGCCCGAGCCGCCATACCCCTCAACCTCGGGGCCTTCAGGGGCGTACAGCCGAACGTCTCCCCTCTCCCTCTTGAGGGAGAGGGAGATCTGTCGCCTTGCCTGGCCCTGCCCCAGGCACTGGGGGCCGGGCATGCCACCGCGGCTCTCGCCCGGGTGACCTGCGCCAAGCCTGAGACATGCCCCCGGCCGCGGCCGACGCGAGTCTTAGATTCTGCCGAAAGCCCTTGCCCGGTGCTCCGCATGGGGCAACGTGGACCACGAATTGCTACTAGGGCCTCGGACACAGCGGTTAGCCACTTCCCATGGCGAGGGTAGGCGCCCGAAACGACCAGGGGTTCGAACTCACCGGCGGAGGCTAGGCTGTTGTGACGAGGCATGGCCCAAGCAAGGGATCGTGCGCGTGGTTCACCCCACAGGAGCCGGACCGCAGCGTCCGGCACTGGGGGCCGATCCTTGCGCGTTCCGGGCGACGGCGGGTGCTCGACATCGGCTGTGGCGGGGGCCGGCACGCCGTGTACATGGCGCGGCTTGGCCTGCATGTGACCGCGGGTGACGTCTCGCCGTTCGCTCTGGAGCAGACGCGAAGGTGGCTTGAGAGCGAGCGGCTGCATGCCGACCTGGTGCTGTTCGACATGATGTCGCTGCCCTTTGCCTCAGAGACGTTCGATGCCGTCCTGAGTGTGAATGTGTTGCACCATGCCCGCCCAGGGCTGGCGCGGGCCGCGGTGGCGGAGGTGTGGCGCGTCCTGCGGCCAGGAGGGCTGTTCGTGGCCGTGCTCGCCGGCCGGCGCGATTGCCACTGCCTCCTGGAGCGCCCTGTGGGGGCCAGGTGGCCGATGTGCGCATCGGCGACGGCTCACGTCTCCGATGCCCGGCCCTGCGACGAGGATGACCTCTACGGGCTCTTCGCCGACTTTAGCATCCTGGAGACTCAGCGCCGCAGCCTCAGCTTGCCGGGGGGCACGGGGCCGCCGTGCTGGCGTGGGGTGAATTGGCGGGTCTGGGCGGAGAGGCCCGGCGTGTGAGTCGACAGCCAGACTCGAAAGTGCGAGAGCGGCAGGTGAGGGTTTTCCTGGGCCTGCCGCTCTTTTCGTGGCAGGTGGTCAGTTGTCAGTGGTCAGTTGTCAGTGGTCAGTTGGCGGTGGTGAGTTACCGGGCGCCCAGCAACAGCCTCCGGTGCAGCGAACGTCTGCGAGGAGCAGGAGCAACGGGCTACTGGCAACTGACTGCTGACCACTGACTCACCTGCGGTAGATGACGACCCCGTCCTGATCATACACCCGCTGCATAACGCGATCGAGGATGGCCAGGTTGGCGGCGGTGAGCCCGTACTTCTGGCGCTCGAAGGGGCCTACGTAGACGTACTCGATAGCGTACTTGTCGAGGAGTGCCCGCACCGCGGCGGCGCTGTGGCCCTGGTAGATGGCGGCGACATCCGCCTGGCGCTCGGCCAGGAGCGCCCCATCGCGGCCCCACTGGCCCTCGTGGCCCACCCAGCCGAGGACGGTGGGCAGGCCCGTCCAGGCCGAGACGCGGCTCTGCTCGGGCCGGTACTGGTCGCCGGGGGCTTCGAGGATCGTGGCGCCGTCCTCGGCGTGTTGGCCCAGCCAGGCGATGGCGGCTCCTTCGCCGGTGTTGGGGGCGAGCCAGGCGGTGCCATCGAGGGTGGGCCGCCCGCTGAAGAGGCCGGCCTTGCTGGTGGCGGCGGCGACCGGGTAGTAGAGCGCTGCCACGAGCAGGCAGGCTACCGCGCCCAGCCAGAGGTGGCCCGTGAGCCGCCTCGCCCCGCGGGCGCGCGCCCAGACCTCGCTCAAGCCCCAGGCCGCGGCGATGCCCAGGAGGGCCCAGGCCTGATAGTAGAACTTGAACATGGTGTTCATGCGTGTGCCGAACGAGTCGCGGATGAACACAAACTCGGTCGCGAAGGTCAGGAGCAGGCCGGCCAAGGTCAGCAGCAAGGCAAAGGCCGGGGCTGCGTCGGGCTGGGGAGCGCGCAGCCGAACCCAGAGCAGGGCCGCCACCAAGGCTGCGAGCAGGGCGAGCGCGAGCGCGAGCCAGGGGGCCACGACAGCGGAGCCGAATATGGCGAGCAATACGCCCGTGATGCCCCCCGCACTTGCGGCCAGAGCCGCGGGCAAGAGCAGAGCCCCTGTCAGGGCCACCCCGTAGGAGCGCCGGAAGCGCGGCTGCCGCGCGAGGGCCAGCCCCTGGTCCAGGAGCCAAGGCACGAGCACCGCCAGATCGAGCCCAAAGATGAGCACGTACTGCAGCCAAGGCGTCTTGGCGTAGGAGACGACACCGAGCCCCGCGGCCTGGGAGCGGAAGCCAATGTAAAAGGGCAGGTAGAGGGCAAAGCCAAGGGCCAGCACCATGCCGGCAAACCCCGCCGATTCACTCGCCCAGGCTGCGCTCAACCGCTGGTAGCGCCAGGCACGCCCGATGGCATAGGCCGCCACCGCCACCAGGGCATAGGTCGGAAAGTCCCAACTGTTCAGGAACCCCAGGGCGCCAACCGTCAGGGGAACGAGCAGGGGCAGGGCCGGCAGGGCGGGCCAGGCGATGGACCACCCAGGCAACACCTCCACCGTGTCGCCCTCGGGCAGGCGCGCGGCCGCCGTGAGCAGGTTCCAGGCCACGGCCAGCGCAAGCAGCCCGAACGGGAGGGCCATCACGTGGGGATGGAGGTCGCCCAGGATGAAGCTAAAGGCCGGGAACTCGGCGATCACCTCGGGCATTTTGCCCAGAGGGTTCACGTCCTGGATCAGGCGGGTGGCGCGCCACCACCACCAGTCGAGGCCCGGGAGCCAGCCGCCGCCAGCCGGCGCCTGGGCGAGGGCAGGGATGTTCACCCATCTCCAGAAGGCGGCGCCGCCGATGCCGTTGGCGTGGAGCAGCTCGAGGAACCCTTCCAGGTTGCCGGCCAGGGCTACAAGGACAGCCCCGAGCAGGCCGAAACGGTGAGCATGGCTGCCGGCGTGGCTGGCGGTCAGGTCGCGGACCAGGCCGTAGGCGCCGGTGACGGTGAGGGCAAAGATCGTGCCGAGCGCCAGGTTGTAGGCGATGCCGGAGGGCACGGCCGCCAGTTTGGCCACCATGGCCATCAGCAGGTAGCCAAAGTAGTAGTAGCTGATGCTGTAGCCCGAGAGCCACATGTCGCTGGGGGGGAAGGTGCGGCTGCGCAGGATGGCGTTCAGAAAGCCGAAGTCCATCGGCTGCTCGGTGTGGTTGATGAAGGGGTCGTAGGCGCGGAAAGCCAGATAGCCGGCGAAGGCGACCAGGAAGAGCAGGCTCGCCGCGAAAAGCTCCCGGCGCTGGGCACGCCACTGGTCTGCCAGGCGCTGGCGCCGCGACACGAACAGCGAAAGCCCGGCCACGAGGATGAGCACGACGAGGATGGCCGCCCGCGTGTTCTCCAGCAGCTTGAGGGACACGAGCAGCCACAGCAGGTAGCCGGCAACGAGGAGCCCCAGATGTTTGGTGAAAGCAGCCCCGCGGCTGGTGGTGCTGCCGAGGAACGTGGCGGTGAGCGGCCAGGCCGCCCAACCGATCACCTCGAGGCACAGCCACCAGGCAGCGACGGCGAGGATCTGGTTCAACACGCCCTCCTCATGCCAAGAGAAAAGGGAAACGGCCGCCGGCCGTTTCCCTCTCTCACAATCACATTCACCCTGCGGCTGGCAGCGCCGTTACACTCGCGTGAGATACTCGCCGGTGCGGGTATCGACGCGGATCCTGTCACCCTCGTTCACAAAGAGGGGCACCGTCACCTTCAGACCCGTCTCCGTAGTCACCTGCTTGGTGGCGCCGGTTGCCGTGTCGCCGGCGATGGCCATGGGCGCCTCGGTGACGACCATGTCGACCGTCGTCGGCAGTTCAACCTCGATCGGCTCGCCATTGTACAGGCTCAGCTCCAGCGTGACGCCGTCTTTCAGGTAGTTGACGGCGTCGCCCAGGACTGCTGCTGTGAGCGCGGGCTGATCGAAGGTCTCGGTGTCCATAAAGTAGTACAGGTCACCATCGTGGTACAGATACTGCACCGTATGATGGTCGAGCCGGACATCCTGCACCCGATCGCCGGAAAGGAAGTTGCGGTCAAGGGTGGCACCGGTGCGGAGGTTGCGCAGCTTGGTGCGGATAATGGCGTTGCCGCGGCCAGGCTTGTAATGCTCATACTCGAGCACCTTGTAGAGCTGGCCATCCATCTCGAATGTGACATTCTTGCGCAGATCAGTGACGTTGATCATGATTCCTATGCCTCCGTGCCACGGCTAACAAAAGAGCATTATAGACAAGCGAAGAGGTGGTGTCAAATTCTGCGGAGGTCGGGACCATGGCTTACCGAGTCCTGTTTCACCTCGACGAGGGGGCGAGTTGCAAGGTGGAGTCGACGCTGCGGAGCGTCGGCCATCTTCTGGAGGAGCTGGGGCTCGAAGGCCTTGACGTTGAGCTGGTGGCGCACGGCGACGGCATCACAGCCCTGCGGCGCACAGCGAACCCGTTCGCCCACACCGTGCGCCAGCTCGCGGAGCGCGGCGTGCGACTGGCCGCGTGCCGTAACACTATGACGCGCCTGGGGCTCTCGGCTGGGGACCTGCTCGACGTGGCCGAGATCGTGCCTTCGGGGATCGGGGAGCTCGTGCGGCGCCAGGCGGAGGGATGGCTGTATGTCCATCCTTGAGGCGACTGCGGTCGAGCTCTCAGTGCCGCCGGTCGACCAGGTGCTCGATCTGCATGGCGACCCCGCCCACCACGACCTGGCCCTCTTTATGCACGGCAACCAGTGGATGGCGATGGACGCGTTGCTGCGCGAGTTCCAGGCGGCTAACCCGCAGGTGCGCAGCATCTACTACGAGACGCTGCCACCGGGCATCCTGGTGCAGCAGTTGCGGCGTGGCACCCTGCTCATGGGCGAACTCATCATCCGCGTGGTGCCCGACGTCCTGACGGCGGGCGTGGAAATGCTCGAGGAACTGGTGGAGGAGGGGCGGGTGCGCCGCTACGATCCCTACGCCAGCAACAGGCTGGCCATCCTGGTGCGCCGCGGCAACCCGCAGGCCATCGCCGAGTGGGCGGACCTGGTTCGGCCGGGGGTGCGGATCGCCTTGCCTGACCCGGAGACGGAGGGCATCGGGCGGCTGGTGCGCGAGGCGGTGACCGGCACGCTGGGTGCCGACGCCTGGGTGGAACTGGCGGAGCGCAAGGTGGAGCGCGGGAGTGCGCTCTGGACCCGCATCCACCACCGCGAGACGCCGCTCAATCTGCTTGCCGGCCGCGTGGACGCCGGACCGGTCTGGCTGACCGAAGCGCTCTACCAGGTGCGGCTTGGGATGCCGCTCGACCTGGTGCACCTGCCGGAGAGGCAGGGGCGCCGCGGCCGCTACGGCGCTGCGGTGCTGGCGGGATCGAGCCCCCACCCAGAGGCAGCGCAGGCCTTTGTGGATTTCCTGCGCGGGCCGCAGGGCCAGGACGTCCTGGCGGATTACGGGTTCGAGGGGCCAGGGGACCAATAGGGTGAAGCATCTGGATGAGACTTGGCCTGGCCCGGGACAGCTGGCCGGCCAGATGCTTCACCTCTACCTGTTGATATGCACCTCTGTGGGCAGGCGCTGGACCGTGCCCGCGGCGTCGGAGAGCTCGAGTGCGAGGGTGATGGGGGCGGCGGGGGCGCCAGCGGCGCGCGTGTCCCAGTAGTACCCGAGATTGGGGCCGGTAAAGTCGGGCCCGACGGTGTGCCAGGTGTCTCCCCAGTAGGCCACAAAGTGGGCGTAGGGCAGGCTCCTTTCCCCCACCACCTGCGCCTGCAGCAGGATGACGTCGCCCGCCACTGTCGTGCCCTCCGCCGGGCTGACAAAGATGCCCGTGACGGAAGGTGAGTTCTGCGACGTGTAGATGCTGCCTTCGACCAGGCCTGCCCAGGGCACCTCGTCAAAGTCGACGGGCGTGACGCCGGTAGCCCAGGGCATGGTGTTGGGGTCGTTGGGGTCGGTCCAGGTGGTGTGGCCGGTGGAAGCCATGTAGTGCACGTGGGTGCCGCAGGCGTAGCCGGTGGTGCCCTCGACGCCGATCACGGTGCCATAGCTCACACGCTGCCCAACCTGCACGGGCACGCTGCCCGGCGCCAGGTGCAGGTACCACGAGTACTCCCCGGTGTCGTGCTGGATGACGACCAGGTTCTCCTTGCCACGGGCGCTCGGGTCGCAGGCTCCCTCGTGGCTCGACTGCTTGACAAAAACGACGGTGCCGGGCTTGGAGGCGCACACCTGGCCGGCGGCCGCCAGGCCCTCGATATCGAAATCGGCCTGGTAGAGGTGCTGCTCGGTATCCTTTTGGGTGAGGTAGGCGATACGCCCGGCGCTCCAGGGCAGGCGGTGGCCGGTGAACGCGGACAGGGCCACAGCGACCTCGGGCTGACGCAGGTAGGCCTTGAGGCTCTCATCGGCGAGGGCTGAGGGAAAACGCTCGAGCAGGGCGTTGTACTCGGCGGCACTGGCGACGTGAGGCGCCAGTGCGTACCAGCCCGTACCCGGCTCCTGATGGGCCAGCAGGGCGATGAAGCGCTCGCCAACGGGCTGGCCGGCGCTGTCGACCTCCTGGGCGTAGGCGTACGCCCAGGCGCCGAACTGCTGCACGGCGCCCAACTGGAAGCGCCGGCCGCGCGCAAAGCGCTGCACGTAGACGTCGAGGGCGGCGCGGCAGGCTGCCTCTGGGTTGGCAAAGGCCGCGAGCGGCGTGGGTGCCTCCAGAGGCTGAGCCGCGCGAGCCGGCGATAGGCGATGCGCGCCCAGCGCCAGCGCTGCCAAGGTGAAGGCCAAGAAGGCAATCCTGAACGCTCGTCCGAGGAACCTGTGCACGGAGTGTGACCCCCTCACCCCTTCGCCTGCGCTCTGGGCAGGCCCTAACCTTCTCCCGCCAGGGTTTCGGCGGCGGACAGGCGAACCGATTCCCTCTCCCCCACGGGGAGAGGGGCAGGGTGAGGGGGGCTTCTGCGCTGGAGCCCTCGGATGGGCAGAGAGCGTCTTGGCAAGGTCCTCGGTTGGCCCCCCGTTCGGCGTCTCACCCTCACCCCCGCCCTCTCCCTCCAGGGAGAGGGAAGGCTGTCGCCCTGCCCGCCCCTGAGCCCGACAAGCCAAACGTGTCAATAGAGGGTGGTCGCTGGCGGCAGGATTCCTTCACGGACGGGGAGAAAGCGTGCGCTGGAGCAGGGGTGAAGCATCCGCGTCGTGGGTCAGAGTGGAGCTCGATTGGTACGAGCGGATGTTTCACCCCTGTCCTGAGCGTTGGCCCCGCGGGGTGAGCGGCTAAAGTCGCCACTACGAAGGTCCGTGGTACTGGTTGTTGTCCTCTACGCGGGCTCGGGCGAGGGGGCGTAGGCCATCTCCGGCTTCCAGACCTTCCACACGTTGCCCACCAGCTCGGGGCTGGGCGTGAGCGTGGGCTGGCCGGGCTGCCATCCAGAGGGCGTGACCTCGCCTGTGGCGCGCACGAGCTGGAAGGCGCGGACCTGGCGCACCAGCTCGTCGACGTTGCGGCCGACCGACGGGGTCAGCACCTCCATGGCCTGGATGATCCCGTCGGGGTCGATGATGAAGCGGCCGCGGAAGTTGACCCCTTCCTCCTCGCTGTAGACGCCGTAGAGGGCGCCGATGCGCCCGCCGGGGTCGGAGAGCATGGGGAAGGGCACGCCGCCCTCGACCATCTTGGACAGCTCTTGCTCCTGCCATATCTTATGGGTGAAGCGGCTGTCGACCGAGATGGAGAGCACCTGCACGTCCATGGCCTGCAGCTCGGGGTACCTGGCGGCAACTGCCGCCAACTCGGTCGGTCAGACAAAGGTAAAGTCGCCCGGGTAGAAACAGAGCATGACCCAGTGCCCATTGTAGTCGGACAGCTTCACGTTCTTGAAGGTCCCCTGCACAAAGGCGCTCGCCTCAAAGTCGGGGGCTGGCTTGCCGACCTGTGCCGTCATTTTGGGCACCTCCTTGTGGCTGCTCGCCTGCGCCGCAGCGGCCGCGCGTGCCGGCTGTGCGCAGGAGCCCTTTGCCACGCGGGCTTTGACCCCATCCAGCACAAACCGGGCCACCCATGTGGGCGACAGGCGGCACCGGCCGATGTGCGCGCCGGGCCTGCAGGAGGTATGCGGCCTACCGGGGAGGGCGCGCGGCTCGCGAACCATCCCTAGAGGCAATACCGTTCAAATAGCCGGGCTCCGAGGGACGCAGAGGCGCAGAGGACCGCAGAGGGAACACGAGGGAGGCATTTCCTGGCCCCTCTGCGCCTCTCCGCGCTCTCTGCGTCTCCGGGAGTCGGGCTGTAGACGGCCACCTCTGTCCTATTTGAACGGCATTGTCCCTAGAGGAAGACGTACTCGTCATAATCGCAGATGGGCCGGTAGCCAATCTGCTGGTAGATGTCGTTGGACGTGGGGTTGGCCAGGTCGGTGAAGAGGGTGCAGAACTCATAGCCCGAGTCGAGCAGGTGCTGGCTGAGGGCGGCGACGCAGGAGGTGGCATAGCCGCGGCCGCGCAGCTCCGGTGGGGTGTAGACGTAGCCGACGCTGATGCCGTGGGGCGTGGGGCGGTTGCGGGCAGCCACGGAGACCGGCCGGCCGTCATCCCACAGGAAGATGTCGCCGGTGGCCACGCGCCGCCTGGCTCCCTCAACTACCTCCTCAGGCCTGTCGCGCAGGCCGCATTGCGCAGGAAGGCGGCGGCGTCTTCATAGGTGGTGATGAGCATCGCTTGCCTCCGAACACTGGGGAGCGTTCCCGTCTCGCCGGAGCCGGCTAGCGCTGCAAGTGGTACGGGATGTCGATGATCACCGGCTGGAAGCCCAGGCGGCGGCGGCGGAAGAGCAGGGCGGCGCGGATGAGCATGGCCGTCTGGTTGTGGAGGATGCCCTGCCACCAGCGGGCGGGAACCAGGTCCGAAAGGATTACGGTGGCCATCTGCCCATCGTGGTGCTGGCGATCGGTCCGGTCGAGGTAGTCGAGGAGCGGGCCGATGATGGAGCGGTAGGGCGATGGCACGACGACCAGCTCCACGCCGGGGCACCACTTCTGCCATTCCTCGCGCACCCGCCGCCCACTGCCTGGCTCGATCTCGATGTACAGAGCCGTCACGTCGTGCGAGATCGAGCGGGCGTAGGCGATGGCAGCGAGGACGCCCCGGTGCACCCCCGATACCGGCACCACCACGCGCGGCGGCGGGAGGGGCCTCAGCCCAGGCGCGGCGCCGGCCAGCGATAGTTGCTCGGCGACCGTCCGGTAGTGGGAACGGATCTTCAGGAAGATAGCGACCAGCGCCGGGATGAGCAGGATGGTGATCCAGGCCCCGCCGGCGAACTTGCTGATGCCGACGATCAGCAGCGTGACCAGCGTCGCCAGGGCGCCCAGGCCGTTGAAGGCTGCCTTGACCTGCCAGCCTTTGCCGCGCTCGCGCCACCAATGGACGACCATGCCAGCCTGCGAAAGGGTGAATGCCAGGAACACGCCGACAGCGAAGAGCGGGATGAGGGCGTGCGTGTCGCCGCCGAAGGCGAGGATCAGGCCGCCGGTGCCAAGGGCGAGCAGCAGGATGCCGTTGGCAAAGACCAGCCGGTCGCCGAGGCCGGTGAGCTGGCGCGGCAGGAAACCGTCTTTGGCCAGGAGCGCCGCCACGCGGGGAAAGTCGGCAAAGCTGGTGTTGGCCGCCACAGCCAGGATGAGCATGGTCGCGCCTTGGACCAGGTAGTAGGCGGGGCCGCTCCCCAGCAGGCGGCGGGCCAGGGCCGAGAGGATGGTCTCGTCGGGCGCAGCGACGACGCCCAGCGCCTGGGTCAGGCCCACGCTGCCCACGAAGAGGAGGCCCATCAGCACGGCCATGGCCACGAGCACGCGCCGGGCGTTCTGCGCTTCGGGAGGGCGAAACGCAGGCACCCCGTTGGAGATGGCTTCGACGCCGGTCAGCGCCGTGCAGCCCGCGGCAAAGGCGTGCAGGATCAGGAGCAGCCCCAGCGGCTGAGCGGCCGGCACCACGGGCGCCGCCGGCGCCGAGCCACCTGCTGCCAGCCGGATGGCGCCATAGGCCAGCATGGGCAGGTAGGTCGCCAGGAAGAGGTACACGGGGACGGCCATGAGGGTGCCCGTCTCGCGCAGGCCGCGCAGGTTGGCCAGGGTGATGGCCAGGAGCAGCGCCAGGGCAAGCACGACGCGGTAGGGCCAGAGATGCGGGAACGCCGAGGCGATGGCGGCCACGCCAGCGGTGAGGCTGACCGCCGCGGTGAGCAGATAGTCCATGAGCAGCGCCGCCGCGGCGACGAGCCCCGGGAGGGTGCCCAGGTTGTCGCGCGCGACGATGAACGAGCCACCGCCTGAGGGGTAGGCGGGGAGCGTCTGGCAGTAGGAGAGGGCGACGATGGCCAGCAGCCCGGCGATGACCAGGGCGATGGGCAGGGCCATGGATAGCCCCGCGCTCCCGGCGACGACGAGGCCCAGATAGATCTCCTGGTTGGCGTAGGCGATGGAGGAGAGGGCGTCGGGCGAGAAGGCGGCCAGCGCACGCCAGTTGTCAAGGCGTGTGTGCCCCATCCGCTTTGTGGGGAGAGGGGATCTGATCAGCAGGTGCTTGACACCGGCCAAGGCCCGGTTTCCTTTCTCTCGACGCAACCCAACGCTCTGTGAGAGGCTGAGTTGCGCGGCACGATCCCGCGTGCTACGCCCTGACGTACGCCGCCGAATGCCGCTGTCTGCGCGTTGCAGGGATTATACGACCCTGGTCGCGGGCATGCAAAGGGAAGGCGAGCCGGGGGTGTAGTTCATTCTGGGGGCAAGCTAGCGAGCAGCGTTCTGGACAGGTATGAGACCCATCCCCCCGGCCCCCTTCCCACTGCGACGGGAAGGGGAAGCCCTTCGATGGGGGTTTGGGGCGGGCGCAAAGCGCCCGCCCCAAACCCTTGCCCACGCCTGGGGGCGGGGCTGGGGGTGGGGGCAGCACCATACACCGAATGCTGGCATACAGGCTTGCCCCCATACTGAACTGCAACCGCGAGCCGGAGTGTATTTCAGAATCGTCGGTGAATCTGCGGGCCAAGAGTCAGGGTCTGCGCTCAGGCCCTCGCATAGCGGCGACCATCTGATCGCGCTCCCGCACGCACCAGCGACCAGCGCCATCTCACGAGTCATTCTGAGTGCCTCAGGGCTCGCACAGCCCTGTGCCAGGCAAAGGAAGTTGCTGCGACCAAGGGTGGCGGCCGGGTACGGAGCTCCGTGCGCTCCCAGCCCAGCCTCTGGGTGGGGGTTTGGCAGGTTGGCTGGCGCTGCTGCCACGTGCGGCAGCGCCAGCCAACCTGCCAAACCCCCAGAACGGTTTCGCACCGGGTGGCGGCGAAGCGCAAAGCCCGGTCCCTGGCACAGCGACCGCCGAAGTCCCTCAGCAGTACTCCAGGGTTCCGGGAACCCTGGGACACTCAGAGTGACGGGCCCGTGTGGCAAGGTCAATCTGGGGTGCTCAGGCGGCCTTTTGGGCTTGCCCGCCGCGTGCGGCCGTTCTACACTCCAGCCGCTCTGTCGACCGGCAGCCTGTGAGGGAAAGGTCCATGGTGTGATGAGCACCGTTCTCGTTGTGCTTCTGGCCATAGCGGGCCTCGTGCTGGGCGTGGGCCTCTTCTCCAAGTTCATCTACACCCACGCGGTATCGGCGCCGCTCATCGCGTTGGCGCTCGGCGCTGTGCTGAGCCCCCTGGCCTCGCTCAGCTTGAGTACCTGGGGTAACCCGTTTACCATCCTGGAGGATGCCTCGCGCCTGACCTTGGCCATAGGCCTGATGGGCAGCGCTCTCAACCTGCCACGCCTCGACGTGCGAAAGCGTTGGCGCGCGCTGGCCGTGTTGCTGGGGCTCGTGATGGTGCTGATGTGGGCGGCCAGCACCTTTCTCGTCATTCTCATCCTGCGGCTGCCCATCCTTGTGGCGGCCCTGATCGGCGCGGCCATCACGTCCACTGACCCAATTCTGGCCCGTGCCGTGGTGGAGGGGGAACTGGCCGTCGAGAACATCCCGCACCGCATCCGCTACACGCTGATAGAGGAATCGGGGTTGAACGATGGTCTGGGGCTGCCTTTCGTGCAACTCCCAGCCTTGTTGCTCGCTCTGCCACCAGCAGCTGCCCTGCGTGAGTGGACCCTGCAGGTGGCGCTCTTGGCGGTGGTAGGTGGCACTGCGCTCGGCATCGCGATCGGCTGGGGAGCCGGCGCGGCACTGAACTGGTCGGACGACCATGACCTCATCGAGCGCAGCTTCTTCTTCGCGTATCCTGTGGCCCTGGCGCTCTTCACAGTGGCCGTGGTGCGCCTCCGCGGCGCCGATGACGTGCTCGGCGTGTTCGTTGCTGGCTTGACCTTTGTGGCGGTCATCCGACGCCGGCTGCGGGTGAAAGGGCGGGAACGCGCCGAGATCCAGGAGACCATCGACCACTTTTTCACGCTGCCCGTCTTCCTCTTCCTTGGGTTGGCGCTGCCCTGGCGCGACTGGCTGGCCCTGGGGTGGCGGGCGCCGGCCATCGTGGCCGCCGTGCTCCTCTTGCGGCGCATCCCTGCGGTGCTGGTGGTGTTTCCGCTGCTCAAGACGCAGATCTATGATGTGCACGAGGCCCTGTTCTATGGTTGGTTCGGACCCATCGGCGTCTCGGCGATCTTTTACGCGGCGCTGGCCGTTCGCGAAACGGGGCTGCAGGAGGTGTGGACGGTCGTCAGCCTGATCGTGGCTAGCTCTGTGGTGGCCCATGGCATCTCGGGCTCTCCGTTCAGCTTGCGTCTGGGTGAACACGAGGAGCGCACGACGGGCCGGCAGTGAGGGCGGGCAAGGGCGGTCCGGGGCCGTGCTGCGGACGCCGCAGAAGCACGCATCACCATGTGGGGCCTGGCTGGTGGGGCGTGAGCGCCCCGACGCCGGGCAGGAACCCAAGCCCGCTTGCGCACGGATTCACACCCCTCTTCCGGCTGTGGTACAATGAGGACATAAGTGGAAGCAGATTGGAGAGCGATGGATGTGGGGATCCAAGCGCTGCCTGCCGAGGTAGCGGCGCAGATCGCGGCCGGCGAGGTGGTGGAACGGCCGGTGTCGGCCGTGAAGGAGCTGGTCGAGAATGCCCTCGACGCCGGGGCGAAAACGGTGCAGGTGGAGGTGCGCGAGGGGGGGCAACGCCTGCTCGCGGTGGCCGACGACGGCTGCGGCATCCCGGCTGCCGAGGTGGTGCTGGCGTTTGGCCGGCACACCACGAGCAAGCTCCACTCCGAGGAGGACCTCTTCCGCATCCGCACCCTGGGTTTCCGCGGTGAGGCGCTGGCCTCGATCGCAGCGGTGGCGCGGGTGACGATGACCACGCGCAGCCGCGACGAGACTGCGGGCACGTTGGTGCGCTTCGAGGCTGGTGAGCTGGTGCGCAGAGAGCTCTGCGCCCGCCCGGCCGGAACAACGGTGACGGTGGAGAACCTCTTCTTCAACCTCCCTGCCCGCCGCAAGTTCCTGCGCAGCGAGACGACCGAGAGTGGCCATATCGTCAACCTGCTGGTGGCCTATGGGCTGGCCTACCCCCATGTGCGCTTTACGCTGGTGCAGAACGGGCGCGAGGTGCTGCGCACGACGGGCAGCGGGCGCCTGGAGGATGCGGCGGCCGAGGCGCTGGGAGTGGAGACGGCGCGGGCCATGACCCCCCTGCCTGTGCTGGAGGCGCCGGGCGGCCGGCTGGGTGCTAGGGTCTCGGGGCTCATCGGCGCGCCGTCGTTGCACCGCGGCAGCCGCGACTGGATGTTCTTCTTTGTTAACGGCCGCTGGGTGCAAGACCGGGCGCTGACCTTCGCCGTGGAGGAAGCCTACCGCAGCCTGCTGCCTACCGGCCGGCACCCGGTGGCGGTCCTTGATCTTCTCCTCGACCCGGCCGATGTGGATGTGAATATCCACCCCACGAAGCGCGAGGTGCGCTTCCGGCAGGGGCAGGACGTGTTCGGCCTGGTGCAAAAGGCCGTGCGGCGCGGCCTGATGGAGTATGCGGCGCTGCCGCAGGCCGAGCCTCAGCGGGGCGAGGCGGTGCCGGTGCCCGAGGGGCGGCCGGCGATGGTGCACGTGGGGCGCGAGGCCCAGGCAGCGCTCAGCCAGATGTCGTTGGATCTGATGCGCCCCGCTGCGCCCCAGCCCGTACGACTGCCAGCGCTTCGGGTGGTGGGCCAGGTGGCGCAGACTTATATCGTCGCTGAAGGTCCCGATGGCCTCTACGTGGTCGACCAGCACGCCGCCCACGAACGGGTGCTCTATGAGCGGCTACAGGGCATGCGGGCGAGCCTGGCCGTGCCCATGCAGACCCTGCTCGAGCCGCGGGCGGTGGAGCTCACGCGCTATCAGGCAGCGCTGCTCGAGGAGCGGCATGAGGCCATCGCCCGGCTTGGGTTCGACGTTGCACCCTTTGGTGGCTCGACCTACCTGGTGCGGGCCGTGCCCGTGGCGTTCCCTGAGCAAGAGATCGCGAACCTGCTGGGCGAGTTGCTGCAGCCGGTGCCCCAGCGCGAGCCGGAGCGCGATTGGGAGGAGCGGGCGCTGGTCACCGCGGCTTGCCACTCCGCCGTGCGTGCGGGGCAGACGCTGACCGAGCAGGAGATGCGCGACCTCATCCGCCAACTGGAGGCGACGGCGCTGCCCTATACCTGCCCCCACGGCCGGCCGACCGTTGTCCACATGACCGTTGCGCAGTTGCAGCGCGAGTTCGCACGGCGCTAGCGACCCTTGGGAGGGCAGCGCCCCTGGGGCAATGACCGGCTTTCACGCTTCGCACGATCTCGGTGCGAGCCCGTCAAGGGGGTAGGGCCGGGTGGCGGCCCCTTCGCTGCGCTCAGGGCAGGCTCGCCAACAGCCCGGCTGTTGCCAAGGCAGCGACGGATGCGGGAATACTCTCCGCCAAGCTGCCAGCGCAACCGTGGGCCTGGCCGGTGCGTATTGCTTGTAGAGGAACGAGAGGAACTGGGGGAGCTGATGGAAACGAGGGAAGAAACGAACGGGTGGGCTCGCTGCTCGCAGCCCCGTCAGTTCCTCAGTTCCTTCAGTTCCCTTACTGTAGAGGGCCGGGAAAGGAGTCTGCTCTCATGGAACGCCGTCTGTACCGCAGCCGCCGCGAGCGCATGATCGGCGGTGTGGCCGGGGGGCTGGGTGAGTACCTGGGCATCGACCCGGTTGTCATCCGTCTCCTCTTCGCCCTGCTTGTGGTCACCACGGGCTGGGGAGTGTTGCTCTACCTCATCCTCCTGATTGTGATGCCGGAGGAGCCCGAGATAGCGCCCGGAATGGTCGCGCCGGGGCCGCGTTACCGGCGGCTCGACGCGAGCCAGAGGGGGCTACTTGTGGGCGGGGCGCTGGTGGCGCTGGGGGTGATGCTGCTGATGCAGCAACTGCATCTGTTCTGGTGGCTTGATGGGCGCTACCTGTGGCCGCTCCTGCTGATCGCTGCCGGCGTGGCGCTCCTCATTGATCGGACAAGGAGCCAATAGGCGCGATGGTAGAAAGACGCTGGCACCGGCCGAGCCTGGTGGGCCCGGCGATCCTCATCCTTATCGGCGGGGCTCTGCTGCTGGCCAACCTGGGCATGTTGCGCGTGAGCTGGTGGGACCTGCTGCGGTTGTGGCCCGCCATCCTCATCCTCGTAGGGCTCGATATCCTGGCACGCCACAGCCGCTGGGGCAGTGCCCTCGTCGCCCTCCTGATCATCGCCCTTCTTGCGGGCCTCTTCTGGGTCATGGCCGTCGGTCCCTGGCCCAGCGGCCCGCTCTTCCCGGCGACTGGCGCCAGCCTGGCGCGCATCAACCGGGAGGTCAGCCAGGACCTGGGCGGCGCCTCGCGGGTGGATGTGAATCTCCACATGGGCGCAGGCGAGCTCCGCGTGGCAGCGCTCGACGATTCGCCCCGCTTGCTGGAGGGCACGCTGGCCTACCCCGATGGGTGGGCTGCCCCCTCCCTATCATACCAGGTGACGAACGGTCTCGGCCGGCTGGACCTGGAGAGCCGCGGCTCGCGGGGCTGGGTGATGCCCTTTGGCCCATCTCCAGAGGGGGAGAAGTGGACCCTGGGCCTGACGCGTGAGGTGCCGCTGAACATCAGCGTGGACGCCGGTGCGAGCACATCGGAGCTGGACCTGCGGCACTTGCGCCTGCAGGGCCTGGCGGTGAAGGCGGGCGTCGGCCGCATGGAGGTCTTCTTTCCTGGCGAGGGTGCCGGCATCACGGCACGCATCGAGGGCGGGGTGGGCGAACTGGTGCTGCACATTCCCGAGAGCGTGGCGGCGCGCATCAGGGTCAACGGGGGGCTGGGCAGCGTGAACCTCTCGCAGCGTTTCCAGCGCATTGGTGAGCACGCCTATGAGACGGCGGGCTACGGCACGGCCGCCAACCAGTTGGACGTCCAGGTGGATGGCGGGGTCGGCTCGCTGCGGGTGGAGTAGGTACGGGAACCGCCAAGGCCACAAAGAAAAAGGGCACCAGGGTGAAGAGACCTTGGTGCCCTTTGTGGTTTTCGTTTCCGCTACGCGTCGAGGGCGGCGGCCATCGATTCGTCCAAGATGTTGAGGGCCTCGTCGAGCAGTGCCCGCGGGATGTTGAGGGCCGGGCAGAAGCGGATTGTGGAGGCGCCGCAGCCAAGCAGCAGCAGGCCCCGCTCGAAGGCTGCCTGTACCACCGCATCGCGCAGTTGGGGGGCCGGCTCACGGGTGGAGGGGTCGACCACCAGCTCGGCGCCTACCATCAGGCCCTTGCCGCGCACGTCGCCGATCTGTGGGTAGCGGCTCTGCATTTCGTGCAGGCGGTCGATGAGCAGCTCGCCCATGGCCGCGGCGTGGGCCATGTACTCGCCCTCGACCAGGCGCAGCGTCTCCAGAGCCGCCGCGCAGGCCAGAGGGTTGCCGCCGAAGGTGTTCCCGTGCGAGCCCGGTACCCAGGTCATCAGGCTGCTGCGGGCCACAGCGGCGCCCAGGGGCAGGCCCGAGGCGATGCCCTTGGCGACGGTGACGATGTCGGGGACGACACCCTCCCAGTGCTCGATGGCGAACATCTTGCCCGTGCGTCCGATGCCGGCCTGGATCTCGTCATCGACGAAGAGGATGCCGTGCTTCTCGGCCAGCTCCTTCAGGCGCTGGTGAAAGCCGGGCGGCGGGACCACATAGCCCCCCTCGCCCTGGATGGGTTCAACAAAGATGGCGGCCACCTCGCGGGCGGGCACCACGTGCTTGAAGAGCGTCTTTTCGATGTACGAGACGCAGGCCAGATCGCAGGCCGGGTACTCGAGATGGTAGGCGCAGCGGTAGCAGTAGGCGTAGGGCACGTGGCTGACGCCCGGCACCAGGGGCGCGAACCCGTCTCGCTGCACCGCCTTGGACGCGGTCAGCGAGAGCGAGCCCATGGTGCGGCCGTGGAAGGCGCCGATAAAGGCGAGCATGCGCGGGCGCCCGGTGGCGTAGCGGGCCAGCTTGAAGGCTGCCTCGATCGCCTCCGTGCCCGAGTTACAGAGGAACGACTGGTGGGGCTCATCGCCGGGCACCAGGGCGTTCAGACGCTCGGCCAGCTCGATCTCCACAGGATAGTAGAAATCGGTGCCCGACATGTGGAGAAAGAGTTCGGCCTGCCTCTGGATGGCACGCACCACATCCGGATGGCTGTGGCCGGTGGCGCAGACGGCGATCCCTGCATTCATGTCGATGTAGCGGCGCCCCTCGACGTCCCACACTTCCGAGCCACGCCCGCGGTCCATCACAAAGGGGTACGAGCGTGTGTAGGAGGGGGAGAGGGCGGCGGCGTCGCGGGCGACCCAGCGCTCCGCCTCGCCCATCGTCGACGTGGGCTTGTTGGTCTGGACGGACATAGATGCTATCCTCCTTGATAGCCGGCTGGGCCACCGGCCGGTGCCGGCGGCGACAAAAACCAGGCCTCAGCGAGGGGGCCTGGCACGGTTCCCACACTCGCAATCCTCAACTCACCCGCCGCCCACGAAGGGGATCAGCTTGACCACGTCGCCGTCGTGGAGCGGTTCGTTCTTGGCGGCCTGGCGGCCGTTGATGAGCACCATGGCCACCAGGTCGCCGTTGACGCCCAGCTCCTGCAGCACCTGTTCGGTGGTCTTGCCCTCGCCCACTTCCACCGGGACCGTCTCGGCCGGGAAGTAGGGCTTGATGAAGCCGACTGGGATGAGTTGCACCGACATGGTATGGACTACTCCTGCAGCCGGTCGAATCGCGACTTGCCTACAGGCGATCGAGCCCCAGCTCGGCGAGCTTGGCGGCGGTGGGGCGGCCGTCCGAGTCCCAGCCCCGTTGCTGGTAGTACATATCGAGCAGGCGCTCGGCGTCGGCGCGGGCCACCTGCTTGCCGGCAGTGGGGCCGGTGGCCACCGGCTCGCGCCACATGCGCTCGGGCGGCGCATCCCAGGCGCGGCCAAAGCCCGGCACCTCGCGCAGCCAGTAGAGGCGGGTGAGGTTCCAGATGCGCTCCGAGATGTGCAGCAGGTCCTGCCAGGAGCGCGGCACGCCGGTGATCGCCTCCAGGATCGGGGCATAGTGGCCGAGGTCCACCGAAAGCTCGACCCACTGCAGGCGGCAGGCGCCCAGGGTATCGAAGAGCGGGCGGATGTGCTGCAGCTCGATGACTCTGGCTACTTTGTCGGGCGTGATGGCATCGCGGCCGACGGCGATGTCGTACGTGATAGCCCAGGCGCGATTGTGGTGCGCGCCGACGTCGCAGGTCATGTAGGCAAGGAGCATGGCCGGAGCGTTGCGCGACTCGTAGCCGCTCATCTCCATGCCCTTGACCTGGACCGCGTAGGCTTCAGCGCCCTTGCCCCACGTGGCGGCGGCGTGCTTGACGCCTCGCGCCAACGTGGCGCCGAGCCCCTGACGGCCGGCGATCTGCCGCAGCAGGGTGAAGACGACCTCCGGGTCGCCGAAGCGCAGGGTCAGGCCGCCGCTGTCCTGCGGGCCGATGATGCCGCGCTCGAAGCACTCGATGGCAAAAGCCACGGCGTTGCCGGCCGAGATGGTATCGAGCCCGAGTTCGTCACAGAGATAGTTGGCGTAGGCCACATCTTCGATGTTGCCCAGGGCGCAGTCGCCGCCGATGAGGGCGGTGGTCTCGTACTCGGGGCCTTCGACATGTACGCCGTGCTTCTTGCTGAAGGAGTACTTGCCGCAGGGGCTGGGGCAGCCGAAGCAGGCCTTGTCGGTGACGACGATGGCCTGGCGCATCGTCTCGCCGCTCAGCCCTGGGTGGCCCTCAAAGTAGCCCGAGGAAAAGTTGCGGGTGGGGAAGGCGCCGATCTCATTGGCCCAGGTGGTCACCCCGGCGGTGCCGTACCTCTGCCAGGCCTCCAGGCCGGGCGAGGCCTTGCAGGCTGCATAGAGGGCGCGGGCCAGCTCGCGGTAGCGCGCCAGGTCGGCCACCGGGATGGCGTGCGAGCCGCGCACGGCGATGGCCTTCAGCTTTTTGGACCCCATGACCGCGCCCACGCCGCCCCGGCCGGCCTGGCGGCCGAAATCGTGGCTGATGCAGGCAAAGGACACGCCAGCCTCGCCGGCCGGGCCGATGGTGGCAATCTGGAACTCCTCGCCGAGGGCCTGCTTGAGGGCCTTCTCGGTCGTGAGCGAGCCCTGGCCCCAATAGGGGGTGGCGTCGCGCAGCTCGACGCGGTCATCGTCGATGAAGAGGTACACCGGCTTGGCCGCGGCGCCCTGGATGGCGATGGTGTCATAGCCGGCGCATTTCATCTCGGCCGACAGCAGGCCACCTACGCTCGCGCCGGCATAGCCGCCCGTGAGGGGCGATTTGCAGGCGATGTCGCACTTGCCGGCGCCGGGCACAAGCAGGCCCGACAGGGGGCCTGCGGAGACGTAGAGGCGGTTGGCCGGCGAAAGCGGCTCAGTGCCCTGGGGTACCTCACGGTAGAGAAGGTAGGCGCCGACGCCACGCCCGCCCAGGTAATCGCGGGCGAGCTCCTCGGGCATGGGCTCTGCCCACGTACGGCCGCTCGAAAGGTCGACGCGCAGGATGCGTCCGCCGTACCCGAACATGGACTCTCTCCTTTCCTCAGCTCAGCGACAGAACGTCCATGCCGCAGACGGCGATGCAATCGCCGCAGGCATCGCACTTGAAGGGGGCGTCGAGCTCGGGGCGGGTGAAGATAACCTGCTCCGGGCAGGCTTCCTGGCAGGCCAGGCAGCCGGTGCATGCGTCGGCGTCGATGGTGTAAGCGCCGCGGTCGTTCTGGTGGATGGCGTCGGCCGGGCAGACGTCGGCACAGGTCCCGCACTGGGTGCAGGTTCTGACCTCGAAAGTGCCGGGGTCAGGGAAGTGGGGGATGATGGCCAGGGCGGACTTTTTGGGGTTGTTCTCGCCAAAGAGGTGCAGGGAGCAGGCGAGCTGGCAGGCGCGGCATCCCGAACAACGGGTGCTGTCGGCATGTAGGTACATGGGCTCCTCCGCCTTGAGAAGAGAAAACAGGAACCAACAGGAGAAGCATACTCGATGCTCCCTGAAAAGTCAACTGCCTTGACATGGATTCTGCGCCCGGCTATACTGGCAGCCGGTTGCGCCAGAGGCCATGGGCCGGGCTTGACAGAGACGCGGGAACGGTGTAGAATGCGCATAGATACCCCCCATGGGTATCGCCACAGAGAAAGGTTGGGCGGCAGTGGCAGAGGGCATGGAGCAGGCACGGAGTGAGGCCCTGCGTCGTCTGCGACGCGTGGAGGGGCAGATCCGTGGCTTGCAGCGCATGGTGGAGGAAGGCAAGGACTGTGAGGCCATCCTCACACAGTTGATGGCCGCCCGAGCCGCACTCGACAAGGCGGGGCTCTTCATTGTCGAGCGTCACCTGGCCGAGTGCCTGCGCGGCACCGCCGACGAGCAGGTGAAGAACCGGCTTTATCGGATCGTCGAGTTGTTCCTGCGCTTTGGAGTATCCGGAGAGTCCGGAGAGAGGAGTAGCGGAGATGGCTACGGAACCGGTGGAAGTGACTGATGCGACCTTTGAGAAGGAAGTGCTGCAGGCGAACACCCCTGTCCTGGTGGATTTTTGGGCGGCCTGGTGTGGCCCCTGCCGCATGATCGCCCCGGTGGTGAAGGAGATCGCGAGCGAGCAGGCAGGTGCCCTCAAGGTTGGCAAGCTCGATGTGGACCAGAACCCAGCGACGGCGACACGCTTTGGTGTGCAGAGCATCCCCACGTTGATCGTCTTCAAGGATGGCCAGCCGGTGGAGCGCATCGTGGGCTACATGCCCAAGGAGCGCCTCATGGAGCGGGTTCGGCCGCATCTGGCGGCGGCGCCTGAGAAGAAGTAGGCACAAGCACACCCATCCCGGGCGGGGAACGAGGCGGGGTAGCCACGGCACGTGGAGACCCCGCCTTCTTGTTGGGTGCGCCTGGGTGGTTGGGCGGCCGAACGCCACAGTGACAGGGCCTGCTGTGCCTATGCGGGGCACTTGCAGAAATGCCGCGTTGGGCGTACCATCAAAGCAAGGACCTGTATCGCGGACCGGTGGAGGCCCGCTCTCCCTCAGCTAGCGGAAGGCAGGACGTGGATACCCGCACGCACATCATCGTGGATGGCGAAGGCCTCAAGATCGAGGACGTCGTGGCGGTGGCCCGTGCCTACCGGGAGCCCGCTCGAGTTCAGGTAGACCTGGCGCCGGGCGCGCGCGAGCGTGTCGTCCGTGCCCGCGAAGCTGTGGACCACTTTCTTGCCTGCGGCGATGTGGTCTATGGCGTCACCACTGGCTTTGGCCATTTCAAGAGCCGCATCATTCCGCCGGCCGACACGGAGCGGCTGCAGCAGAACATTCTGCTCAGCCATGCCGTGGGCGTCGGAGAACCGCTCGACGAGGCGACGACGCGGGCGGTGATGCTCATCCGTGCCAATACACTCGCCAAGGGGCACTCGGGAGTGCGAGTCGAGACGGTCGAGCGGCTGCTCGCCGCGCTCAATGCCGGGGTGCATCCACGCATCCCCTGCAAGGGGTCATTGGGGGCATCGGGCGACCTGGCGCCCCTGGCCCACATGGCTCTGGTGCTGGTGGGGCAGGGCGAAGCGACCTACCGTGGCGAGCTATTGCCGGGCGGCGAAGCGCTGCGCCGGGCAGGCCTCGAGCCGCTCACCCTGGGCGCCAAGGAGGGACTGGCCCTCACCAACGGCACGGCGTTCATGACCGCGATTGGCTCGCTGGTCACCTGGCGCGCCGAGCAGTTGGCTCAGGTGGCCGACATCGCCGGTGCCCTCTCGTGCGAGGCGCTGCACGCCACGCCGCGCGCCTTCGATGAGCGCATCCACGCCGTGCGGCCCCATCCGCGGCAGATGGCCTGCGCGGCCTACCTGCGACGGCTGCTGGAGGGCTCGCAGTTCCTGCGGCCTGATGACCCCCTGAATGTGCAAGACGCGTACACCCTGCGCTGCATGCCCCAGGTGCACGGCGCCGCGCGCGACTCCATCGCCTATGCCCGCTGGGTGCTGGAGATCGAGCTCAACAGCGCCACCGACAACCCCCTGATCTTCTTCGAAAACGATGGCACGCCCGTCTGCCTCTCCGGCGGAAACTTCCACGGCGAGCCGGTGGCGCTGGCCATGGACTATCTGAAGACCGCACTGGCCGAGATTGGCAACATCTCTGAGCGGCGGGTGACCCGCCTGACCGACGATGCCTCGAACCAGGGCACGCTGCCGGCCTTCCTGATCAAGCACGGCGGCCTGAACTCGGGCTTTATGCTCGCCCAGTACACCGCGGCGGCGCTGGCCTCCGAGAACAAGGTGCTGGCCCACCCGGCCAGCGTCGACACGGTGCCTACCTCGGCCAACACCGAGGACCACGTGAGCATGGGGCCCATCGCCGCGCGGCAGGCAGAGGAGATCCTGGAGAATGTGGAGACCATCCTGGCCATCGAGCTGCTCGCCGCGGCGCAGGGGATCGACTTTCGCCGCGAGGTGCTGGGCAACGTGCGGTTGGGCCGCGGCACCGCGCCGGCCTATGCGCTGATCCGGGAGCGCGTGCCCTTCCTGGAGCACGATGCCTATATGGCGCCGCTGATCGAGGCGGTGCTGGAGCTGGTGCGGAGCGGCGAGCTCGTGCGGGTGGTGAACGAGGGAACCGCGGAACTGGGGAACTGAGGGAATTGGGGGAACTGACGGAACTGGGGAACTGAAGGGGGGAGCGCGAAGGGAGCGAAGGGAGCGCGAAGGGCGCGCGAAGGCAGCGCGAAGGCAGCGCGAAGGGCGCGAAGGCAGCGCGAAGGACGCGAAGGGAGCGCGAAGGTGGGAGGTGAGGCCTCTGTGTCCGTATCACTTCACCCCCATCCCCTCAGTTCCGCCAGTTCCCCAGTTCCATCAGTTCCTTCTTGCAGAAAGGAGTTGCGGCATGGGTGCTCGTGTGGTGCGTGCGCCGCGGGGGATGGCGCTCTCTTGCAAGGGCTGGGGCCAGGAAGCGGCGATGCGCATGCTGATGAACAACCTGGACCCGGAGGTGGCCGAAAAGCCCGATGAATTGATCGTCTATGGCGGCCGGGGCAAGGCGGTGCGCTCGTGGCGGGCCTTCGACGCCATTGTGGCCGCGCTGAAGGAGCTGGAGAACGACGAGACCCTGCTCGTGCAATCGGGCAAGCCGGTGGCCATCTTCCGCACCCATACCGATGCGCCGCGGGTGCTGATCGCCAACGCCAACCTGGTGCCGGCCTGGGCCACGCAGGAGCATTTCGATGCCCTCGACGCTGCCGGGCTGACCATGTACGGCCAGATGACCGCCGGGTCGTGGATCTATATCGGCACGCAGGGTATCCTGCAGGGGACGTACGAGACCCTGGCCTCGGCCGCCCAGCGCCACTTCGGCGGCTCGCTGCGGGGCCGCTTTGTGCTCACCGCCGGCCTCGGCGGCATGGGCGGCGCCCAGCCGCTGGCCGTCACCATGAACGAGGGCGTCGGCCTGATCGTGGAGGTGGACCCGGCCCGCGCTCGGCGACGCCTCGATACGCGCTATGTGGATGTGGTGGTCGACAACCTGGAAGAGGCGATGACCCTGGTGGAGGAGGCGCTGCGGCGCAAGGAGCCCAAGTCGGTCGGCCTGATCGGCAACGCCGCCGAGGTCTACCCGGAGCTGGTGGCGCGCGGCGTGCGCCCCGACGTGGTGACCGACCAGACCCCCGCCCACGACCCCATGAGCTACGTGCCGGCAGGGATGAGCCTCGAAGAGGCCACGCACCTGCGGCAGGAGGACCCGGAGGCCTACCGCCGGCGCGCGCTCGAGTCGATGGCCGAGCACGTGCGGGCCATGCTGGCCTTCCAGAAGCAGGGCGCAGTGGTCTTTGACTATGGCAACAACCTGCGCCAGCGCGCCTACGACGCGGGCGTGAAGGATGCCTTCGACTTTCCCGGCTTTGTGCCCGCCTTTGTGCGGCCGCTCTTCTGCGAGGGCAAGGGGCCGTTCCGTTGGGCGGCGCTCTCGGGCGACCCGGAGGACATCTGGGTGACCGACGAGGTGGTGCAGCGCGAGTTCGCCT
>Ga0272448_1000909_pt1 | contig 42294 bp, 35 predicted proteins | sample YNPCB0191_FD_202220 | JGI IMG/M metagenome (GOLD analysis project Ga0272448, IMG submission 202220) | Hot spring sediment microbial communities from Yellowstone National Park, WY, United States - YNP-CB-019-1 | ecosystem: Environmental > Aquatic > Thermal springs > Hot (42-90C) > Sediment...
CTCAACCCTTATTTGTAAAGCATTAATCATGACTTAATCAATCCTTTCAACTCATTAACTAATGCTTCCTTCATATACCTCAAACCAACAATCCCCTGGTTACCATGTACCGTCCCTGTAACAAATTCTGCTGGTGGATGACGAGGCTCGGTTCTGTGAACTAACCGCGGAAAATCTGCGCGCTGCCGGTTATGAGGTTGAGAATCTGACCAGCGGCACTGAGGCGTTGAAGAGAATCAAGACCGGCAGTTATGATGTCGTCATTACTGACCTGAAGATGGTGCCGGTTGATGGCTTGGCAATACTGGCTGCCACCAAGCAGGAAAAACCGGAAACCGAGGTTTTAATATTAACCGGTTACGGCACGATTCCAACTGCGGTTGAGGCGATGCGTCAGGGTGCATTTGACTTTATTACCAAACCGGTAACACTTGACCATCTGCTTACCGTTCTCAAGAAGGTTAAGGAGTTGCGCCAAACAAGGCAAGAAAACAAAATTCTCAAACAGGAGTTGAAGACCACCAGCCGGTTTATTGAACTGGTCGGCGAGAGTCCGGCGCTGAAAAGGGTGCGGAGCCTGATTGACAAGGTTGCTTATAGCGATGCCACGGTGCTGATTACCGGGGAAAGCGGCACCGGCAAGGAACTGATTGCCCGGATGATTCACCGCACCAGCCCACGCGCCGATAAGGCTTTTCTGGTTGTGCATGCTGCCGCTTTACCAGAGACGCTTCTGGAATCGGAGCTGTTTGGGTATGAAAAAGGTGCATTTACCGGTGCTACCAGCGCAAAACCGGGCCGGCTGGAACAGGCTGAAGGCGGCACCCTCTTTTTGGACGAAATCGGCGAGATCAGCGCCCAGTTACAGGTTAAACTGCTCCGTTTTTTGCAAGATCGGACCTTTGTGCGTCTGGGTGGAACCAGGACAATAACGGTTGACACAAGAATCATCGCGGCAACCAACCGCAATCTGCTTGAGGAAATTAAAGCCGGCCGGTTCAGGGAGGACCTTTATTACCGGCTGGCGGTATTTCCAATTACCGCTCCGCCTCTGCGAGAACACAAAGAGGACATCCCCCCGCTCTACGAACATATCTTAGCCCGCCTTGGCTACCAGCGCCGACTTTCACCCGCGGTTATCAAATTACTCATTGATTACGAATGGCCTGGCAATGTTCGTGAACTAGAGAATGTGTTAGAGCGGGCACTGATTCTTTCGGCTGGAGCAGAAATTCTGCCCCAGCATCTCCAATTCCCCGAACCGATGGCGGTCGGGAAAGGCACAACCGTTACCACATCCGCTCTGCTGCCAGCGCTGGAAAGACAGATGGTGGAAGAGGCGCTTAAACGGGCAGGCGGAAACAAGTCAAAAGCGGCTAAACTCTTAGGCATATCCCGGCGAATGCTATATACTAAAATTGCCAAGTATGGCATAAAAGAGGAAAACCCAGAATGAGCAAACTGGCACACAAATTGCATATGGATATATAAGATGATAAGAAGAACTGAAGTATTGATTTTGCTTTCTCTCGGGGCAGTTTTTGCTCAGAGTCCAGACAAGGTCCGCCAGGAACTGGAAAGAACCGATCAGGTTATCCAGCAGGCAAGGTTGTTGGTAGAGCCGGCTAATAACCTGGATGCGCAGGCAATTCTCGACCAGGCGATTGAGGTTCAGAATTCCGCCTGGGATGGTTATCGGAGAAGGCGCTACCGCTGGGCATACAGCCGGACTCTGGCAGCAAGACAACGGGCAAGGGAGGCGATGGAATTGATTGCCAATTTCCCACAACGGGTGGAGGCTGAGCTCCGTCGCACCGAGGAGTTGAAAAATGAAGCCGGGCCAACAATAATTAGAATGAATGAGCCCCGCGCCTGGGAGTTATGGGAGATGGCGCAGAGTGAACAGGCGACGGCCCGCAGTTATTTTGCGCGGCGTCGGTTCAGGCTCGCACTCCGATTTACCCTTGCCGCGCGCAACCATCTTCTTGAATTATTAGCAATAGCAAGGCGGTGGCTTGTTCCCGAGAAAGTTCAGGCAGAGCTTGAACGCACCGAATGGCTGCTTGAACAGTCAACTGAACCGGTCCGGTTGAGTAATGACCTCAGGGCGCAGGAGATGTTTGCCCGGGCCGGAGAATGGCAGGCCCAGGCACGAAATAAATTCCAAACCAGATTATACGGCCAGGCGCTGAAATTAACTCTTGCCAGCCGGGATTTGGTGTTTCGTGCCTGGGGAATGGTAAAAGGCACGCCGAATGCGGTTTTTGTCCAGTTGGCACTCGACGAGACTGACCATCTAATTGCCCAGTGGTTGGAAAAGATCAATCAGGAGGGAGATGCTGAAATTAAAGGAATGCTTGAGCAGGCGCTAACCCACCAAAAAAATGCCCGCGATTTTCTCTCCGCGGGCAATCTGCTGGAGGCGTTTCAAGAAACTAATCTGGCACGACGGCTTTTAAACCGGGCGATTGAATTGATTGACTCCCAGGAAACCGCCCCGGTGCAAAAGTAATGCCTTTTCTCCTGCTAATGATCGGGTTGACAACAAAAAATGAGCTTGGTATTGCCGGGGACTATTCGAACCAGCGCTATACAATTACCGACACCACCACCCGCGATACCAGCGACATCAGCACCGAACTGCGAACCTTCTGGTCCTTTTACTTGAGTTCAGACAAATCAGGACAGAATCTGCAGAGCGACAATGGACTCTATCTTTCAACCACGTCTTTGCGCGACCATTTTAATTTCAACTTCAGTACCGACCTAAACCGGTTAGTAAGACTTACTACTGAGTATAACGGCGAACTGCGCTACTGTCATAACCGGCTCCCGATTGGCGGTGAGACCTTGCCCTCCCCATCCTACCTCAACAATAATTTCCAATTGAAATGCGACCTCGCCCCGAGCAGAATTTTTTCCTTTGTTATCAGTGAGAACCTTGAATTTCAGCACTACCTGCCGACAGACAGTTGCAACTATAACTATTCACTCAACCGGACCGGAATCGGTGTTAACGTCGACGCCAGCGATCTATCCCAGTTTACGATGAACTACAATTACAACCGCCTCTGGGCGCAGAACCAAACCGGGCGGGATTACCTTGAACACATCCTTACGCTTGACTGGGACAACTATCTGGGGATTGACAGACATTTGACATTAAATAACCAGTTTAGCCGGCGTATTTACTTTGACCGAATAAGCAGTTACTGGGAGGAAACACCCAGTTTATCCTTCAGTTGGACCTTCAGTCCGGCAATGGAAGTGACCCTCGATGAAAACCTTCGTTTCACCTATTTTGATGAAACTTCTGTCGTGTATCAAAATCAGGTGGAAAACAGGCTCGGGCTGGGGTTGGAATCCAGGGTGGGCGAGTGCTGGACATTTCGCTGCGGACCCCAGGTTGAGTTAACGCGTTCTTTACCCCGGCACACGGCTCAGGACTATCAGGAGATTGCCCTGCTTCTCGGCGTTGACCTGTTCCAATCCAGCCGGTTCTGGGGTTCAGTTGATGACCGGTTCGGTAAACGGCGCTATCTCTTTGCCGATTCCGGATTTCAGTCTGATTACCGGTTTAATGAGTTCAGTTTTCTGGGCAACTGGAATATCATCACAACCAGCCGGGGCGGTCTCAGCCTGCAGATGATGGCAAGCATTGCCCCGGAATGGCACCAAGAAACAGTTGATAATCTTGCCGCCGCCACTTACTCCTTGGAAATGAAATATTCCTGGTAACCAGATTTCTCCATCTTAAACGGGCTGAGGACGGGTTAATAGTTTTTAACAACCTTACGAACACTAATGGAGATACAACCTCAGATAGGACTCGGTGAGCGAATCAGGGTTTGAATCGGTGAGTCAGTCTGAGTGTCAATCCGGGTCTGACTCACCATTTTACTCACCGAATGACTCTGTGAGTCTATCTCTGAGGGAATCGGTGAGTTATACCATCAGTGATTCGGGGTTTGATTTGCGGAGTGATTCACCGGGTGAACCACCGGGTCCCCCCCGGGTCACTCCCCCAGTCACTCCCCGAGTGCAATTCAGGCCGTTTTTTCTAACCAATTTCCGAGATATAATTGATTGATAATTAAATGCTTATCATATTATCAAGCATTTTTATCATTAAAGCCTTATCAGAGGACAGACGCTACAAGACCAAAAATGGCTCTCAATTCCAAGACATTCTTCAACTTATCATTTCCCAATTACCGAATACCCAACGGCTTGGTTGGAAAAAGGAAAAGTAAGGCTAAAGGCGGAGAATACTGGCCGGGTCAATTGGCTTGCCCAGTTTGCGAACTTCAAAGTGAAGATGAGGCGCGCTTGCCCTGCCGGTCATCCCCACTTTACCGATAACTTGGCCAACCCGAACCGTATCACCCTGATTAACCAGCCAAGTGGAAAGATGACCATAATAGGTCTCATAACCAGATGCGTGACTGAGCAGGATAAATCTGCCCAACTGTTTATCTGTTCCCCGGCCGGTCACAATTCCGTCAGCCGCAGCGCGCACCGGACTTTCCTTTGGCGCTGCGAGGTCAACCGCCATATGCTCGGAATCGGCACTGCGGGAGATAGCATAGCCCGAGACCGGCACCAGGACCGGCACCGGATATTTTCCCCAAGGTTGATTTCTTATCCAGTTCGGAATCTCAAAGGAGTCCGTCGGCGCACCTCCCCAGTTAATTGGCGGTGGTGTCAGCTCAACACCCAACATCTTTGACAGTTTTTCCCCTTCCGTCTCCAGAAACTCCAGCCTTTCCTTTAGCATGGTCACCTTTTTGAACTCCCGCTCCAGTTGCTGGTTGCGCCGGGTAAGATAACTGAGCCGGTAAAACCGATACGCACCCGAGGCAACCAGTCCGAAGGCAACAAACACCAATAGCGCCATCAGACCGAGGAGAACAATCAGTAATCTTGCCAGACCCAGAGGCAGACTGAACCGCAGGGAATTGGGGGTATAGTTACCAAAGATGAAGACCGTAATCGCCTTTTTGGTCATCTATGATTTTTTAATCAGTTTATAAATTCGCTCCAGGTCCTCAAGCGAAAAAAAGTCAATCGTCACCCGGCCCGGCGATTTTCCCGGCAGCGTGATCAAAACTCTTGTGCCCAAAAACTCCTGCAGACTCTCCTCCAGTTCCTGAATGTGGACATCCTTGGCCGGCTTCTCCTTCTCAACCCGGGTTTTAACTTTCCTTTCGCCGCAGAGCCGTTCCAGGGTTCGGACCGAAAGCCCCTCGGCTATCACCCTTTCGCAGAGTTCAACCTGTTCCCTCCGGCTGGAAAGGGCAAGAAGCGCCCGGGCATGTCCGGCAGTAATCTGCCCAGAAGCCAACGCATCCCGAACCTTAAAGGGCAGTGTTAGCAGCCTGAGGGCATTGGTAATGGTGGAACGGTCCTTGCTCACCCGGCGGGCAATCTCATCATGGGTAAGGCTGAACTGTTCAGCAAGTGCCTTGTAGGCAAGCGCCTCATCAACCGGGTTTAAATCCTGGCGCTGGATATTCTCAATCAATGCCATCTCCAGCATCTCGCGGTCTTCGACCGACCGCACAACCGCCGGAACCGTCTCCAGCCCCGCTACCTTTGCCGCCCGCCATCGCCGCTCACCCATCACCAGTTCATAACCATCTCGCCGCCTCCTGACCACCACCGGCTGCAGCACACCTTTCTCCTTAATTGATGCCACCAGCTCTAAAAAACTGGCGCTGTTTTCATCCTCCTTTGTCACCCGGGGTTGAAACGGATTGGGACGGATCTCCGCGACCGGAATCGGTCGCGACTCGGCGGCAAGCACCTCCTGGGTCCTTTCCGGGATAATCGCTCTCAAACCCTTGCCCAGCGCCTTACGATTCATCGCTTTTCCTGCTCATCCCGTGTTTTGCCAGCAGTTCGTCGCTTAAAGCCAGGTATGCCTGAGCACCTGATGACTGTCCGTCATAGGCAAAGATGGGCTTGCCAAAACTGGGCGCCTCAGCCAGACGGACACTGCGGGGGATGATGGTGTTAAAAACCTGCTCACAGAAAAACTCCCGCACCTCCCTTTCCACCTGCTGGCAAAGAAGGAGCCGGGCGGAAAACATCGTTAAAAGCACCCCCTCAATCTCCAGCCGGGGGTTGAGGCTGGAACGGACCAGGTTGATGGTTTCAAGCAACCTTGACATTCCTTCTAGGGCATAATACTCAGCCTGAACCGGCACCAGCACACCTTGGGCAGCAACCAAGCTGTTGATGGTTAAAAGCAAAAGTGAAGGTGGACAGTCAATGATGATAAATGAGTAACGGGGTTCAATTAGGTTCAGCGCCCTGGCAAGCCGGAATTCCCGCTGTTCCACATCAACCAGTTCCACTTCGGCGCCGGCAAGATTGATTGTTGCCGGTAGCAAATCCATCCCTTCAAAGCAGGTAGGGATTATGGCATCCTCAACACGCTGTGCCTCGAGCAAAACCTCATAAACCGAGACGGAAAGGGTTGTTCGGTCAACGCCCAACCCAACCGTCGCATGCGCCTGCGGGTCCATATCCACCAAGAGCACCCTTGGCTGGCGCAGTGCCAGTCCGGCGGCAAGGTTGATGGCGGTGGTGGTTTTACCCACGCCGCCCTTCTGATTACAGACCGCGATCCGGCGTGCCATTATCAAAAATTTAGCCGAGAACTCCCGCCTGTCAAATGAAGATGGTTGCCCGTGCTGAATTCTGTTTTTGTTCCCGTCTGGGTAAGGGGTTAGTGCGGGGATTGACCAGCTGCAGAATTAAGATAAAATCAACAGCAGATGGAAAGGATTGTGAGTGAGATCCAGGCCGGGAAATTCCGCCCGGTTTATATCCTGTTCGCCTCGGACCCAAGCCAGGCTGATGATTTGATCGAGTTATTGAAGGATAAACTGCTCACCCCTGGTCTTGAGGCATTTGACTATGAGACAATCAGCGCCGGTGATATCGGGCGGTCAGATGCGCTTTCCATGGAGATGGTCCTGCAACGGACAAAACAGCCGCCCATCAGCGCCCAACGCCGGCTGGTTGTTATCAGGCATCTCGAAGAAATGGACAGTAAAGGGCTCTTGGATTTGTGCCACGGGCTCTTAAAAGTTCCGGATTCAACCACGCTCGTGGCGGTGTGTGATTATGACCGGAAGTTAAGCAGCGTGTTCCAAAAGGCCGGTGTGAGTAAGTGGGTGATTGCGTTGCCGGCAGCAAAAAATCAAGAGTTGCGCACCCAGGTGCGAGACTGGGCAGAAAGGGCAGGTTTGACAATAACCGCTGATGCCATCGAACTGCTGATTGAAATTGCCGGTGAGAGCAGCACTCTGCTCAAAGGCGAAATTGAAAAACTTGCCACCGCCCTCGGTGCGCCTGGGGAGGTGACAGTGGAAACAATCAGGAAATACGCCTGTTCGACCCGGGTGTTTGAGTTGCGCGATTATGTCCGGCATTGTCTTGACCGGAATGTCAGGAAGTCACTGCCACTATTGCACAGACTGGAGGCGGCCGGTGCCGAGCCAATCATGATTCTTGCCTGGCTCACCTATGGCCTGCTTGATGTGTTGGCGGTTAAGTCCGGCCTCCGGACGAAGAGGTCACTCTGGCGCGCAGGTGAAAATGCACCCGACCGCTGGAGCACTGAGATGCTGAAAAAAGCCCTGCACAAGCTTTACCAGATAAATCTTGAAATTCTAAGGGGGTATCCCGAGCCTTTTGCGCTCCTGGATATCTGGACAGTTGGCACCGGAATAAAAGGAGAGCGGTTATGAACGATTACCCAATTAGAGATATTGAAATGCGCTGGCAGGCGTTCTGGGAGAAACATGGGGTCTTTCATACCAGTGAGGACCCCAAGCGGAAGTATTATGTGCTGGTGATGTTTATCTATCCTTCGGGTGATATGCATATGGGGCACGCCCGCAATTACTGCATCGGCGACTGTATCTGCCGTTTAAAGAAGTTGCAGGGTTATGATGTCCTCCATCCGTTTGGTTGGGATGCATTTGGCCTGCCGGCAGAGAATGCCGCCATTGAACATAACATCCCGCCCTGGGTCTGGACCTTTGACTCCATCAAACTGTGCAAACAGAACCTGAAACTTCTGGGTATTGCCTATGACTGGAACCGGGAGGTAACCACCTGTCTCCCTGAATACTACCGCTGGAACCAATGGCTTTTTTTAAGGTTCTATGAACGCGGACTCGCCTACCGGAAGGAGGCTTATGTCAACTGGTGTCCGCGCTGTCAAACCGTGCTGGCCAACGAACAGGTTATCGACGGCAGATGCTACCGCTCCAGTTGTGCCACTCCAATTGAAAAGAAAAAACTGACCCAGTGGTTTTTCAAGATTACCGATTACGCCCAGGAACTGCTCGATGGCATTGACGAACTTGCCGGCTGGCCCGAAAGCGTCAAGACCATGCAGCGTAACTGGATTGGCAAATCGGTTGGTGTTGAGGTTGACTTTCAACTGGAGGACGGAACCAAGTTGCCGGTTTTTACCACCCGACCGGACACGCTTTATGGGGTAACATTTCTGGCACTGGCACCGGATGCCCCGCTGGCAGAAACCATTGCCCGAGGGACCGACCATGAACCGGCGGTAAGGGATTTCTGCCACCGGGTAGTTTTGCAGCCGGAGATTGAGCGCACCGCTCTGGACAAGGAAAAAGAGGGTATTTTCACCGGGCGACAGGCCATCAACCCGCTGACCAAAGAGAAGGTGCCGATTTACATTGCCGACTTTGTTTTAGCCAGTTATGGAACCGGAATGGTGATGGGTGTTCCTGCCCATGACCAGCGGGACTTCGAGTTCGCCCGTAATTACAAACTGCCGATCAGGGTGGTAATTCAGCCCAGGGGAGGCAGACTGTTACCCCAAGATATGAGTGCGGCTTATACCGAGCCCGGGATAATGGTCAACTCCGGACCGTTTGACGGTTTGTGGTCCGAGGATGGTATGGAAAGGGTAATTGAACACTTAGAAAAACAGGGCCTGGGCAGGCGTAAAACCCTTTACCGGCTCAAGGACTGGCTAATCTCAAGGCAGCGCTACTGGGGGACCCCGATTCCGATGATTCACTGCGAAAAATGCGGGATTGTCCCGGTGCCGGATAAAGACCTGCCCGTGCTTTTGCCCCCCCAGGTCAAGGATTACAAGCCCAAGGGTAAATCGGTCCTGGCCGGGGTTGAGGAGTTTATCAATACCATCTGCCCGAAATGTTCTGGACCGGCAAGGCGCGACCCGGACACGATGGATACCTTTGTTGACTCCTCTTGGTATCATTTGCGCTACACCGACCCCCATAATGAGCATCGGCCATTCAGCCGGGAGCATGCGGATAAGTGGCTGCCGATCGATGAGTATATTGGCGGGATTGAACATGCCTGCGGGCACCTCATCTTCTTTCGTTTCTTCACCCGGGTGCTTGCAGATATGGGTATGCTAAAGGTAAAGGAACCCTGCAAGGTGCTCCATACCCAGGGGATGGTTTCACTTGAGGGCAGGACGATGTCGTCATCAAAGAAGCACGGTGTCTGGGTTGGACCATTTGTCAAGGAGCATGGTGCGGACTGTGCCCGCCTGGCGGTGCTCTTTGCTGCGCCGCCGGAAAAGCCCCTGGAATGGAGTGACGACCTGGTTATCGGTGTCAAACGGTTTCTGGCCCGGGTCTGGCGTCTCTATCAGGATTATTTCCATTCACGTGATTTTAACCCCGAGGCCATTCCGGCTCATTTGGAGCCCGGAAGGTTTTCGGCACCGGAAAGGGAGTTGTATATCTATCTGAACCAGACCCATCAGAAGGTCATCAGAGATTCAGAAGGGTTTCAGTTCAATACCGCCATCAGTGCCCTGATGGAGTTTCTCAACCGCCTCTATCTCTTTACTGACCGCCGGTCGCCGGTGTTCGGGTTCGCCCTGAAGAGGTTTGTCTTCCTCCTTGCACCATTTGCCCCCCATCTGGCTGAGGAGTTGTGGCATCAGTTCTATCCGGACCGGGGTTCAATCTTTCAGGAAAAACTTCCCGATTATGATGAGGGCTTTCTTGTCTTTGATCGGATGGAAATTCCGGTTCAGATTAACGGCAAATTGCGGGCAAGGGTGGTCGTGAGCCGCGCCGCAAATCAAGATGAAATCAAACAGACCGCGCTCAAGAACGAAACGGTTGCCGGCTATATTCAGGGGAGAAAGATCAGCCGCATCATCTATGTTCCGAACAGGCTGCTCAACATTGTTCTCGAATAGGAGGTGGAAATGAAAGGTATGTTCTGGTTTCTTTTGTTTATCCTTGCCTTGCTCTTCGGGTATCTGATTTTCAACTTTGTCTATCACCGTTCCCAGCAGGCTGGGATTGTGGTGTTTGAGGTCGGGGCAGACACAATCAAGGCGTATGAGCAGCGGGTCGCTGAACTGGAGCAAACTGCGAAAAGGATCCGCAGCCGGGTCCCAATGGCACCGATCAATGAGCGCTGGCGTCTGGAGCGAAGGCTGGCGGTGCTGGATGAGGAGATAAGGAATTTGAAGGTGGCGGTGGAGCAGTGGCGGAGTGCCCGGACCCAAAAGTCTGCCGCAGACATATACCGGCAGTGCATCCTGCTGTATGGCAAGGCTGCGGGTGTCTGTGAAGTTCTAACTGAGGATACCCTGCCGCTGGTGCGGCCTCAGGAGTAAAGGAAGGGATTGGACCGGATTTTAGTCCTGGACTTCGGTTCCCAGTATACCAAGTTAATCTGCCGCAGGATCAGGGAACTGCAGGTCTATGCCGAAATCGTCCCTTTTAACATCAGCCCGGAACAGGTGCTTGAGCAAAAGCCGAAAGGTTTAATATTTTCCGGTGGCCCGGCAAGCGTAACACTAAAACCGGCGCCCAGGCCCGATTTTGCCCTGTTCAATCTCGGTCTCCCGATTCTGGGTATCTGCTACGGGATGCAACTGGCGGCACAACTTTTGGGTGGGCGGGTGACACCGGCTGGCGCCCGTGAGTACGGGCAGGCCCGATTTCATAAAACCAAAACCAGTCCGCTTTTTTTTAGTCTGCCGGTCCAGTTTCCAGTCTGGATGAGCCATGGTGATTCAATCAGTTGTTTGCCCAAAGGGTTTGTGAAACTGGGCCGGACGGTCCAGCTACCGATTGCGGCAATGGCGGACGAAGCCCGACGCATTTACGGTGTCCAGTTTCACCCGGAGGTTGAACACACCCCCTTAGGCAGAAAGATCCTTGCCAACTTCCTTTTCCGCATCTGCCGTTGCCAGCCCGCCTGGACAATGAAAAATTTCATTCGGGAGAAGACCGCGGAGATAAAGGAGCGGGTCGGTAACGAAAAGGTGCTGTGTGCAGTTTCGGGTGGGGTTGATTCCACCGTGATGGCAACCCTGCTCGCTCAGGCGCTGGGTAGGCAACTGACCGCCGTTTTTGTTGACAACGGGCTTCTGCGTCTGAACGAGGCGGAGGATGTGCTCAGGATGCTCAAACCCAGACTGCCACTCCTTTTCATCCCGGCGCAGCAGAGGTTTCTCACGCGGCTCCAAAGTGTTTACGACCCGGAGAAAAAGCGCCGGATAATTGGCAGGGAGTTTATCCGGGTTTTTCAGGAGGTGGCGGAACGGGCGGGCGGAATAAGATTCCTTGCCCAGGGCACGCTCTATCCGGATTTAATTGAGTCCCGTTCTGCCTTTGGCGGTCCCTCGGCAACAATCAAGACCCATCACAATGTCGGTGGTTTGCCCCGGAATCTGCCCTTTGAACTGATTGAGCCGTTAAAGGAACTGTTCAAGGACGAGGTCCGGGCGCTCGGCCAGGCTTTAAGGATTCCGGGAAAAATTCTTGAGCGTCATCCCTTTCCCGGACCCGGTCTGGCGGTAAGGATTTTAGGTGCGGTGACACCCCAGCGGCTGAGCCTACTCCGGCAGGCGGACCATATCTTCATTTCCGAGTTGCGTTCTGCCGGGCTTTACCACCGGGTCTGGCAGGCGCTGGCGGTTCTGCTGCCGGTGCGTTCGGTCGGTGTGATGGGTGACAGACGGACCTATGAGAATGTGGTTGCCCTGCGGGCGGTAACATCCACTGATGCGATGACCGCGGACTGGGCTAGGCTGCCTCAAGACCTGCTCGCCCGGGTTGCCCGGCGCATCACCAATGAGGTCAAAGGCATTAACCGGGTGGTCTATGACATCTCTTCCAAACCGCCCGCAACAATTGAGTGGGAATAGGGGTTATTCTGAAGGCAGGGCGTTGATTGAGTCAATATAAGCCTGATTCAAACCGGTGGAATCGGTAATCATATAGACCGCACGCTGAATCATTCCCAGGTCAAGGTCAATCCGCTTGTTGCGCACCAGTTCTGCCAGTTGCCTTAACCCGGCATTGTCGGCCAAAGGGCCTAAAAGAAAGGTATCAGACTCAGCCGGAATCAGCCGGCGCCGGTTACAGCAGAAAACCCCTAAAACCAGACTGGTGCTTTGGGTGCCAATCGTCAGCTGGTGCTCCTTGAGCATTACCATATGCTGGGTTGAGTTCTTGATGGAAGTGAAAAGCAGCCCGGCCGGCAGTGTGTCATAGGCAAATGCCGAGCCGGCTGATTTTGCCTTCATCTCAAGGGTATATAGCCCGTGCGGGCTGAAATGGCGCCGGTCACCGGTTATGGAAATCAGGCTGATGCCCGGGTTCAGATTGAACTGGGAACCGGTAGGCTGAAAATCCTGGGGCGGAAAAAGGTTATCACAGGCAAGCAGAGCCAGCATCACAACCAAGGCTGTCCGCTTTACCACCTCACTCATTTCCATCTTTTTCTCCTACCTTTATTTCCCATCCGAGAAAGAATTTGCCGAGCTTGCTCTGTCTCAGGGCAGGTTTTTAAGCGCCTCCCTCGTCTCATCAGTCAAGCCCTCGCCATCGGTTATCTCAAACAGAGCCTCCTGTGCCAACTCAACCGCATCCTCATAATCCAGATGTTTATCTCGCAGCAGAGTAAAAAGTTCGCACAACTCCCTTTCCCAGACCTGAATGTTAATCTCATAAAACGACTCATCATCCGGTTCGTCCAGGTCCTCGTTGGCACAATAGGTCGGTAGCAGAATGAGCGTATCCTGGTCAGCTGGCACCGAAAATGAGAAACTCTGCAAGAGCATCATATACTGATACTCATGATTTAACGGACTGAAAACCAGTCCCTCAGGCATTGTTACCGCTATCCGCTGCTGGGTGTTGTTCAAGACCGTAAGAGCCAGGGGTAGAAAGGATGTTGCTATCTCATCATCATAACCGATTATTTGGCGCACCTCAAGACCGCTGGGCAGTTTATAGGGCTTGCCGCCAATCGGCTCAAAATGCCCCCTTTCCCACTGTCGCTCGGGCATTTTATCACAGATGCCACCAAGCAAAAAAATGCCGGCCAAGGTTAAAAAAATGGTTTTATATTTCATACTTAAAATTATGCCATAAAACCTCAATCTGTCAAATTCCGACTCGCATTAAAAGGGCAGAAGGGTTTGACTTTTAACCTTTTAGCGGTAAATTGAGGGATAATATGAAGGTTTTTGTAATTGGTAGCGGCGGCCGGGAGCATGCCCTGGTTCATAGCATTGCCCGGAAAGGACACGAGGTTTTTTGTGCGCCCGGAAATGCCGGAATCGCCCGACTGGCTGAATGTGTGGATATTGACCCATTAGATATTGCCGGGCTGATGAGTTTTGCCCGCAGGCAGAAGGTTGATCTGACTGTTGTCGGTCCTGAGGCACCGCTGATTGCCGGGCTGGCTGATGAATTTGAGAAAAAGGGGTTAACCGTTTTCGGACCAAAGGCAGCCGCAGCCCGGCTTGAAGGTGACAAGGCCTTTGCCAAGATGCTGATGAGGAGTTTTGGGATCCCGACCGCACCATTTGCGGTTTTTGAGGATTTTGAACAGGCGCTCGGTTTTCTTAAGAGCGGCCCTTTCCCTGTGGCCATTAAGGCAAGTGGTCTGGCTGCAGGTAAAGGGGTTACGGTTGCCGGCTCCCTGGCGGAGGCAGAGGCGGTCCTTACCGCTTTTATGCGGGAGGGAAAGCTGGGTGAGGCGGGTGCCAAGGTGGTGATTGAGCAGTTTCTGACTGGTGAGGAGGCTTCCGTCATTGCTCTCTGCGACGGAAAGCGGTTGCAGTTTATGGCTCCAGCCCAGGACCATAAACGGCTCTTGGATAATGATGAGGGTCCCAATACCGGTGGGATGGGTGCTTATGCCCCCCTGCCGTTAATTACGCCCGAGGTCTTTGAGAGAATTGTCAGCCAGGTTTTTGAACCGCTGCTGAAAGGGTTGGAAAAGGAGGGGATTGAGTATCGGGGTGCAATTTATGCCGGATTGATGCTGACGCCGGAAGGTCCGAAGGTTTTGGAGTTCAACTGCCGGTTTGGCGATCCGGAGGCACAGGTGATTCTGCCGATCTTTGATGATGACTTGGCCGAGGTCTGCCTGAAATGCGCCCAGGGAAGTCTGGATGAGGCAAAGGGAATGCCCAGGCCAGAGCGCTGGGCACTTTGTGTCGTGGCAGCAGCCGCAGGTTATCCGGGCAGTTATGAGAAGGGGTTGCCGATTTCCGGTGAACTTGAGGGTGGAGAGAGCACAATTGTGTTTCACGCCGGAACCAGGCTGGTTGATGACCGGTTTGTAACCAGCGGTGGCAGGGTTTTGGGTGTTACCGGGATCGCCGGTAACCTGGCTCTGGCGCGGGAGCGTGCCTATTACGGAATCGGGTTGATCCATTTTCCGGGTATGCATTATCGCCGCGACATCGGTCAGAGGGGGCTGCGTTATTTAGAGAAGGAGCAGTAAGTGGCAAAGTTGGTGAAAAAGTCAAGGGTTAAGCCTGAGGCGGTCGTGCAGGCGCTCAAAGCGGGCGGGGTGGTAATGCCGCTGCTTGGTGGTTATTGTGTCTTGGGGTTAGAACCAGAGGAGATTAAAAAGAGGCTGGGTGCAGTTTACCGGCTGGTAACGGACCGTGCCGGCGGAGTGGTGCCGAGTGCCGAAATTGAAGAGGTGCTAAAACTGCCCGTGGTAGCGATCACAAGCGACGGCACTGGCTGGGCAAAAACTTTTGACCCATTGGCTCAGAAGGTCTTAAACCAGGCCGGGAGAAGTCTGTGGTTTGGTTTGCCAGAAGAGGGTCAGGAACTATCCGGGTTGATTGAGGAACTGGATGGTTGGCTGAAACTGGTGGTGGTTGAAGCCGAAGGCCGGGGACTGGGAAAAGAGAATAGTCAAGCCCAGACTATCGGTCAGTCGGGTTTCGGACCGGCGGTGATTGACTTCGGCAATGAGCCGGCAACGATTCTCCGCAAGGGCGGATTGGGAATAATGAGATTGGAGCGGCTCTTAAGGAAACGGGTCCGGCTTGGGCCCGGGGTATTCTTTTCGGTGCTGGTTGTCTGCACGGGCAACTCCTGCCGCAGTCCGATTGCCGCCGGTCTCCTGAGCGCTCAGGTCAAGGGTATGCCTGTGCTGGTCAGTTCTGCCGGTATCGCGGCACCGGTGGGCAGGCTGGCAACCGGTTTTGCGATTGCCGTGGCACAGGAGATGGGGGTTGATATCACCAGCCATCGCTCAAGACAGATTAATCAGGAGATGGTTACGCAGGCGGATTTAATTTTAGTGATGGAGGAGGGGCACCGAAAATGGATTCTGGAAATGGCACCCGAGGCAGATGCAAAGATAAGGTTATTGGGCGGTTACCCGGACCGGGAGGAGGAAATCCCTGACCCGATTGGCAGGTCAATTGAGTTCTACCGGCAGAGTGCCCTCTTAATCAAAGCCGGGGTTTTGAAGGTGGTGGCAGAGATTAAGGAGCGGGTCTGATTGTGACTTCGCCACCTGTTATAGGCAGACAGGAAAGGAGCGGTAATGGAGTATTTTTTTACTGAGACGCAGAAGGAAATCCGGGACCTGGCGCGGCGGTTTGCGGTTGAGCGGATCAAGCCGGTGCGCCAGGAACTGGATAAAACCGGTGAATTTCCTTTCGGGTTGATGAAGGAGATGGCAGAACTGGGGCTGATGGGCATCTATATCCCTGAGGAGTACGGCGGTTTTGGCGGCGGGATATTGGAGATGTGTCTGGTGGTTGAGGAACTTTCCCGGATTGACGGTGCCGTGGCATTGGGCTATGCTGCCTGCGGGCTGGGGACGTTTCCGATTATCCTTGCCGGCACAAAGGAGCAGAAGGAAAGGTTTTTGCCCCGGCTGGCACAGGGCGAACTGGCTGCGTTTGCGATAACCGAGGCACAGGCAGGTTCAGATGCGAGTAATGTCAAGACCCGGGCGCGACGCGAGGGTGATTATTATGTTCTCAATGGCACCAAGCAGTTCATCACCAACGGCAGCGTGGCAAAGATATATACGGTCATCGCCTCCACCGACCCGAGTCGGGGGGCGCGGGGGCTTTCCGCGTTCATCGTTGAGGATGGGACCCCCGGCTTTTCCTACGGCAAGATTGAAGACAAGATGGGCATTCGCTGCTCCAAGACCGCGGAACTGGTCTTTCAGGACTGCCGGGTGCCAGCCGAGAATCTATTAGGGGGAAAGGAAGGTCTGGGTTTTATCCATACGATGAGGACATTTGACCGCACCCGACCGGGTGTCGGCGCGCAGGCGGTCGGGATTGCGCAGGGTGCGCTGGATGAGGCGTTAGAATATGCCAAGACCAGAATTCAATTCGGGCAGCCGATCACAAGCTTTCAGGCGGTGCAGTTGATGCTGGCGGATATGGCGATTCAGATTGAGGCGGCAAGGGCACTGGTTTATGAGGCGGCAAGGGCAGCAGATGCCGGGGTAAAAAACATCTCGGGTCTGGCAGCGATGGCAAAGGTGATGGCTTCGGATACGGCGATGCGGGTAACAACCGATGCGGTCCAGATTCTGGGCGGTTATGGCTATATGAAGGACTATCCGGTGGAGAAGATGATGCGCGATGCGAAGATTACCCAGATTTACGAAGGGACAAATCAGATTCAACGGCTGGTAGTCGCATCGGAGTTGATTAAGGGAACGCTCTGGTAAAGAAGGGTCCTTGGTCATTTCTAATCTGTCAATTCCCCAATGACCAATTTTGATGTTGCCATCATCGGTGCGGGGCCGGCCGGTTATGTGGCAGCAATCCGGCTGGCGCAACTGGGCAGGAGGGTGGTGATAATTGAGGCGGCAAGGGTGGGTGGTGTCTGTCTGAACCGGGGCTGTATTCCGGTAAAGGCACTACTCCATTCTGCCAGTATTATCCGCAATGCGGCGGAAGCACGGGTAATGGGTATCAGTTTCCCGCCGCCGGCGATTGATATTGTCAGTCTTGGCTCCTGGAAGGCAAGAATTGTTGAACGGCTGGCAAGGGGAATTGAGTTTCTATTTAAGAGCAACGGCGTGGAACTGATCCGTGGCCGGGCCCAGATTTTAAGTCCGACCCGGATTAAGGTGGCAGGCGCGGAAGAAACAGAGATTGCAGCCCGGATTGTGGTTGTTGCTACTGGTTCGGAGCCGGCGGTTCTGCCCGGACTGGTGGTTGACCACAGGCAGGTTATTGATTCCAACAGCGCATTGAATCTGGTGGAATTACCAAGGACATTGGTGGTTATCGGTGCGGGGGCGGTTGGGCTGGAGTTTGCCACCATCTTTAACCGGCTGGGTGTGAAGGTTACCGTGCTGGAGGTCTGTGACCAGATTCTGCCCGGAATTGACTCCGAAATTGCGGGTCTGCTTCAGCGTCAGATGGAACAGGAGGGGATTGAGTTCAAATTAGGGGTGAAGGGGGTTAGTTGTCAGCCCGCGGTCAATACCCCGGAGGCGAAAGTTTGCTGGGAGGAGAGGAATGAACAACTAACAATGGGTGCGGATAAGGTGCTGGTTGCGGTCGGCAGAAAACCGATGAGTGAAAATCTCGGACTGCTGGAGCTGGGGATAAAACTGAATGCTCAGGGGTTTATTTTGACCGATGGCTGGTTTGAGACCAATGTCAGGGGCATCTATGCAATCGGTGATGTGCGGGGCGGGATGCTTTTAGCCCACAAGGCAATGCATGAGGGCTTAATGCTGGCAGAGAACCTGGGCAAAGAAAAAAGGGCCGGAGGACTCCAGGTGCCGGCAATACCGATGGTGGTATATACCGACCCGGAGTTTGCAGCGGTTGGTCTGAGTGCCGACCAGGCTGAGAAACAGGGAATTAAGGTCAGGGTCAGCAGGGTGCCGCTAACAGCACTGGGCAGGCCTTTAACGCTCGGCCGGGCACAGGGTTTATGCAAGGTGGTTGCTGAAGAAAAAAGTTATCGGATCTTAGGGGTCAGTATCCTGGCGCCGCAGGCTGATGTCCTTATTGCCGAGGCCGCGGTAGCAGTGGAACTGGGTTTGACCGCGGAACAGTTAGGGCGAGTGGTTCATCCCCATCCAACAATGAGCGAACTGCTTTTTGAGGCAAGCCAGGCGGTTTTAGGCAGTGCCATTCATATTCTTAACCGATAAACTTTCCCGATGCCGCTCTTAATTGAACTCGGTAGAGTTGAGTATGAGACCGGGCTGAAACTGCAAAAGGAGATCTGGCAGAAACGGGTGCAGGGTCAGATTGAGGACAGCCTGATTCTGCTTGAACACCAGCCGGTTATCACCATCGGCAGAAGGGCGGACAAAAGGAACCTGCTGACTTCTGAATCCGAACTGGTCCGGCAGGGAATCAGAATTTATCAGGTGGAACGGGGCGGTGATATAACCTATCATGGTCCCGGTCAACTGGTCGGCTATCCGATTTTTCACCTGAAGGCGGGACTGATCGGGGTCAAAAGTTTTGTTGAGAATATTGAAAAGGCGCTGATTCAGGCACTAAGGGTATTCGACATTGATGCCAGTGTGCAGCCCAAATTAATCGGCGTGTGGGCGGGTGGGAAAAAAATTGCCTCAATTGGTGTGGCGATAAAAGAGGGCGTAAGTATGCACGGCTTTGCCCTGAATGTGAAGGCGGACTTGCGCGGGTTCAACCTGATCAACCCGTGCGGGTTGAGCGCAGACCAGATGACCTCAATGGAAGGTGTCCTGCCCGGTCAAAAGATCACTATGCCGGAAGTGCGCAGCGCGGTAATCAGCGGTTTTGAGCAGGTGTTCGGTTTTGTCTTTCAGAAGAATTTGCCGCGCAGTTTAACCTCGCTGACAAACTTGGTAAGTTCGGAGCGCATCAGTTCAGCCTCCTGCAGCCGGTAAGGTTCCTTCTTCCGATAGGCAGAGGAACGGGCATTTTCCGGCACAAACTGCTGAAGGGCAACCCTTTTTGCCCCGCGGATGGCGGTACCGATTTCAGTGATATCCTTCGGGTTAACCAGACCCGGGACCAGGGTGATCCGGAACTCATAGTCAATTCCCGACTCCAGCAGCAGTCTGATTGAGCGTTTAATCGGCGCCAGACTGCCAAGGTCACGACCGGCAGCCAGTGAGTATCGGCTGGTTAATGGCGCCTTGATGTCCATCGCCACCGAGTCAATCAGTTTGAGCGCAATCGCCCTTTTCAAGGGATAGGGAAAAGAGCCGTTGGTGTCCATTTTAACCTTGAGTCCCAGTTGTTTGATACCGGCGCAGAGTTGAAAGATTTCCGGATGCATCATTGGTTCGCCGCCGGTAACCACCACACCATCAAGCCAGCCCAGTTTGCTCTCGAGCAGGGATTTGATTTCCTCCCAGGTAATGGCGGGCAGAGCCGGGTCGTCCTCAGCCACCTGGGTGTTGTGGCAGAAGGGACAGCGAAAGTTACACCCGCCCGTGAAGATAACCGAGGTGATTTTGCCATCCCAGTCAATCAGTGAGGTGGAGATAAAACCGACGATGCGCACCGCGCTATGATATATGGTTTTAACCGCCAGTCAACGATTGGTATGAGTCAAATACATTTGCAACATTTTGCCATTTTCAAGAAGGTACTCTATCGGGCTTTTTAGTCCGAGGCTTTTGTAGGGTCTTTCCTGTGGTAGTCAGTGTATTGAAAATGGTTATTCTAAAAGCAACACCTTGGCTCTCGTATAGGCATCGGGGGTTTTTATTCCTAAGAAATATATCCCGGAACTCAAATTCCCTCTTTCCCAGTTGAATATTCCAGGACCTGCAGGTACATCAAATTCCCGCTGCTCTACCAGCCTGCCCGCAGCATCACTGACTACAAGAGAAAACCTCCCTGAGGTTAAAGCAAAGTAATGTATGAAAGCCCGCTTTCGCACTGGGTTGGGGAAAACCACAGGCAGAATTCGGAAATCCATGTTTTTTCTCTCCTCAGCAATTTTAGAATAAACCATCCCCAATGAGTCGGTCTTGACAAAACATTCAAAACTACCCACATAGCCGGTAAACACAAATCCACCATCCAGGGCAGTTTCTGCACAATAAATGTCAGAAAAACGATTTGAGTCTGGGGTAATACCATAGTCGCGAACCCAGACAATCTCCCCAGAGCGGTCAAAGCGAACCAGTTTTGCTACTGCATAGTATTGGGTGTAGTCACAACGTCCGCCAACAACACAGCCACCGTCACCGGTTGGAGTAACTGTCCATAAATACCAATGATGGGAAGATGAAACAGGAAGCACATAGCGCCACTGCTCATTACCCCATTGGTCAAGTTTCCAGACCCATGCCCCGGGTTTTTCTGACCAGGCGGTTATGCCACAGGCTACATAGCCGCTGTCCGAAGTCTCGCATAAATCGTGAATAAATGCCCTGTCCAGTGCGCTGTCATTAAATACCTTTATCCACTGGACATTGCCCGACCGATCTGTTTTTATCAATGCCGAGGTGAGAACCAGCCCCCGCAGCGTCGTCACCACAGCACCAAGTATAAATCCGCGATCCAATGTTTTTTGCAGCCGGTGAAGTTCTAAGGCAGAGTCGTTAACCGGCAGATATTCTTTTGTCCATAAGAGATTACCACTTAGGTCAAATTTCCATAAAAAACAGCGGTCCTCCGATCTATTCCCATTCCATTTTGTGCTGAACACGGTTAGCGCAAAACCAGAATCTGCAGTAGCACACAGATCCAAGAAATCATAGTAGTTTTCTTGGCTCTCATCATCGTAAAATTTAACCCAGCGCAGATTGCCAAGTTGACCTATTTTTGCAATAATATGGCTTGCCCGGGTTGTGTCCGGTTCATAAAAAACCCAATAACCAATGGCAACATATTCGCCATCCATGGTTTGACAGATATTATCAAAATCAGAGGTTCCTGGAAATCGGGGTGGATAGAATTTTATCCAGAGTGAATCACCCTCAGGGGAAAATCGGTATACCCCTGCGTAACCACCGTTCATATTGGCTGAATCCACAACTGCGACTCCTAATAAATAGCCTGAATCAGAGAGAACCAGAATAGAGTTATTAAAAAAAAGTTTGAAAATGGAATATCGGCGCCAAAAGGTTATCTGTCCCTGGAGGCTGTTAATACAGCCAAGCACAATTATGAGCTGAATCAGGTGCTTAAATTTATATGCCAAGGGTGTCATTAATGCCCCCTTAACGGAGGACTGTTAGTTTTCCTCCAACCTCACCGATTGGGGTTTTGAGATGGTAAAAATATACACCGGCGGGAACATCGGCGTGATGCCAAATCAGTTCGCACCCATTCTGAGTTGTGCTTTTTTCTAACCTTGCGATAACCGCACCAGCAGGATTCATTATTAAAAGTTTCACCAAACCAGGGGGACAATCAACAGAAAATCTGCATTCACCTGGGGAGCGCGTTAGATAGACAGAGGGTCTGAAGTTGGTTGTAGATGCAGTTTGACCTCCATTCGGCTCTTTTTCTGAATGTGATTGATAGAACCCCCAGAACTGACATTCATTATGACGACCAAATTGCGCATAGAAGGTGTCACCAACCTGACAAAGCGCTGCTCCGTACTTAGGAATAAGCGGGGTGGGCTCCGCCCTCTCTACATCTGTAGAGTCATATTTATACACGAAGAAAAGCTTATCATCATCTCCGCCAGTCCAGAATCTAACCCGCCATCCATCAGCACACGGGGCAATTGCTGCACCTGCTTTTATTGGAGGAATAGTAGGTAGATACAACCAAGACCATCTGTTACCAACTGGGTCGTAGAAGTAAAGTCCGTACGTGTTATCGCCACGCATAACAACCACAATCCCTCTGGGGTGTTCCGGGTCTCCTGGGAGCGGAAGCCATGCAAGACAACCTCCTGCCTCTACGGGTGCCGGCAGTGGCGCGAGTTCGGTCCAGCCACTTAAAGGGGTTGGTACACCTTTTAACTCAGGTATACAGGGATATGCGTAGCGGAAGAACCTGTTGCTTTCATCGCCGACAAATGCATAGATAAACGCATAGGGAACCGTGTTGAACTCCCAGATTCCACCATAACAGAGGGACCCACCTTCCCCTACTGGCACAGTAACATCTGCTCGTCGCATCCACTTGTTATTATAAGGGTCATATTCCCAGAAGTAGGGGGTACGATGACCGGTAAAAGCGAAAAGCCGGCAACCTGCTTGTGATGTTGGGTCTGGCACATAGACAAGCGAACCACCCCAATCTACCTTGTCGCGGCGCGGGTCTTCCCATGGAAGGTTCTGGCGTGGTGACCATGAACCGGGATTTGGCGGTGGCCCATACCAACGCTGAAAGTAGTTGATCTCTTCAGAATCCTTACCGTGGAGAAGCCAGACTATGGTGGTAGCATCGGGTGAAGGGGATGCCGGCTCAAGACACCTACCGCCAGCCAAGGCGGTTCCAGGACCAGTTGCATGGCCATAAAAATCTGTCAGCCTAAACCAGCCCCCCCCAACAGGGGAACACAGAGATAAAGAGTGCGTTAAGCAATATGCCTAAGGGTTTCATATTGACCTCCTTTTTATTACACATCAATGACACCCTTGGCGTAATATTATAATTATAAACTATTTTCCCCTTTTGTCAATGTTTTGGATAGGGCGTGTTAATCTTAAGGAAAATGTTAGATTTGCGGGTCATTGATTATGGAATCGGTTTTGGTGAGGCAAAATGGCTAATGCTGATTGTTGGAGATCTGAGGGATGTGAGTATTTAAGTAAATAGCCGAAATATTCTATTAGTTTTTATGACGGGCGCAGAAGTCGTGGGCGTTCATACCGGCAAGCGCACCGTCACCAACCGCAGTGGCAATCTGACGGACAGTTTTTTTTCTGACATCGCCCGCAGCAAACACACCGGGCAGGCTGGTCGAGAGATTTTCATCGGTGATGATAAAGCCCGATTCATCCAGTTGAATTACACCCGAACACCACCTGGTATTGGGAACAAGGCCGGCATAGATGAATAAACCGGCAACCGGCAGGACGGTCAGTTTCCCGGTTTTCAAATCCTTCAGTTCCAGACTTTCCAGATGCTGGGAGCCGTTGATGCTGGCAACAATGTGGGAGAGGTGGAGGGTGATTTTCGGGTTGGCACGGACCCGTGCCTGCACAATCTGGGTTGCCCGGAACTGGTCACGGCGGTGAATCAGGTGAACCCGGGAACAGAAGCGGGTCAAAAATTCTGCCTCCTCCAGGGCAGAATCGCCGCCACCGATAACCGCCACCTCCCTGTCCCGATAAAGCGGTCCGTCACAGATGGCGCAATAGGAAATTCCCCTGCCGGTCAACTCCGGTTCATTCTTCAACCCGAGGGCCCGGGGCTGAGTGCCGGTGCAGATGATTAGCGCCTGCGGTTGATAGGTGCCGGTAGTGGTCTGAACCTCAATCCCTTCTGGTTTTTTGACCAGACCGGTTGCCTCCCCATTCTGAAACTGGCAGCCGAAGCGCCGTGCCTGTGCCTCCATCTGCTGGACCAGGTCAAAGGCATTGACCGGCTGGGCAAAACCGGGATAGTTTTCAACTGTGGCGGTTTTGGTCATCTGACCACCGGTTATCTCCTTTTCCAGTATCAGGGTTGAATGTCCGGCACGGCTGGCATAGATGCCCGCGGTCATTCCTGCCGGACCCGCACCGATAATCAGAATTTCAGGGTCAGGCATCAGTCAATAAACGGGCGAGGAGGGCACGCTGGATATGAAGCCGGTTTTCCGCCTGTTCCAGCACCACCGATTGCGGTCCATCCAGGACCTCATCGGTAATCTCCTCACCGCGATGTGCGGGCAGGCAGTGCAAAACCTTAGCGGTCGGCTTTGCCCGGGCAAGCAGATTCCGGTTAACCTGATACGGTCGGAATATTTGGCGCCGGGGTTCGGCTTCGTTTTCCTGACCCATTGATGCCCAGACATCAGTATAGACAAAGTCGGCATCCGCAACCGCGACACAGGGGTCATAGGTCAGGTTGATTTCGGTGCCGCTTTTCTCTGCCAATTTCCGGCTCTGCTCGGTAATTTCGGGTGCGGGCTCAAACCCCTTCGGGGTGGCGACATTCAGTTTAAACCCCAGAATTCCGGCAGCAAGCATCAGTGAGTGGCAGACATTATTGCCATCACCGGTCCAGGCAACGGTAACACCAGCCAGTGAGCCGCGAATATCGGCAATGGTTAAAAGGTCGGCAAGAATCTGACACGGGTGTTCCCGGTCGCTCAAGGCATTGATTACCGGCACCGAGGCGTTTTCAGCCAGCTGGATGACCTTTTCGTGCTCAAACACCCGGGCAATGATGCAGTCAACCCAGCGGGACAGGTTGCGGGCGACATCAGGCACGCTCTCGCGTGTGCCCAGCCCGATATCGGATGGACTGAGATAAATGCTCGCCGCACCCAGTTGCTGGAGTGCCCGTTCAAATGTTACCCGGGTGCGCAAACTGGGTTTTTCAAAAATCAGCACGCCCATCTTGGTCCGGGCAAGGGGCAGAATGCCCTGGCGGGCGATTTCGGCTTTGAGCCGGCCCGCCTCATTCAAAAGGTCAAGGATTTCCTTTTTATTAAGGTCAGCAATTGATGTCAGGTTCTTTTTCATAATTATAAAATATAACGGCTTAAGTCCTTGCTGGCAACTATGTCCTTCAGTTTCCTCTCCACATCCGTGGCGCGGAACCGCACCGACTGGGTCTTCAGATCCGGCAACTGGAAAAGGATGTCCTCGAGCAGGGTGGTCATCACCGTGTGCAGGCGCCGGGCGCCGATGTTTTCGGTTTCGGTGTTGACCCGAAAGGCGATTTCCGCGATCTTCTCAACCGCATCACGGGTAAAGGTCAGTTTCACACCCTCAGTGGCAAGGAGCGCGGTGTACTGTTTAATCAGGGCATTTTCCGGTTCGGTGAGAATCCGGACGAAGTCGGCAGCGGTTAATGGCTGCAGTTCCACCCGGATGGGAAAACGGCCCTGAAGTTCCGGAATCATATCCGAGGGCTTGACCTTGTGAAAGGCACCGGCAGCGATGAACAGGATATGGTCGGTTCTGACCATCCCGTATTTGGTCAGCACACTTGAGCCCTCAACCACCGGCAGCAGGTCGCGCTGAACACCTTCCCGCGAGACATCGGGGCCGGAGGTAGCAGGGGTGCTACTGACCACCTTGTCAATCTCATCAATGAAGACGATACCGGACTGTTCCACCCGGCGCTTGGCCTCGGCAATCACCTCATCCATATCAATCAGTTTCTGCGCCTCCTCCTGCACCAGCACCCGCCTTGCCTCGGCAACGGTCAGTTTCCGGCGTCTGGTCTGCTTGGGCAGGGTCGGGGCAAGCATATCCTGCAACTGAATCAAAATCTCCTCGCCACCGAACTGGGCGAGCATATCCGGAAAGGGAAACGCCTGGGTGGTGGATTTTATTTCCACTAACTGCTGGTCAAGTTCACCCCGGCGCAGTTTGTCCCGCATCCTTTCCCGCAGTTCCCGGTTCGGAGTCGCATCATCGGGCAAAAGCAGTTTCAGCAGTTTATCCTCAGCCAGCGCCTCAGCCCGGGCCTGGACCGCCTGGGTCCTTTCGGCTTTGACCATATTGACCCCGATTTCCATCAGGTCGCGAATCATTGAGTCCACATCCCGGCCGACATAGCCGACCTCGGTGAACTTGGAGGCTTCAACCTTGACAAAAGGCGCCTGGGCCAGCCGGGCAAGACGCCGGGCAATCTCGGTCTTGCCCACGCCGGTCGGTCCGATCAGGATGATATTGTTGGGCAGAATCTCCTCGCGCAGCCGGTCCGGAATCTGGCTCCGGCGCCAGCGGTTACGCAGGGCGATTGCCACCGCCTTCTTTGCCTTCTCTTGGCCGATGATATAACGGTCAAGTTCGGCAACAATCTCCTTCGGTGTCAGCGCCCGCTCCGGCGCTAACGGCACCAGTTCTGAAGAAAAACGGTCAGATGGAGTGATATTCATCGGGACAAATAATTATAGAAGGGATTTAAGACAAGTCAAGGCAATGGACAGGCAACCGCACCGGTAAAATCTTATCAGGCTCTTTTATCTTTGGGGGTTTATGGCAAGGGGCAAATCAAGATTGTGAAAAATTGTTTTTTACCACTTACCTATCCGATTGCATATAAAGTTTTGCGGATAAAAGAAGTTGCCGAAGGCAATTTGAGGAAATCTTTGATTTCCCTTTTATCCGCTGTTAGGCGACTGTTTTGCTTGGCAGCCATTTCTTCGTTTTGTTTAATATTATTCATCCATTTGACCCTGCTTATGATTACCCTTCTCCGGTAGATAGCATTCCCAGACCTTACCTTTTTCATACCCTATGCTGTATCTTTCGTCATTATAGCGAGCAGGTAAAGCATATACTATTTGTGCCTTTGTAAATGGCTCGTGCTCTTCAAAGAAAAGGTAGATTCCCACCACCTGCATTTTCGTGCCGAGAGGAGAGATGAAAAATAGAAAGTCTCCATACTCCTTCTTTTTATACCATTCATTGATTTTTTCTTTCGACTCTATCGGGTTCAATGCTGAGACAGTCTCAACCGAGGTTTCAGGGTGTTCTAAAATGAATCTATTTAGATACCGCGCAGGCGATTCAGCTCTAGGATATGTAGGAGGTTCTCCAAGAATCGCAACAGTGTGAGTAGGTTCTATAAATCTCCAAACGCCATTTGCGCGTTCTGCTTCGTAGCCAAGAAACAAAAACAACAAATTCTTGCCATTTTTAGCATTTTTAAATGAACCAAAGTGTGGCAAAAAAATGATATCTTTAATCCCCCAAGATAAATGTACATTCTTTGGGATAGTAGGATAATACGCCATTGTGTAAAGAATTCTTACCTTAGAATCGGGAAAGTTTTGCCGCAAAAACTTCAGTAATACGAGCAGGAAGGATTTAGTAAAAGTGCTTATATCGATGGTTATTGTTCTGAGATTTTTCTTATTTCCAAAGCAACCTTCGAAATTATACCAGAATGAAAGCACATCGTATTTATCCAGTTCTAACAGCCCTATTTCTTTGTCTTTTGTAAAAGAAGGAAGGATATCCTTGCATAGTTTATCTTGATGCGTGTTCTTAAATCCGCGTCGGTTCTCCCCAGAATATCTTATAACTAAAGCTCTCTTTGTAGCGTAATAACCTTTGCTGAGGAGACTTGCCGCGTTTAAGCACCTTTCCTCGAAGCTTACACTACAGATAAATAAATCATCGGGGTGAGACTCCTCCAGAGTATAGATGCTGTTAACCGTCCTTATCCTCATTTCTTAATACCTCCGAATTCGGGGAATTTGTCCATGAATTCCTGTAGTTTTTCTTTTAAGTCTTTCTCCAAGGTGTTTTTGTGCCAGCCATACTGCTCCCCAGCAAACATTACCACTGGCTCGGGATCTTTGTCAGCATCATAGAGCATCAAGCACTTCTCCCTATGTAATGCGTAGGCAAATCCCAATTCAAGGGCACAAGCGGGATCGCCTTTTCTTCCCTTCTCACGAGCACTGCCATCTATAATTTGAAATCTGGAAGCCTGTATACTAATGCATCTAAAACATATATCGTCTGCTTCGTTAGGCACATCATTACGTTGTATTGGATAGCAATTGCGCTTGGATAAAAAAGTTATTACGAATTCCTTTACATTCTCGTTCTGGCTTTGAAAGACAATATAAGGTTTATTTATTCTTTTCCTTATAAAGTCTTCAAATGGGCATTGTTCCTGTTCAAATCTCTTTATCGGGCACTTTACTTGCCCTAATGCATATTTACCGATGTCATCTACATAGGTTTTATACCACCGTTTAAAACTCCCTTTTCGCTTCAATTCGCTTGTCCATTCTTTAAGGTCATGCTGTACTATAAAGGTGTGCCAAAACTTTTTATCGTCTTCTGCATTAAATTTTCGTCCTAATCGGTCACTATCCCAAAAAATGAAGACGGGCTTCTTATACCCGAACGCAGTGCCAATTTCGTAAGCAACACCTGTTGTGAATTCTCCAGTTATATTGGCGACAACATAGGAGGATCTTTTTATCGCCTTTCCCAAATAATCTGGAAATCTCGGGGCAAATATCTGCTTAGCGATTTCTTCATTCATATAGTAAATCGCTTGCGTAGGGAGCGCTCTTCCCGTAGTTTTAGCTTCTTCATTCCTTATTGCATTGACTGTTCTTTGTATACTAAGGTTATCGGCTTTGTGCGGCCTTGCTTCAAATACCCATAAATCATGCTCCTGCTTTCCAAAAAGAGGCATGCTCTCATATTCTTCCGCCTCCCATAAGGGTTTCTTCTTGCTCTTCGTAGGTTCTCCATAACGTTTCTTGAAAAACTTGTCTAGGATATCCTCTTCGACTCGAACTTTCCCGGTATATTCCCAACTTATTGCATAGCGTGGGCATATTAGGCGATTGATTTCTATCTCCTCAATAGTGGCAGAAGGACTCAAGAAAATGGGTATTAATTGTTCATCAGGGATAAAAAAATCTCTGTGTATGATTGCTTTTCTCAATAGTTTCCTATACTCCAAAGAAACATCTTCAGGCAAAGCAATTCTCATACCTTCAAATGAAGGAGGATTTTGGTTTTGCGCTAAATGGCGAGCTAGATTCACGATGAGGGATCTTATCCCTAAGAAGAATTCCGAATATCCCTTCTTTGAAATAAGGTCCACATCAATATAGTTTCTGCTTTTTTCTAATAGGGCGCTAGTCTGTGCCTCGAGAGAAATACCTGGAGGAATCGTTACTAAACCCTTGTTTTTCTCCTCAATATTATAAGCTTTATCACAAACTTCGAAAAACTCAAAGGGATTTACCATCGACACTTTTGCAATTGCTTCAAATCCACAGAAACATTTTCGCCTTAGGTCTCTATCCGCTATCTTTGTCAAATTTTCCCCTGGCGACTTTTGCTTATCCCAATGAATACCCTGAGGCTTTATAGCAGGAAATAAAGTATCTATATTAATTGTTTCTAAATCTTCTTCTGACAATTGCCACTCGGTCTTTAATTTATTATTCGCAAGTTTGCGGAGAAATTTGAGCCATTGAGGGTCATTAGGATTGCCATCTAAACACCGGATTTCAAAGTCGCGAAAAGGCTCAATCGATAAATCAGCGACTTCAAAGGCTAAGTTCCTTGCCGATACTTTGACACATAAGAAATCTAAAAACTCATGACTTACAAGGTTGTTTAAGAGAGAGATTCCCAGTTCTTCATAGTTCTGAAAATCATCTATAAGAAGACCAACCTTGGGAAGCGGATATATGGCTTTTGATAAACGCTTCAAGAAAGTAATCAACGCTCCGAGATTTTGAATCTTCAGACCTTTGGGATCTGCCATCTTAGAAGCGGGATCAGAAGTGAGAAATTGCTCAAAAGACTCTACAGCCTCTTCCAAATGTCGAGCAAGATTAGAAAGATCACTCTGAAAATTCTCAAGTCCTACAGTGTCTTTAACAATGCCCGAAATATCTCTTTTAGCCTTGGTAGATATGGAGGAAACCTCCGAGATTTGATTTGCAGTCTCGTATATCACTTTTAAAGCAAAATAATGTTCAAATTTCTCTGCGCCATCAAAGCCTCTTCTATTAATCTGCAGTAAATTATTCAATTGCAAAAGCCTTTGTATATATACGCCACAAAACTCAAGTTTAGTAATATCCTGCTCTAGCGACTGTGCAAGTATGGAGAGTTTTTTTAATAATATGGTTTTGCCACAGCCCCTTGACCCCAGGATAATGAAGTTATTAGGAGACTTGTAGACATCATACTCAGGCGGGTAAGCAAAAAGAAAGTTTATGTCTTCAGGTTTTTGATAATGCTCTGCGGTTTTAATTCTGAATGGATTGTGTCTGGCTTTAAACGGCTCTCTTCTTGCCATTTTTAATCCCTCATGAAAGGTAAACCTTTCAAGTTTATTTTTCCCCAAAAATCACCAAGCAAAATGTCGTCTAACGTTCTGCGGACATACGAAGTGCGAGGCGAAGCCGAGCATTTGGGCGGAGCGAAGCGTAGCCGTATGTCCGCTGTTGTCCGAGTGCGTTAGCACCGCAGCGAGTGTTAGCGAGCAAAGATTTGCGGGCGAATGTGTATTCTTACTGTGAATTTGTAAGAGCATATAGACACACACCCTTGAGTTTACATTCGTCACATTTTGGAGTATCCCCACATATATTGTATCTATCTTCCGCAGAAAATGACCAAATGAAAATATCTACAATGCCTGGGGCACTGCCTAACTCTATTTCTATTTCTTCCTCTTTATCTTTTAAATACACTTTAAAACCTTTTAAATATGTTTTGCAAAATCTAGTTAAAGCGTCTTGGAGATCGTCTTTATCTAGAGGGTCACTTTGCTGCTTAGAACTGCAGGAGTGATATATCCCGCTTCTAATTATAAACCTCTTTTCGTGGATATCTATCGGTATTCTATCCCAATAACCAAAATCTCTGAGATAGTTATCTCTCCCTTTTGGCCCAAGCACCTCAGTTTTTCCTTGTTTTGCCAATTCATAAAGTTTGTCTGTGAATTTTTTTAGTGTTAAATTTTCTGATTCTAAACATTCAAAAAGTCGCTCTATGTTCCTTTGTTTCCTCTTTCCGACTATCTCAATTAATTCATCTTTTACTTTTTGAGTCCTAAAATTTTCATCATATTCATCTTTATATTTCCTACGGAAGTCTTTCATCTTTTTTCTAAAATTTTCAGATGTCTTAGAATGCAAACTATTTGTTTTTATTAACTCAACTATCATGCTCAGTGCTTCTATAGGGTAAGGTTTAGTTTCAAGGATATTTTTATTCTTTTGGAAAGATAGCAGGTCATCTTTGAGCTCTTGGGCGTGACAATCATTCAGCATCCAATCGATAGTTTTTTTGAATTCGTCAGCGAACTTATTTATATGAAATTCCATTTTTGTCACCTTCCTTCAATTTCGCCCGCAATTTCGGACAACTTGTTCATAGACGAAGTACTTCCCTTTTTGTCCTGAATTGGGAGTATAGACGAAGTATTTCGTATATACCAACTCTGGCTGAAAAGCCAGTATTCTGAATTCTTTGCTAATTTTCTCATTCCGCACCATTTATCTTCTTGGATTTTAGTGTTCATACCTATTTATTTTACACCCCCAATTATTAAAAGTCAAGTCTGAGTTGGAAGTAAGGAGTTTGGGGTGGGGGCGGCGGGGCGTTTTTATTCCGAATAATTTTCGCGCTGGTTATTTGAAATATTTTTGTTTTTCATCACATCTTCAATTGCGTAGAGAACTACCTCTTCCCAGCATTCCAGCCCGAATTGTATTCTCTTTTGAACATCCTTAATTTCACTTTCATTTAAATATCGGCCATAGCGCTTTTTTGCTAAGTTTTGGACCTCACACAATTTTATTGCGAATATGTCCTTAGCGGATTCTCTATTTTGGTTGCTCATAAAATAATCTCCTTTAGTTCTATATCATGGAGTCTGACACTGAAATTATTTTCTTTTGCTTCTGCTTTTAATCTTTTTAATGTTTCTATCTCTGAATTTTACCTTTATAGGGATGCAACTTCTCCAGATACTTGCCTCTTTTAAGTTAATTAATTTCTTCTCTTCTTTTTTAAATAATGGTAGTTGGCCCATAACCCTGGTATTTGCATCAACGCTCCGATGGAGTGAAGATATCCTAACCTTTGCTTTCACAGGAGTATTATATAAAAAGTCTGGGGCCTATCAAGGTTTTGAACAGGGCGGTTGCACCGGTGTCCGACCTTGACATCAGCTAAAATTCTTTATGATAAAAAAGGAATAATCTCCGATTGCCAGAATCGCTCAATTCAATCCTGTGGTCTTATGACTTAAACCGGATTTCGCTCCAGCGCGACAAAGAACTAATCATAACTCAGGTTCTTAACTATGGTTCCTAAGATAATATCAGGTGGTTATTTAAGACCTACCGGAAGGATGAGATTAAACAGGTTGTGGCGCATCCAGGAAGAGGTCGGTGGTGGAAAATACAGCAAGAAAATAGCGGCGTGCAATTTCCCTTCAGGTTTCAGGGCGCGGTTTCCAAAATCAGGGTCTTTGCTAAACAGTTCTAAATCAGTCAGAACAGTGGGAGGTTTTTAAGGGCATTTCCCGTCCGGCGCTAAGAGATATCTTCAAGGGATATCGGATGTCTTGCAACAGTAGCGCTGGAGTTGACATTTGGAAGTTAGTGTTTAAATTGTCCGGAGATGAGCGAGCGTGATGTAAGGCAGGTCAGTGCCCGGTTGATTTCTGATGTGGCGCTGGTCACCGCGGCATATATCGCAGCCCAGATTCTTTCGGACATTGCGAGTTTGCGCATTGTCTTCCTTGCCGGGTTCAGTGTTGATGCCGGCACTTTGATTTATCCGTTCACCTTTACCATCCGGGACCTGGTGCACAAGACCGCAGGCATCAAGGTTGCCCGGCAGGTGATTGTTGCCGCCGGTGTCATCAATCTGTTTATGGCGTTTCTTTTCTGGCTGGTGGCAAAACTGCCGCCGGACAAAAGTGTGGGTCCGCAGCTGGAGTTCGGAATGGTTCTTTCCCCGGTCTGGCGGATTGTGATTGCCTCAATCATCGCCGAGGTGGCATCAGAACTGGTTGATGGTGAAATTTATCAGTTGTGGGTGAACAAAATGGGTTTGCGCCGGCAGTGGCTGCGGGTGCTGGTTTCAAATTCGGTGAGCGTGCCACTGGATTCGGCAATTTTTTGTTCGCTCGCCTTTATCGGCAGAATGCCTTTTTTTGTGGTATTGAGCATCTTCTGGGCGAATGTGATTCTCAAAGGCATTTGCACTCTCATTTCCCTGCCCTGGATTTATCTGGTCCGGGAAAGGCGGTCGGCTTGACAGTTGGTTATTGGTGAGTAAATTTACCTATGCAACGAACAATGGCACGGGATTTGCCGAAGCATATCGGTGAAGAGGTGCGGCTTTTGGGCTGGGTGCATCACATCCGGAAATTGGGCCGGATTTCCTTTGTTTTGCTGCGCGACCGGACCGGGGTTGCCCAGGCGGTAACTGCAGAACCGGATAAATTCAATCTGAATAAAATCCCGCGCGAGTCAATCGTGGAGTTGATCGGCCGGGTCAAACCTGAGCCGCAGGCGCGCCAGGGCTGCGAACTGGAACTGGAGTCGGTTAAGGTTCTGATTGAGCCGGTGGCACCCCTGCCGTTTGAGGTCTCCCGTTCCAAAAAGAAGCTGAATCTGAAACTGGATATGATTTTAGACCACCGGGCTTTTTCCCTGCGGAATTTGGAGTTGGGCGCGGTGTTTCGGGTTCAGGCGGAGATTGTCCGTTCCTTTGCCGAGTTTCTGCGTGCCGAGGGTTTTCTTGAGGTCCACACCTCCAAGATTGTTGCGGCCGGGACCGAAGGCGGGACCGCACTTTTCCCGATTCAGTATTTTGAGCAGAAGGCATATCTGGCACAGAGTCCGCAGTTCTACAAGCAGATGCTGGTTGGTGCGGGTTATGAGCGGGTTTTTGAGGTCGGGTTTGTTTATCGGGCTGAGGACCATGCCACATCCCGGCATATCAATGAGTATCTGTCCCTGGACTATGAGATGGGGTTTATTGAATCGTTTGAGGATGTTACCCGCTTAGAGGAGCGGCTGCTGAAGCAGATGGTTGAGAATCTGCAGAAAAACTGCGCCGAGGAACTGAAACTGCTTGAGGCACGGCTGCCCGAGATAGATAAAATCCCTTACATTAAATTCAATGATGCGCTTGGTGTTTTAAAAAAGGATTTTGGCAGGGATGTGAGTGAGATGCTGGATTTGGACCCGGATGGGGAAAGGCAGTTGTGCGAGTATGCCCAGAAGGTTTATAACAGCGAATTTCTGTTTGTCACCCATTATCCCCGCAAGACCAGGCCTTTTTATACAATGTGGGATCAAAATGAGCCGGAATCCACCTTCGGGTTTGATCTGCTTTTCCGCGGGCTGGAGGTTACCACCGGTTCTCAGCGGATTCACGACTATAATATGCTCCTTGAAAATATAAAATATTTCGGAATGAATCCGGCAAACTTTGAGTTCTATCTGGAGATATTCAAATATGCGGTGCCACCGCATGGCGGGCTGGCGATTGGCGCGGAGCGCCTGACCCAGCAGTTTTTAGGGCTATCTAACATCCGGGAGGCAAGTTTCTTCCCCAGGGACCGTTTCCGTCTGACACCGTAAAAAAGCCCAAATATATTTAGACCCCGAATGGGCAGAAAATTAACGCCGAAAGCTGGGTTTGGAGTTAAGTTATTGTCTGACAATGAGTTATATTATCAGTCTTTTCCGGGTCGGCGTCCACCCCACCGCCTCCTATCCAATATCATTGGTTCTAACAAATCCGGTTTTATTCCTGGCTTTGCCCAGAAGATATTTCCCGGGATTCAATATGCCAGCCGCATTAAAAACCCTCAGTTGAATCGGTTTTCGGTTAATGGCTGGTTCTGATGAAGGGTTTGTGCCCAAACCCAATTTTGGAACGGGTTGGATTAGAAACAAGATTTTTAAACCGGGATGATTTACCGATTTTATTTCAATGAGCAAAGGCGGTCGGGTTTTTTTGACAGGGTTTTTTATCAGGATAAAATCTGCTGTTGGCAATTTTAACAAAAGGAGCAAGAATGAGACTGTTTTTTGTTGTGTTGTGTTCTGTGGCGGCAGTGCCGGGAATGGGTCTGCCGGAAACAGGGGCGAATCCGGCCAATGCGGTGGATTTTGCGCTCATCAAGGCTCTGGCATTGAAAAAGGCGGCTGCGGAATGGCCCGGGTGCCGGCTGGGAACGGTGGTTCCTTATGTTGATGAGCAAGGCTGGACCACGGCCTATATGTTTCACTTTCGCACCGATGGCAAGGAGTTCCCGGATTATCAGGAGGTGGTTAATGACATTCTTGCCGAGCGCGAGCAGTTGACAATTAATACTGATTTAACTCAATGGCGCTCAAAATATGCCCATCTGCTGATTTCGGCCCGTTATGACCGCACACCGATTGTCTGTTATGGTTATGGAACAAGCGAGTTTTATGCGGTTGCGCCTGAGGGTTTGAAAAGGGCAAAAGCGGTTTTGGGTGCGGATGCTTACCTGAGCAGAATTTATTTTATTACGCCGGTCACATTTCTTGAGTTCAGTAACAATGAGGGGCAGAGGGTAATCTATTCTGCCCATTTTGAAGAAAGTTGGAGTTCAAGGGACGATTTTTGCCGTTATGTCCGGCAAGAGCGGGCGCAGGCAGGAATAGGCGAATATGACCCGGTGGCAACAGCCCATTATCAGAAGGAGTGGGAACAAGCGCTAAGAAGGGATTATTCTAAATGGGATGAGGTTTATGTGCCGAATGCGGACCAAGCGCCTTTTTATGACTGGAGTTATGGCTGCACCCCGACCTCGGCAGCAATGGTGATGGGTTATATTGACCGGACCCAGGATTACGGCCGGCTGGTTGACTGGTACTGGCAGCGCTGGGATATGGTTGAGGGTGAATGGGACAAGCAGATTCCTGATGTCCAGCGCCAGTGCGCACTCAATATGTTTACCGACACAACCCGGGGGGCAACGACCATCGGCGCAATCGGTCAGGGGTTGTATCTGGTTGCCTATGAAAATGGCTATCCGGACTTTGATGTGGTTGAGGAGTTGGGCTCAAGCGGCAATGACTGGGCATGGTCAACGATTGTTCGGGAGATTGATAATGGTTATGCGATGGTCTGGTCAGCAATCTGGCAGATTCATTCGCTCGCGGCATACGGTTACCGCACACCCGAAAAGGATATCTTTGTCCACAACACCTGGTGGAAACCGGCAGAATGGTGGCACTATTCCGGTCCGGAGCGTTCGCATGTTGCCTCACCCCATCCGGCGGGCGGCGATGCGCATAAGATTGAGGTCCGCTATCCGTTGGGCGACACATTTTATAACTCAATTGGCCGGGGCGAGGTGCTGCAGGTGGGTGATACGGTTGAGGTCCGCTGGGAAAACTTCGGCAACCCGGCGCACTGGGTGGCGATTGATATTTCCACAGATGCGGGCAGGAACTGGACCCGGCTTGACAGCGTGCCGGATAGCGGTTCTTATAACTGGTTCATCAGCCCTGCACTCTCAGCCTGTGATTCGGTGCGGCTGCGGTTCCGGCAGTATTACAATGGGGTCCTGGTTGCTGCGGACGGGACATTCGGCTGTTTCCGGCTTTTGCGTGAGCCGCTGCCGCCGCTGCCCTTGGCACCGCCGAACGGACAGCAGATTTTCTCACCGCCGATTGTCCTGTTAGTTGATACCACCAGAACCGATATTGACAGTTTCTGTTTCCGGGTGATTTATGGCACCAGTGATACCATCTGGTCTCAGGTGGGAACTGCGCCCAGTTGTTCATTGCCCGATACCCTGTTTACCTATGCCCGGTCTTACAAATGGGTGTGCAAGGGACATAACCGGTTCGGCTGGGGTGAGTTCGGGGCCCCCTGGTCCTTCTGGGTGCGGTTCAGGCCCGGGGTTGAGCAAGGGGAAAATCCCAACGCGGCCAGACTCAGGGTTCTGGGTGCAACCGTCCGGGTAATGGGACAGGGTGCGGTTGAATTTCAGGCAAAATCCGGGTTGGAGATATATAATGCCGCCGGCAAACTGGTGCGCAGTCTAAAGTCAAAAGATTCAGAGCGGCTGGTCTGGGATTTAAGGGATGAGGATGGTAAGCCCCTGCCCGCCGGGATGTATTTTGTCCGCCTGGTGGGCAATGATGCCCGCGGCATGCAGAAACTGATTATTATGAATTAGTGCGGCGAGTCAATTGATTAGAACTCGTCGCTATTGCCGGTTAGCTCCTTTTCCATTATATCAGCCGTGATGCTGACCGCCTTTATCGCATCGTCCAGGTCAGAACCAGGGCAGCCGGCATCAATCTTGGCGCAGAAGATCACGAGCCGGGTGTTGCCGTCAGATTTGGTCCAGACCTCAAAGGCACCGAGTTTCTTAGTATAACTTTCCTCAAGCAGTTTGTTGGCAAGCCAGGCCGGCAGTTGACCCTCAGATTTGTAAACCGGGGACCAGACCTCCCGGATTTCAAAGAGGCCGTAAATCTCGGTGTTGGAATTGACAAAACACAACTGGGTGCGGCCGTTGTCAAGTTTATAAACAGTCTTGAAATCGTTGTCACTGTCAATCGTATATTCATAACCCCAGTCTTCCAGCTGTTGCTTGACCTTGGTGTCAACCTCGGTGGGAATAATCTGGGCAAGGAAGCCAATTAGTAGCAGCAGGCAGGCGGTTTTCGACGGACGAAACGGGCTTTTCATTTTTACTCCGTTGTTTTTTGCTTAGCAGCCCTTTCCGCCTTATGGCTCAAGAACACTGAGTCAAAAGGGGAATTGGGTTAATTTTAATTTTCAATAATCACCGGTCAAGTTTGCCCGGCAGCGATTTTTCAGGATAATAAAGTAATGAGCAACTCCATAATCCTTACCAACTGCAGCCAGATTCTGACGATGGCGGATGAGGGGTTGGGAATAATTGAGCGGGGGGCATTGCGGGTCAGGGAGGGCAGGATTGTTGAACTCGGACCGGGACTGGTGCCTGAGCCCGGGGAGGAGGTGATTGACTGCGAGAATTCGGTGGTGCTGCCCGGTTTTGTTGACCCGCACACCCATCTGGTCTTTGCCGGCTGGCGCGCGGAGGAATTTGAGTTGCGTCTTGCGGGCAAAACCTACAAAGAGATTGCCGAAGCCGGGGGCGGAATTATTGCCACGGTGCTGAAAACCAGGCAGGCAACTGAAGAGGAACTTTACGAGCGGGCGCTGAGGCGGTTAAAGGAGATGATCAGCTGGGGGACAACCACCGTGGAGATAAAGTCCGGTTACGGGTTGGACACAAAAAATGAGTTGAAGATATTGCGGGTGATAAAGAGGTTGGAGGCGGCGGGATTGACCGGGGTGGTGCCGACCTTTCTGGGTGCGCACTCAGTGCCGAGGGAGATGAAAAAATCTGATTACCTCCGGCTGATAATTGATGAGATGATACCGGTGGTAGCAAAGGAGGGGCTGGCAAAGTTCTGCGATGTCTTCTGCGAGAACTTTGTCTTCAATGCCGAGGAGAGCCGGGTAGTTCTTGAGGCAGGGAAAAGGGCGGGCCTGTTGCCGACAATTCATGCCGACGAGATTGAAAGTTCGGGCGGGGCAGAGGTTGCGGCTGAGGTCGGTGCGGTATCTGCCAGTCATCTGCTGCAACCCTTAGAAACCTGGCTGAGGATGATGAGCGAAAAAGGGGTGGTTGCGGTCCTCTTACCGGCAACCTGCTTTTTCCTGCAGGAGCGACACAGACCGCCGGTGGGCAAGATGCGGGAGTTGGGAATCCCGATTGCCCTGGGCAGTGATTTCAACCCCGGTTCCTCAACCCTTCTGGCTCAACCCCTGACACTGCAGTTTGGATGTATCTATTACGGGTTGACCATTGTTGAGGCAATCCGCGGAGTAACATTGATTGCGGCAAAGGCGCTGAAAATGGAGCAGGAGGTTGGCAGCCTGGAACCGGGTAAAAGGGCTGATATTGTAATTACCGATGTGCCTGATTACCGGCATCTGGCATATCGTTTAGGTCATAATCCGGTCCGAACGGTCATAAGCAAAGGCAGGGTCATTTATCAAAAACAAAGGAGCTAAAATTGCACAATCTTTGCCACTGGGAGATTCCAGCAACCGATTTGAAAAGGTCAGCAGATTTTTATGCCCAACTTTTTGGCTGGAAGATGACGGGGTTAGGTTCTGATTATGTGATGTTTGAAATTGAAGGTGGAACCAGCGGGGGTATTTTTAAGGTTGGTCAGATGCCCGAGCCCTGCATTGATGTTTATATCAAAGTGAAGGACATACCAGCGACTCTTAAAATGGTTGAAGAGTTGGGCGGCAGAATTGAAAAGTCTAAGACCGAAATCGGCGGCGGTTTTGGTTATTACGGCTTTTTCCGTAACCTGTGCGGCTGCCCAATCGGAATTTGGTCAAGAGATTAAAACTGCTATTCGCCCTCGCCTTTTTTCGGCTGGTAGTCAATGCCCGGGACCCAGATGTTTTCGCCGGCGGGCTTTTCCTCGGCAGGCGGTGGAACACGACCGCGGCTCCGTAATAAGAAGAGGAGCCCGAGAAAGAAAAGCCCGGCAAGAATCAGGACGATGAGCACAAGATTACCAACATTTAGATAGCGGCGCCGCGTGCGTTCTACCTCTTCATAATCCACCCGGCTCAGCCTTTCATCCCTTTTTCGTAATTCCTTTTCTTGATCGGGCATCATTTTGATAATAACGGGTTGGAGGTTTTTTGTCAACATTTTGCGACACTACCCCAGTCAATTAAGAATTGACACATTTCCCTTTCCCAATATATTATCATTGACTGAAATGGCGAAAAAGGTTTGCTATCTTTTCTCTTCTGACCCTAATACTGGCAACAGCCCCTTTTTGGAAAAAACCGCCCGCTCCAGTTTCCCGAACCACTAACTGGTGTTACGATTGGCGGTTCGAATCCTCCCTATCGCTTTACCGCAATCGCATTTGACCCGGAAGGAGATAGGCTCGCTCTCAGATTCTCTTGGGGTGATGGTGATACATCGGCATTAGAGTTGTTTTCGTTCCATCTGGCGAATCGGTAGCAATGCATCACAGCTGGGTTAATCCGGGAAACTATTAGGTCAAGGTGCAGGCGCAGGATAAAAATGCCCGGCTTACCACCTGGTCAAGACCGCTTTACCTGACGATAATTCCCGGGGGCAACCTTAGATGGCGAATACAACTTGGTAACGAAATATCCTTTTCTTCGCCAGCCCTCACTGCAGATGGGGCGGTAATAATATGCGCGGGATTTTATGATGCTATTAATCCGGATAGCACTTTGAAATGGCGCACCGGCCTTGATGATGAAGCACCTTCACCGGTAATAAATTCAGATGGGCCAATCTATCTATTAACATATTGGGCAATTTTTACTCAATCAACCCTGATGGCAGGTTAAGGTGCCAACTCGCACCTGGTGATTTTACCTATTCTGCGCCGGCAATCGGTCCTGAGGACACTGTTTACATTGTCCAGTGATGGATATCTCTATGCGATTCAGGGTTCAGGAACACTTGCCAACAGCCCCTGGCCGAAGTTTCATCACGATAATTAGAACACCGGCCGGGCCGGCGATGCTCAATAATTCCAATTTGGTATAAATCGCTGTTGGCAAAAACGGATAAATTGAATTCCGATTAAATTTCTTTTTTACAGGAACGCACGTGGTTATTACTTAATTCAGACCAGGACCACTGCGGAATTAAGAAAAAAAGGCTGGGCTCGGAAATCCGAACCCAGCCAACTGTAACAGGCTCGGTCTAACGGATTAAAACTGCCCGCTCAGTCCTATTCAGACCCGGGCTTTCCAGGCGGATGAAATACACACCCTGACCCAATCCCTGAGCCGGCCAGACCAGTTCAGTCTCACCCGGATTTGCCAATCCATCAAACACTCGGGCAATGGCTCTACCCGTAACATCAAGCACGGTTATCCGCACCGGTTGTGCAATCGGCACCTGATACCTGATAACCACCCGGTTTGCAAATGGATTGGGCAGGACCTTTAACCTGGTTCCAGCCGATTTCAGGGAACTGTATTGGTCTTCAACCCCGATATAGCGGTGATACCAGGATTGGGCGCTGTCCGCACTGGCAAAGGCTGCAACCTCTGTTTCACCCCCGACAAATGCCACGGCAAACCGGCAAGCATCAAATGGTGCCAGTGTGAAAGGGCCAGCCGATGCACAAACCGCCCAGTTATCGGCCCGGCTCGGGTTGGCAAGATTAACCTGACCGCTCAGAAAGCGCCACTTCTGCGCATCACGGAATGAAGAGTCCGGCAGGTAATAGACCAGCGGGTCAATCGCGCTGAGATGGGCACCGGAAACCGGCTCGAGGATTTTAATACCCGCTACCACCTTGGTTCGTGCCGAGTCGGTCATATAGATAAAACGGCGCAGGCTGTCGCTTCGACAGATGTCGTGCCCAAAACTGTCAATCGTAAGGTCGGCGAATATCCCGGTGTAAAAGTTGCTCAACTGGATGCTGGAGTTGTTCTGAACATCGTACACGATCACCACGAAGTCCCGATAACCGGCTCGTGCATCAGCATAACTGTTCTGAATGGTAACCACCGGCCTGGACCGGGGATGGTTGCGGTCTGAAAACCAGGCGCGAAAATGCTCATCACCCTTTTGTGGTGGATAGATGCTGCGGACACTGTCAACCAGCACAAATTCGGTATCAGGCGGATTTGTCACCGGCCTGGTATAATACCGGTCAACAACATATCCGGTGTCATTGCCGAAGGCAAACGAGGCATGGCGCAGAATACTTGTCCCGGCCTTCGGGTAGGAAAAACCACTGCCCGCACCACCGGGCTCAAGATAACCGATTGCACCCAGACAGGTAACACTAAGCCGGCAGTTGTTTGTATCATGGTCAACCATAACCTGCCCGGGCATACCAACCCGCAGGTCAAAACCAAACTTTACCTGATAATCTGCGCTCTCTCCCACAACATAAAGGGTGCAAAGCAAAACCGTTCCCTGGCGCAATGAGGTGTCGGCAGCAATTAAAAACCGGTCGGTTAGATTCACCGCGCTGTCATTAGGAGCGATGTTGCCCCAGGAACCGGTTGAATCAAGCACCAGCAGCCGGCTGTCAAATGAACGCAGGTTACCCGAGGTATTGGCACAGTGAGCATTACCGACATTAACCAGCCGGAAAAACAGGCTGGCACGCTCACCAGGGTCAATGTAGCCGTCATTATTACCCAAGGAATCGGCAAGGATAATCTTACGCATCTCCAGCACCGGACCGCGCGGAACCGCATAAACCGCAGCAAATGCATCAATCCTGCCGGCACCAAAGTCGCAGTCCTTGCCTGTGGTCCCCAAATCCACCGCCGTGACCTCAAGAATTGAATCCACCACCGCCGGACTCAGATTCGGATTCTTGGAAA
>Ga0272448_1000910_pt1 | contig 42258 bp, 33 predicted proteins | sample YNPCB0191_FD_202220 | JGI IMG/M metagenome (GOLD analysis project Ga0272448, IMG submission 202220) | Hot spring sediment microbial communities from Yellowstone National Park, WY, United States - YNP-CB-019-1 | ecosystem: Environmental > Aquatic > Thermal springs > Hot (42-90C) > Sediment...
GTTTATCGGCCATACGGAATCGTTCTTATCTCCATATATCGGGTATATGCTTTATTTCGTCGTAACTGAATACCGGTCCGTCTTTGCATACAAAAAATTCGCCCATCATGCAATGCCCGCATTTTCCGAACCCGCAGGACATATTCTTTTCCATGGACAGGTAGATGCTTTCTTCGGGAAATCCCATGCTGAGCAGTTTCTGGGTGGCAAACTTCATCATTACCGGAGGGCCGCATACCACAGCAACCGAATCGGGGACGTTGATTTTTACTTTATCAAGGAGCACCGTTACTACCCCTTCTGTTTCTTCCCAGTTTTCATCGGCTACATTAACGGCACGGTGAGCTTCAAATTTGGGAATGGTATTCAGTTCTTTGAATAAAGGCTTGTAAATACAATCGGCGGGTGTTTTTGAACCATAGCACAGGACAACCCTTTTTATCCGGTCTTTCCATTCAATAAGGTGGTATAAAAGGGAGCGGATTGGGGCAAGTCCGCATCCGCCTCCTACAATGACCACTTCTTTTTCGTACATATTGTATACGGGGTATCCTCTTCCATAGGGCCCTCGGATTCCGAGCACAGCGCCGGGTGTGAGCTGGTGGAATTTTTCCGTTACATGTCCGGCCTTCATGATGGTTACTTCCAGCTTGTCTTTAATGAAAGGGGAGGAGGATGGGGTAAAAGGAGCTTCCCCATAGCCATTCAGGGTTAATTCAATAAACTGGCCGGTATCAAAGCTGAACTCTCTTTCAGGCCTCAGTACAAGGGTTTTGATGAGGGGTGACTCATCAATCACTGTTTCCAGGGTTGCTTTCAATGGCCGGTAAATGTTCTTTGTTTCAGGCATGTTGAGATATTTTGACTTCGCCGGTATTGAGTTCGGTAAACAGTTCATTCTTGCTGATGTTGCCCGGGCAGGCGTCAATGCAGCGTCCGCATCCTGTGCAGGCAGAAACCTTGTACCGTTCCGGACGCCACACATATTTGCACAGATAGCGGTTGCGGAAGCGCACGGTAAGCGGGGCCAGAGGATCTTCTCCGGCAGCTACCCGCTGAAAATCAGGATACTGGCATGTGTCGAGCTGGCGGACCTTTTCAAACTCCGGACGGTCGAGCAGCAAAAAGCAGGTGCAGGTTGGACATATGGCAGCACAGGCTCCGCAGCCAACGCAGGTCGAAGCATACTTCTTCCACAGCCAGTATTCCGATTGCTGTATCAGGGTGGAAGTTTTTTTCAGATCAGGTAATCCCTTGTTTTGCCTGTTGATATCATCCCTTACCGAAATCCGTTTCAGCTTGATGGCTTCTATTTCACTGTCCTTTGCTTCCTGCACCGGTATGCGCGAGCGCATTTCATTCAGCACTTTCTGCCCCTTTTCGGAAAGCACGCGGATAAAAACATTGTTCCGGTAGCCCGACAGGACAAGATCACAGTTTCGCTCAGGAAAAGGATTTACATTATATATGGTGCAATGGCAGTTTTCCTTGTGGCTCTGGCAGTCAGTTCCGATAAGAATGGCCTGTTCCCTCTGTTTTCTGTACAGATCATCAGGAAAGGCAGGATCCAGATAGACGGCATCCAGCAGATCCAGCGCCGCAAGGTCGCATGCCGGAACGCCCAGTATAAGCAAAGGGAGGGAACCATTCACGTCAATGGTTACATTCTTCCGGATGGGCAGAAAAAATGTCTTTAGCGGCGTGGCCGGCAAGGGTTCATTCAGCAGAATGTGCTGAACATTTTCTGCATTTACCCTGTCGTAATCCAGCGTATTAAGCCTGCGGAAAGGGGCATAAACCGTATAGTCCTTCAGACAGGATACCAGAAACTGCTCAAACGACCCGCGGCTGGTAAGGTAATGTTTGTCCATAACATCCTTAAATCGGAAACAAAATTCTTAAGGATTACCAGCACGGGCAATGACAGGAAACAGGCAGAAACAGGATTTTTATCAGAATGCTGCCTAGGAACGGGTCAGTCAGCAATATGACATTGGTTCCGTCAAAATATGATCTATGTCAGTTTTTTATAAGGAAGCCGGATAGTCCGCCTTCATACGCCGAAGGCCTTAAGGAAACCATTGACATGAGCGTGGGCAACTTTTTGCAGTCCGGTTATATCCAGCAAATGAATTTTCCGTCCTGAAATGGCAATGAGTTTTTCCTCGCGGAATTCAGAGAGCAGCCTGATCACGGTTTCGGTGGCTGAGCCCACCATGTTGGCCAGGTCTTCCCGCGAGAGATTGATTACCGGGCTTGCTGTGCGGGCCGGATCATTCTGTCCTTCAGATAGCCGGAGAAGGGTTTCGGCCAGCCGCTCCCTGACCGATTTCTGGGCCAGTGAGGTTAGTTGGTTCTCGGTATCTTCCAGTAAATCAGAAAGTGCGATGATGATCTTATGGGTTATTTCGGGAATTTTCCGGGTAATCTGCAGAAAGTTTTCTGCCGTGAAAAAACATACAGCGGCATCGGTAAGGGCCTGGGCATTAGTGCAATAGAGTCTGCTTCCTACCAGGGCGCGGTACCCAAACAAGTCGCCCGGCTGAACCATACGGACAATTTGTTCCCGGCCGTCGGGCCCGTATTTATAGAGTTTTACACTGCCGCTGTAAAGGCAATATACACCAAGCGCCCGGTTATCTTCCTGAAAAATTACCTGCCCCTTTTTGTACATGGAACAGGCTTTTTCATATTTCAGTTCAGATAAATAATCAGGAAGCACATTTGCAAAACAGGACCTTTGCAAATTATGGCAGGTAAGACATTCCGGAAGTTCCCGTATCATAGGGCTCCGTTTTTGAGGTGAAAACGTCTCTGCCCGGCACGGAGGACTGGTTCCGGCAGTCCTTCCTTTCCTTTCGTAAGGTAAAAGTAATAATAATTTTTTAATGACAATATGGTTAGCTATTTTTCATTCGCTAATTGCCATTCACTTCTGACTTTTTGCTTTTTACGGGGGAGTAGGAGGGGTATTCCCAATCGGTAAATATTTTGTAACCCGAAACTATTTTTACCTTTGTGCCACAAATCATTAGATTATGAAACCCACATGTTTTACAAACACAAACACAGCGGTAATAAAATGCCGAACAGGTGGGTTCCATTATACCATTGAAAATTAATTTTATTATGATGAAAATAGCGCTTGCTCAGCAGAACTATCATATTGGCAATTTTCAGGAGAACGTAACAAAAATTATTTCCGCTATCCGGCAGGCGCAGGATGAGGGAGCTGACCTGGTGGTGTTTCCTGAACTGAGCGTCTGTGGCTACCCTCCGCTGGATTTGCTGGATCAGAAATCGTTTATCGAAAAGTGCATGAGGGCCGTTGAAAGCATTGCCCCGGTTTGCAAAGATATAGCAGCTATTGTCGGTGGTCCGGCTTATAACGATGATCCCGCCGGGAAGAGCTTATTCAATTCGGCCTTTTTCCTTTACCAGGGAAAAGTTTTGGACCAGGTAAACAAAAGCCTTCTCCCCACGTACGATGTGTTTGACGAATACCGTTATTTTGAACCCAACCGGCAATTCAAGGTCATTCCGTTCCGCGGACAAAAGATTGGAATAACCATATGCGAAGATATTTGGGACAACCAGCCTGCCCCCAATTCACTGGGCCGTACCAGGCTGTACACCCTTTCTCCCATGGAAGAACTCAGCCGGCTGCACCCCGATGTGGTTATCAATATTTCGGCCAGTCCGTTTTCCACATCGCACGAAAAAATAAAAAAGAAGATCCTGAAAGACCATGCAGGAAAATACTCGGTTCCGATTGTTTATGTGAACCAGGTGGGAGCGCATACCGAGCTGATATTTGACGGTGCTTCCATGGTGGTGAACAGTTCGGGCAATATTGTCAGTGAACTGGCCTGGTTCCGCGAAGATTTTCAGGTGATTGATATGGGTGAGGTGGACAGAATGGACGCTGTTGCCCATGCTGAGAAAGAAACCACAGAGAAGATTTACGAAGCCCTGATCCTGGGCATTCACGACTTCTTTGCCAAGCAGGGTTTTTCAAAAGCTGTGCTCGGACTTTCCGGCGGAATTGATTCGTCAGTGGTTGCCGCACTGGCAGTGGAGGCACTCGGCCAGGACAATGTTGCCGGCCTGCTTCTCCCTTCGCAGTTTACTTCACAGCATTCCATTGACGATGCTGTTGAACTTGCCGAAAATCTGGGTATCGATTATCATATACTTCGGATTGACAGCCTCTTTGAACAATATAAAAAGGTTCTCCATCCGCTTTTCAACAACCTGCCGGAAGATGTGACCGAGGAAAACATCCAGGCACGCATACGCGGCAATCTTCTGATGGCTTATTCAAACAAATTCGGAAACATTCTTCTCAATACTTCCAATAAAAGCGAAGCCGCTGTGGGCTACGGCACCCTATACGGCGATCTGGCCGGAGGACTTTCTGTGCTCGGCGATGTTTACAAAACCCAGGTGTATGATCTTGCCCGTTATATCAACCGTTCCCGGACCATTATTCCGGCCAATGTGCTCATCAAACCCCCTACGGCAGAACTTCGTCCCAATCAGAAAGACTCCGACTCTCTCCCTGAATACAGCGTACTTGACCCCATTCTCTTCCGGTACATTGAACAGTACAAAACCCCCGATGAAATCATCGAGGAAGGGTTTGAGGAAGATACCGTCATGCAGGTTATCCGGATGATCAACCGCAATGAATACAAACGCTATCAGACCCCGCCCATCCTTCGCATCTCGTCCAAAGCATTCGGACCCGGCCGGAAAATGCCCCTGGTTGCTTATTTTTGATTTTTGTGTCGTGCATCAAATCATTTTTGTACATTTGTATGTTTTATAACACGTTCTGAATATTTTGACAACTATGCAGCAACGATTTCTCGAATGCGAAAACTGTATTGACAATCCCAAGTCGGTCTTCGCCGTTCTTACTCCGAAAGAAAAGGAGACTTTCAAAAAGAACCTGATTTGCCATGCTTACAAAAAAGGTGATATTATCTTTAAGGAAGGGGATAAGCCAACCGGACTGATCTTTCTTTCTGAAGGCAAGGTGAAGGTTTTCAAGGAAGGAGTAGGCGGAAGGGAACAGATTATCCGTATGGCGAGGCCGGTGGGATTTATTGGCTACCGTGCCCTGTTTGCCGAAGAGTACCATCATGCCACAGCGGTAGCCATTGAAGATTCGATTATCTGTACCATCGAAAAGGATCTGGTTTATAAAACATTACGTCAGAATCCCGATTTTTCGCTCAGTATTATTAAGGCTTTTGCCACCGAACTTGGTTTTTCCATCGACCGCACGGTTACCCTTACGCAAAAGCATATCCGCGGGCGGCTGGCCGAATCACTCATCTTTCTGAAAGATACTTACGGGTTTGAGAACGACGGAAGTACCCTGAAGGTCTACCTCAGCAGGGAAGATGTAGCCAACCTGTCGAATATGACCACTTCAAACGCCATTCGTACCCTGTCGGCATTTGCCAGTGAAGGAGTGATTGCCATTGACGGCCGGAAGATCAAGATACTGGATCTGCACAAGCTGGAACGCATCAGCGACCTGGGCTGATGATGTTTCTTACGTAAAAAGGGTCTTCTCGAACAGCATTTTTTCAACATTCTGAAGGGTGGTGTGCAGGCTGAAAACTGTCTCTGCCCTTTTGCGTCCTCTGGCACCCATTGACTGGCATAATGCGCGGTCGTTCATCAGCTGTTCAATCCGCTCAGCCATCAGCGGAAGATTATTTTCAGGAACCAGGAAGCCGGTTATCCCGTCTTCAACTATTTCGGGGTTACTGCTGGACCGGAAGGCGACCACCGGCCTGGAACCGGCCATTGCTTCCACCAGCACATACCCAAACCCTTCCCACAATGAAGTGAGGCAGAACACATCAATATCCTTCATGAAACTTGGTATGTTTTCCACAAATCCCAGCAAAACAATTTTGTCGTCCACCCCGTTTTTCCGTGCATATTCGTCCAGTTCCTGATGCATTTTGCCTTCTCCCGCAATAACAATGCGAAACCTGTATCCTTTCCTGCTGAGAATGACCGCCAGGTCAATGAGCATTTTCTGTCCTTTCTGATATACCAGCCGGCCGGCATTGCCAATGATAAATTCTTCCTTACTCCGGATGAAAACCGGCTCATACTTTTCACTGTCGAAAGCATTCAGGTCAAGGCCATTATAAATAACTCTGATTTTATCGGGATTAAAAAGCATGGGATGGTTGGCCAGGATAGTGTTTTTCGTTTCTTCTGAATTGGCCATAATATCGGTAACCACATGGCGGAAGATGAAGCGGTTGGTGAGGCTGTTTTTGACAGGAACTGCCAGCCCGCGCCGGTATATTACCCGCTCAACGCCGGCAAGGCGTCCGGCAACTCCGCCCAGTTTGATATCGGCCGAAAGGTTCGAAATGACAACCCGCACGCCCAGCCGCCTGCAGATCTTCACTACCTTATACACCTTCAACGGATTGAGGAAATCAAGATTGTGCACCCGCAGGTGTACTACCGGTACCGGCGTTTCACGAAGCCTCTCGTACAAAGCACTTTTCCGGTTGGTGATCACCACAATGCGGTGCCCTTTTTTCTGCAGGCGGGTAGCAATATCAAAATGCCATTTTTCCCCTCCTCCCCAGGTAACTGACGAGTTGAAAAAACAAATGGTTTCTCTTTTCTTACGATGTTCCCTGTAAAGTTGCCGAAGTTTGACATATTTCAGGAAAGTCTCGTACGAAGAAATTCCGCAGATGACCATGCCGTAAAATCCGTCAAGAAAACCTCCCCGGAGGAAGAAATCACGAAATCCCCGCCAGAACGGGTGGAACATTATGGTGAACCAGGACACCGTTTTCCCCCGCTGAAAAAAGGATTGGGCAATGATGTCGGTAAACCGGTTGCTCTGCGCAACATGCTCCCTGATTGAATAATAGGAATAGTGCAGTAAATTTCCCGGGAGGAATTTTTTAACGGCCCCTTTTTGCAGAATGAATCTGTCGTGCGGATTGGTGCCGCCCCACATCCCTTTCCTGCGGTCAAACAGGCGAAGCTTCCGGCTTGGGTACCAGCCCGAATACCGTATCCACTTCCCGCAGTAATTGTTTAACCGGCTGAAGTAATAACCGTCGGCTGTCCAGTTTTCTTTTACCTGGAGAATAGACCGGCAGAGTTCCGGACTCAGGGCTTCGTCGGCATCAAGCGCAAGAACATGATCGTAAGTGGCCTGTTTCAGTGCATAATTCTTCTGCTCAATATATCCGGCAAAGGGGTGCTGCAGGAAGCGGACGCCATAAGTGCGGCATATTTCTTCGGTCCGGTCTTCAGAAAAAGAATCCACCACCACAATCTCATCAGCCACGTCCTTTACCGAACGCAGGCATCGCTCAATATTGTGCTCTTCGTTGTATGTAATGATGACAACCGATAACTTCACTGGTTTCATTTACTCGTAGTAATATACCCGTTTTACTCTTGACGAAATGCCGGTAAGCACTTCATAGGGAATTGTGTTGAGTTTTTCGGCCATGGCGGTAACCGGAACCGGCCCTCCGAAAAGAATCACTTCGTCGCCTTCTGCAACGGGAATTCCCGTTACATCAATCATGCACATGTCCATACAGATGTTTCCGATTACCGGAGCAAAATGGCCATTGACCCAGAACTGCCCGGTTCCGTTTCCCAGGCGGCGGTCAAGGCCGTCTGCATACCCTACGGGGATTACAGCAATGGTGCTGTCGCTTTCCACCTTTCCGCGGCGGTTATAACCCACGGTTTCTCCGGCCCTGATATTTCGTATCTGGGAAACCACCGACTTGAACGTACTGATTTGCTGAAGCTTTTCGGGATGCACTGCGCTGATGCCGTATAATCCTATTCCCAGCCGCACCATTTCAAAACTGGCCTCAGGGAAACGCTCTATGCCGGCTGAGTTGAGAATATGCCGCAGGAAAGGGTAAGGAAGTCCCGCCTGCAGTATCTCTGCAGCCTGCCTGAAGGTGCCGATCTGCCAGCGCGTAAATTCGTCCAGTCCGGAGTCTTCGCTTCCGGCCAGATGCGAGAAAACAGAAACCACGCGGATGGTATTCTGCTGTGACAGAAAAACCGCCAGCTCGCCGGCATCCTCGGGTGCAAAACCCAGACGGTGCATTCCTGTGTCAATTTTTATATGCACAGGGTACCGGGTAACTCCTTCCATCTGCAACCAGGCAATGATTTTACGCAGAAAAGGCCAGCTGTAAATCTCGGGCTCCAGTTTATGTTGCACCATAAGCCGGAATCCTTGTTCTTCCGGGCTCATGACCATCACCGGAAGGGTGATACCAGCCTGACGAAGGGCAACCCCTTCGTCAATAAACGCCACAGCGAGGTAATCGGCCTTGTGGTACTGCATCAGCTGGGCAATTTCGTGCGACCCGCTGCCGTACGAAAGAGCTTTTACCATCACCATAAGCTTCGTCTCCGGCGGAACCAGCGATTTGAAATAGTTGAAGTTGTGAATCAGTGCGTTCAGGTTGATTTCAAGGCGTGTTATGTGCCTGGTTTCTTCCAGAAAGGCCGCTATCCGTTCAAAATTGAAAACCCGTGCTCCTTTCAGCAGAATGGCTTCATCGGAAAACGACATCCGTTCGGCCGACTGCAGAAAAGCATCCGTTGACGGATAAAATGAGGCGGGAAGAGAAAATACATCCCGGTTGCGGGAAATAACTTCTCCTATTCCGATCAGCCTGGTTACATTCTTGCTTTTGAGCAGGGAAGCCACACGCCGGTATAGTTCGCCTTCCGTCCGCCCTGACTGCAGGATGTCGGAAAGAATAACCGTTTTCCCTGGATGCTGGTCCTGGCGGCGAAGAAAATCCAGGGCTATGCTCAGCGATACCAGATCTGAACTGTAACTGTCGTTGATGAGGGTGCAATGCCGGATGCCCTTTTTTACTTCCATGCGCATTGCTACAGGCGGAAGAGCCTGAAACAATTCCTGAAGTTCCCCGGGTTCATAACCCGATTCGAGCATTACCAGCCAGCAGTGAATGGCATTCTCAATGGATGCCTGGTCGGTGAAAGGAATGGCAATCCGCACCGCACGGTCTTTCCAGATGCCGGCTATATGCGTTCGTCCGCCTACCCTGCGTATGGTTTTTACATGAAGACGGCAGGACTCCGTACCCGTTGACCAGCAGATCTTTTCCGGCTTTTCCCCCGGAAACAGTTCATCGACAGCCTTTCGTACCACTTTCTGGTCGGCGCAGTAAAACAGCCGGTCGGCATGCCGGAACAACTCCAGTTTTTCCCGTACCTTCTGACGGACATCAGAAAAATTCTCCTGATGCGCTTCCCCGATGTTGGTTATGATTCCCGTCCGGGGCCGGATGATTTTTTCCAGCCGTTCCATTTCGCCGGGGAAAGAAATCCCCGCTTCGAAGAGGTAAACTTCGGCATCAGGTTCCGACATGAGCACCGACAGGGGAACTCCTACCTGGGAATTGTAGCTTCGCGGACTGCTGACGGTGTTGTATTTCAGGGAAAAAAGATGGTGAAGCCACTCTTTTACAATGGTTTTCCCGTTACTGCCGGTAATGCCGGTTACATTCCCTCTGAACTGCTGTCGGTAATGTGCCGCCAACTGCTGAAGCGCTTTCAGCGTATCGGGAACAATGACGAAAGAAGGGCCGGCAACGTCAACTGCATCAGCTGGTATGTACTGGACAAGGAAACTCCTGATGCCTTTTTTACTCATCTCCCTGATGAACGAGTGCCCGTCATGATTCGGGCCTTTAAGGGCAATGAACAGGCATGAGGTGGTGGACGGCTGTAAACGGCTGTCGGTAAGTACCTCCCTGACCACCTCATCAGACTGACCGTTCAGTTTGCCTTGTGTAATTTCAGCTATTTCCCCGAGTGTGTATTTCATCTGCAATGATTCCTGTCCCTGAAAAACGATTCTTCTAAAGCATTATTTTGCGCAGTCAATTCCCTGCATGTTGTCTGTCCCTGCCGGCTAAAGGCCTGACCAAAGCCACCATGCCGCAGATAATGAAATTCAGTAATAATCCCAATTTATTCATTGGAAGCTCTTGAAAGGAGCAAACGAATGAATTAATTGGGGTTATCCCGATTTAGAAAAACCATCTTTCAGGTGAATTGAAAATTCGGCTGAAAGTTAGGTTTTTCTTAATCACAATACATTAGAAAAATTTCTGATGCATTGTTTGGGATAATCGTTATTTTTACAAAAGTAAAGAAAAATTGAAAGGATGAGCAATGAACCTCTTTTTGAACGATTGATCAGGGAATGGGATGAAACCACTTCCTTGCTGAAAGAAGCAAAGGAAAAAGGAAAGCTGACGGCCCTCGATGCAGACCTGCTGAGAACACGGTTTGTGAAGCTTTACGACATGCTGCTGGAATTAAAAACCGGGATAAGGCCTCCGGAGTATTTCACTGCCGCAAAGGCAGAACCCAGGCCGGCTCAGGATGCTGAACCCGTCCGCGCGAAGGAAAAACCCCGGGCGCAGGAACCCTCAACAGCGCCTTCAAAGGACGTGCCCTCTGAAACTGCCGCAGAAATGGAGACTGGTGCAGAAGAACACGTCCGTCAGCCTGCAGCGGAAACAAAAAAACCGAAGCAGAAATCCGAAATTCTGGCCGACAAGTTTGCAGGAACAAGGAAGTTTATGCACGACCGGCTGGCAGAGAACGTCGGCGAGAAAAAGGACCTTTCGTCGGTAATGAAATCCCGCCCCATCAGCAATATTGAATCGGCGATCGGACTGAACGAGAAATTCCTGTTTATCAAGGAGCTTTTTGCCGGCAACGCCCATCGCTACAAAGAAACCATTGACATCCTCAACAATGCTTCCGGCTACGATGAAGCCATAAACTACATACGCCGGAACTTTTCATGGGATGAAGAGGATCCTGTGGTGATGCAGTTGTTTGAGCTGATTCAGAGGCGCCATTCCAAACAGGCATGAGCAGGTTGTATGTAGTCCCGACCCCTATCGGCAATCTCGAAGACATTACACTCCGGGCCTTGCGCATTTTGAAGGAAGCTGACCTTATACTGGCTGAAGATACCCGTATTTCCCGCATTCTGCTTGACCATTATCAGATAAGGAAACCTCTGCTGTCTCACCATAAATTCAATGAGCACAAGACGGTTCATTCCATTGTTCAGCGCATCCTGTCGGGAGAAACCATAGCCCTTGTTTCCGATGCCGGCACACCCGGAATTTCCGACCCCGGCTATCTTCTGGTTCATGCCTGTATTGAGCAGGGGATTCCTGTTGAAATTCTGCCCGGGCCGTCGGCACTGATACCGGCTGTGGTGGGTAGCGGCCTTCCCTGCGAACGGTTTGTGTTTGAGGGCTTCCTTCCTTTTAAAAAGGGCCGCCAGACTCGGCTGAACCGCCTGAAGGAAGAGGAACGTACCATCATTTTATATGAATCGCCCCACCGGCTGGCGCGCACCCTCAGCGATCTGTCTGCTTTCCTGGGAAACCACCGGAAAGCAGTTGTGGTAAGGGAAATCAGTAAAAAGTTTGAGGAATTCAACCGCGGTACCCTGGGTGAACTGCTTGCCTTTTACCAGCAAAATACTGCAAAAGGCGAAATCGTTATTGTGGTGCAGGGGGCTGATGGCTGACCATTCCGGCCGGTTTGCTCCGGTTGAAATACTTTTTGTTTATTTGTCCCCGGAAATTTTTTGCCAGGATTTCTCGAATTAAACGGAATTGCATATGAAGCGGCTAATGATTGTAATGCTGGGTATGTTGCTGATGGTTTCCTGCCGGCCAAAGCGGCACGAAATTCCGGTACCACAGGGGAAGCTGAATCTTAACATCCTCCGGCTTGACCAGGACCTCTTTAACCTTGCGCCTGACCCGGATTCCATACGGACTGCCCTGCCGGCTCTGCGGGAAAAATACGGAGAGTTCCTCGAAGCCTACAGCCAGTATGTACTGCAGATCGGAAAAACCACCGACCCTCTTTACCCCGAATTGCTCATTACCTTTCTTACCGACCGGAGTGTGTTTGAACTCAAACAGGCCTCTGATTCGGTTTTTGCTGACTTTACTCCTGTACAGCGGCGGCTTGAATTTGCCTGGAACCGCTTTGCCGCCTTTTTCCCCGGGCAAAAGCCTCCCGTTCTGGTTACCGTGATTTCCGGCCTGAACCAGTCTTTTATGGCCACCGATTCGATGCTCGGCATTTCGCTCGATAAGTTTCTGGGCATGGAATCCCTTCTGTACCGTGCCGCTATGCTGCCGCTCTATCAGCGCCGCATTATGTTGCCGGCACGCATTGCTCCCGACTGCATCAGAGCCTGGATGACCAGTATTTTCCCTGTGCCCGATTCCTCGCCGCGATTGCTGGAATATATGATACAGGAGGGGAAAATCATGCATCAGGTACGGCAGATGTTTCCTGATGACCCCGACACACTCCTCTGGGGGTTCACCCAGGCCCAGCTTGAATGGTGCAAAAAAAACGAGCACCAGATGTGGACCTATCTGGTGGAAAACAAAAAACTCTTTGTTACCGATGCTTTTACCATTGGTAAATTTATCAACGAAGGGCCGTTTACAAAAGATTTTACACGGGAGTCACCGGCGCGCGCGGCCGTCTGGATCGGCTACCGGATTGTGTCGGGATATATGAAACGACATCCGCAGGTTACTCCGGAGGAATTGATGACCAGGGTGCCGGCAAGGGATATACTGGAAGGGTCACGTTACGACCCCTGAAAAAAAACAATGCGCTTCGCAGACCATTGCCTGCAAAGCGCATCGCATCCAGAGGATGACTATTCGGGGTGAATAGCTTCGACCGGACAAACATCAGCACATGCACCGCAATCGGTACAGACTTCCGGATCAATTTTGTAAATGTCGCCTGCAGAAATAGCTTCCACCGGACATTCATCAATACAGGTACCACATGCTGTGCAGTCTTCGCTAATTTTATATGCCATAACTAAATGGTTTTGGTTTGCGGTTGCAAATATAGTTTTTTTACCTATATCGTGTGTTAAGCTTATGTAATCATTGCAAATTCCTTTACGATTCCTGCACTATTCCGAAGCAGGAATGATTTCATCAATTTTGTATTTGCGGATTTTACTGAGCAGGGTGTTGTACGACCTGTAGCCCAGCAACTTAAGGGCTTTCTTGCGTGACCCCCCGGTATAATTCAGTACCTTTATGATATGCTGCTTTTCAACATATTCCATTGAGAGCGATGGGCCTGTCTGCTGGTCCAGAATGTATCTGGGCAGGTTACTGAGCCGGACTTCTTTTTCGCAGTATATGTAAAAATTGTTGACAAGATTTTCCATTTCTCTGATATTTCCCGGCCAGGGGTAGGAGAGAAGCCCAGCCAGAGCATCGGGATTCACTTTTAAAACCGGTTTTTTATACTTTTTGGCTGTTTGCTCCAGCATGAACCGGAGCATCGTTTCAATAGCCTCTCTGCCCTGTTCGGCAAGAGAGGGAATAATGAGCTCCACTATGGCCAGCCTGTAATACAGATCCCAGCGGAACTTGCCTTCTTCGCATAACTTCCGCAAGTTTTTATTGGTAGCTGCAATAACCCGTACATCAACCTGTTCAGGCTTCCTGCCGCCGACCGGCAGAACCTCCTTCTCCTGTAATACCCGCAACAGGCTCTTCTGTGTATAGGCCGTAATATCGCCTATTTCGTCAAGAAAAATTGTGCTTCCGTTGGCTTCATGAAACAAGCCCGGCGTATCTTTTTCGGCTCCCGTGAAAGCCCCTTTTTTATATCCAAATAAACGTGATTCCAGAAGTTCATGCCCGATAGCCGAGCAGTTAAAGGCCAGCATCTTTTTATTCTTACGGTAACTTTGATCGTGTATATACCTTGCCAGAAGTTCTTTTCCTGTTCCGGTTTCTCCCAGTATCAGAACCGGAACATCAACCATGGCCGCCGGAAGGGCTTTTTTCCGCAGTTCTTTTAAAGCGGGCGTAAGACAAACCGATTCAGCCGATTTTAATTCAGCAGGCTTGCTGATCTCTTCCTCAAAAATCATCATTGACAGCGGTTGCTCCGATTTCTCGAACTTAAGGGCAAATAATTCCGACTTGCCTGATTTTGAATCTTTCGGCGAACGGGTTTGCAAAAACCGACCCTTTAACCCGAGTGTGGTATAGCAGATGTACCATGCCACCTGCATGGCCGATGTGCCTGGCGAAGCAAATATGTCAACAATATGATGCCGGTACTGCATCAGAACTTTTTCTGTCTTACCTTTTATTTCCTTGATGTCTAAAACATTTTCCACAGGCAACGTTACTTCTTCCACCTTATGGCCGAACTCCTTTCTGATCCTCTCCGCCAGCTGCTTTTGAAGATCCTTATCTGCTTCGGCAGCCAGAAGAACATGAAAGGAATGATCCCAGTGAAAACGGTGAAAACACATTGTTGGTCCGTCTTCCCTGACCCTGTTCTTTGCGAAATCATTCGTACGGGCAATCCATGAAATGAGAATTTTTTCCATACCCCGAATTTTTAACCAAGATACAACATTTTCAAAAATTCATTAATGGAATATCAAAAAATGACAATTCAGACGGGAAATAATTTCAAAAAATGAAATTCAAACAAAAGTGTTAATTGTTTAAATATTTGACTGACAAAAATTTAGATTATTATGGCACATGGATTGAGTTTATAGTAACGTTAACCAATTAAATTCCATGCATATGAAAAAGACTCTGTTTTTTCTGATCCTTCTGATCGCGGCCGGCTCTGTTCAGGCAGGCGATCTGATTACCCTTACCAATGGAATGCAGTTTGAGGGCAAGGTTAAGCGGGTGGAAAAATGCAGTGTGGCATTTAAAGCCCGCGGCAGAATGTATGAAATTCCCGCAACAGACATCCTTACGGTTGTTTTTGAAAACCCCTCCGACAGGGTGTACCTTGATTACCTTACGACCATGGCCGGCGACCCTGATGCATGCCTTAAAGGCAAGCAGGATGCCGAGAATTACCATGGGAAGGCAGGGCTTCATATGGTGCTGGGGGTACTTTTTGGTCCCTTTGCCGTGATCGGAGCCGCTGTATCAAGCCCTACCCCTGCTACGGGAAGTCAAACCATGCTGATGTCAAAAAACAAGGAGCTTTTTGGCGATCCCGAGTACCTTTCCTGTTATCAGAAAAAAGCACGCGGGATCAATGTGGGGAATGCCGCTATCGGATGGGCGGCCTGGGTGGCTCTCGTAATCCTCTCTTCCCTGTAAGGGATTCCTGAAGGGAAATTGTCCGGTGCCTGCTCCTTCACACCGCCGGGGGTGCAGGCACTTTAAAAAAACATAAAAGAACACAATGATGATAATGAAACGATACATACTGAGCCGGAAAACATTTTTCGATGAAGACGACATGTCCAACTGGGGCATCGAAATCATCTGGAACATGTATTGTATCGACCCCGGAAATGACGAAGCCGAAATTATGGAAATAATATTATGGTATCAGCGCTGGGCTTTGGGTACCTTCCGGATGTTGTTTGAACTTGCTGTGGACGAAAAGTTGCGGGTTGAAGGGGCTACGTTTTTTCAGTTTAAAGATTCTGATAATCTGGAATATTTCCTGTCGGCTAACCCTTCACCACACATTGCACATGAAGTATGGAACGATTTAATCAATAAATATTGCCACTATGAAGCAAATTACAGAAGAAGTGTACAGAGAAAAACTGAATGACGCCCGCTGGGAAAAGCGGCGCCAGCAGATCCTGATCCGCGACCGTTTTCGCTGCCTGAATTGCTCCAGCAACGAAAACCTTCAGGTGCATCATCGCCAGTACCATTACCTGCAGGCCGAAAACCGCTATGCAGATCCCTGGGATTACAGCGACGAACTCCTCATTACCCTCTGCGAAGCATGCCACCAGAAAGGACATGCCTTGTATGCAGTACCTGTTAAATACATTTAATAACTAAACAATAACCACTATGAGTTTCTTAGATTTTCTCCGATTTGGCAAAAAGCAGCAACAGCTTCAGCCTGATACTGCTGGCAAACAGGATGTGCCGGTTTCCCGCTCCCTCTTTGTGGATGACCGGGACCCCTACATCCCTGAAACTGAAGAACCCAAACCTCAGCCTGTGGCCGAATTAAAAGGTATTGAAGCCATCTACGATTTCTTGCAAACCGATTTTGAAATCCGGGGGTACGAGGATGCCCTGGCCACGCCCGACATGAAACACATGGCCGATAATGTGGAACTTATTATGCACGACCTGCGGATGCTCATTCAGAAGACCTGCTCCTGGTACGAGGCAGAACTGCAAAAATATGATTTTCATATTGCTACACGCGGCAGGGCCGGCCTGATGGACCTGGTGGAGGAACTGCGTGCCAAACAGAATGTCATTCGCAATGCCTATGAAAAGGTGAAGGAAATGGGCATCAATTCTGTAGAAATGGTCGGAATGCCACTTAAAATTAAACTGGCCTACGAAAAAGGCTTCCGACGCGGCCTGGAAGCTATTTCACGTTCCACCCTGCTGTCCGATGAAACTGATCTGTCGGAAGATATTTTTGATCAGTAACCAATAAAAATTTATCCAATTAAACACTTCATTATGAGAAATTTCTGGCTAAAATCGGGGTGCTTTTTTACCGGGCACAATTACCGGCTGGTTACCCAATGCAGTGAAGCTACGGCAAAAACCGTCATTAAATACTTTTCTGCCATACTGGTGGTATGCATCGTATGGGGTTTTATCGGATACGCTTTTGCCCGCCGGTACCTCCATCTTTCTATGCCCTCAGCCATTGCTTTTGCAGGGGCCATGATGTTTATTGTAGTTCAGATCGAGCGTCAGATAATCCTTTCCGTAAAACGCAACAAGTGGAGTTACTTTTTCCGCATCTGTGTAGGCTTTGTTATGGCGCTGATTGGCGCTATCATAACCGACCAGATTGTATTTAGCGACGATATCGAAAAAATGCAGATCAGCAAAATCCAGGAAGAAGTCAACCGTATTTTGCCCGAAAAAACCCGGCAAATCGATTCACAGATTAAACAGCTCGATACCCTTATCATTGCCCGCGAAATGGAACGGGCAGTGCTTCTGGCTGAGATCAGCAAAAATCCCCGCATTTTCCTTCCTACCATCAATACGGCTTTCGAAAAAGACAGTGCAGGAAATCTGGTCCCTGCCAGCCGGAATGTTGTCAACCAGGCGGTACCCAATCCAAAAATTGACCAGGTAACCCGACTCGACCAGCAACTTACTGCTTTACGCGAACAAAAAGCCGATAAGGAAAAAACCCTCCTGAACATGCGGAGTGAAATCGAATCGGACCTCCGGTCAAAATCCGGATTGATTGATGAAATTGACACCTTGATTATGTTGTTAATGAAAAGTTTAGCCGGACTTTTTGTATGGTTCTTCTTCTTCCTGTTGTTTCTGTCCATTGAGCTGTTTGTGCTGGTGAATAAAGCCGGCGATGGCGAAAGCGATTACGACTGCCTGGTCCGTAACCAGATGGAAATAAAGAAACAACAGATCGAGAAAATATTCGCTTTTTCATCATCCAAAAATCAGGCAGGATAAAAAAGTTATTAACATAATGAAGACGTTATAGAAATTTTACGTATATTTGAGTTGTTAAGGTATAATTTGTTCTTTTTAAGTAAGTTATGTGGCATTGTTTTATAAATTAATCGATTAATGATGGGCAGTCCAGGCAGAGATAACGAAAAGCTGATAACCGAAAACGGAGAAGTGTACACAACTCCCAGGGGAGAGCCCTTCCAGCGCCTTCGTGTGTTGTTGGTTGAATTCGCCGATGAAATTGAAGCACACGAAATCCCGGCTTTCCGGGGGGCTGTCATCGCCAAGGCCGGCCGGGAACACATCCTCTTTCATAACCACCTGAACGAACAGAAATACCTTTACCGCTATCCGCTTATACAGTATAAACGCATCAGAAAGCATCCGGCTATTGTTTGCCTCGATTACGGTGTGGACGAAATTCACAATTATTTCGAAAACCGCGACTGGAGCATACATATCAGCGGCCGCTGGCTCGAAATGAAAATTGCCCGCCTGCTGATGAACCAGTTTACCATCCAGGTGTGGGATAAAGACTTTACCTACCGCGTGAACAACTGGATAGCCCTCAACCAGGAAAACTACCGCGAATACCTTAACCTGCCCGAAGACGCAGAAAAAATCTCTTACCTCGAAAGGAAATTAACCGGAAACATCCTTTCATTTGCCAAAGGCATCAACTGGGATGTTACCCGGCCCATTAACACACACATCGTACAGATTGAAAGCCTTCGGCCGGTTACCCTCAAGGGGAAAAAAGTAATAGGTTTCAACCTGGTATTTACTACCAACGTTTTCCTGCCCAACTATATAGGGCTGGGAAAAAGCGTCAGCCTCGGCTATGGAATTGTGTTTCAGATGAATAATACGATTAATAAGGAATAATATGACCCGCGAAGAATTGTATCTTGGTTCTTTTTTGCACGATATTGGCAAATTCTATCAGCGTGCTGATGGGGCTTTGAACGACAAAAATGAGCTCAGTGAACAATCCAAAAAACTTGCCGAAATTATTTGTCCTGAGCATAATGGATTCCCTTCTCATCAGCATGTGGTTTGGACCAACGAATTTTTTGAAAAAAACCAAAAAATCTTTCTCCGGTTCATTTCGAAGGATCAGCTTTCGAATATAGTTCATGCGGCGGCTTACCATCACAGGCCTGATAACCCCGAAGCGGCTATTGTTCAGTTAGCTGATTGGTGGGCTAGTGGAATGGACAGATCTTCTATGGGTATTTTTGAGGATCCTCAGCTGGAAAAAAGTGAACTGCGCTTCAGGGAAATTCCTCTCAACAACATATTGTGCGCCTTGCGAGTAAAACAAAGCGACAATTCTTTTCAGACTGCAAGCCGTCAGTCTGTCTTCAGATTAAGACCGCTATCCCTTCATGCCCACGATATTATGCCCTCCGATTATTCCAATGAAACTAAGCTTTCAACAGAGCTCTACAGAAAACATTGGAAGGAATTCATTGCCGATTTGGAAAAACTGGAAAAGCGTTCTTTTGATTACAGAGGCCTTTCCATTACGCTCTATTATTTATTAAAAAAATATACCTGGTGTATTCCTTCCTTTACCCAGGATAACCATCCCTGCATAAGCCTTTTTGAACATTCCAAAGTAACAGCGGCTATAGCCCAGTGCTTGTTTGATTTTTACCAGGATAAACCTGAAAGCTTCAGAACCAATACTACCCCTAAGGGCTATCAGATGGAATTGGACGAAAATGTTTTCCCTCTTTTGATTGCTGGATTTGATTTATCGGGTATTCAGGATTATCTGTACAATATTTCTTCAGCCAATGCCGCTAAAAGCCTCAGGGGAAGATCCTTTTACCTCCAGATGACATTGGAGGCTCTGGCATGGCAAATTATCAACAAAGCACCTTTGAAACTTACGCCTGCCCATATAATTTATGCCAGCGGTGGAAAGTTCTATATGCTTTTACCCAACCTCCCCATCATAAAAAAATACCTCGAAGATTTTTACATCGGTATACTCGATGATTTGTGGGAAAAACACCGTGGGCGCCTTTATTTGAATATGGGAATGGTAGCATTCCGCTATAAAAATAAGCTGGAGGCCAATCAAAAAAATATCCGTATTGAAGGCCATTCTGAAAATGTAAGCCTCGGTGAATTATGGAATGCGCTTTTTGAGGAAATGACCAGGCATGAAGCCCGGCGGTTCAGGCATATTATTGCTTCAAGAGAAAGATTTGCCGAATTTTTTGAACCATCGGGCGAAGGAGGAGATTCCCTTGTTTGCAGTGTAACCGGCGAAGAAATTGGTCACGGTAAAGCCTATTATCAGTTCAATGAAGAGAAGAGAGATTGGTCATACAAAACAAAAGCAGAAAACTACGATGCTGAGGCCCCGGTAATTTCGCCGGAAGTCCATCAGCAGGTTGAAATCGGAAAGCAACTTGTTCATCATAATTTTATTGCATTTCCTACATCCGCAACAAAGGCAGAGGGTTATTTCGATTTGCCCGGTGGCAACAAACTCCATATTGCAAAAAATGAAAATGTATCATCATACGATGAGGCACTTATACTGAAAACTGTACATGACGAAGTTTCCCTCTTTGACGTGCCGGCTGGAAACAGGCAGGCCCTTGGGTTCCGTTTCTTCGGCGGATCACAGGTAGCTATGGAAGATAAAAATACCCCCGCCACATTTGAATACCTTGCCGGCTATATTGAAGGAAGCAACAAAGGGAGGTATCCTTTTAAACGTCTTGCCATTTTAAGGATGGATGTTGATGGTCTGGGATCCCTTTTCCGTTACGGACTAACCGATGACGAAAAACCTACAGAACTGGCAAGTTTTTCAGCTTATGCTACCTTCTCCAATCTCCTCGATCTGTTTTTTAGTGGTTACCTCAATACCCTGCGCGAAAAATATAAAGAGGATGTAAATATTCTTTATTCGGGCGGTGATGATGTTTTTGCCCTGGGATATTGGGAAAAAGTAATTGCTTTTGCCGAAGATGTACGCTCAGAATTCAGAAAATTCGCTGCTCGCGACGATATTACCCTTTCCGCAGGCATTGAACTGGTGGGAGCAAAATTCCCTGTAGCCAAAGGCGCTGAAATTGCCGGCGAGGCGGAAGAGAAAGCTAAACAACATAAGATTGAAACCGGAAATGGTAAAGTAGTATTCAAAAATGCTTTGTGCTTTCTTGGCGTTCCTCTGAACTGGGATCATGAATGGCCCCAGGTGAAAAATCTGAAAGAAAAACTTGTCCAGTGGGTCAGGGATGAATCCATTACCAGAGGCCTTCTTATGCAACTGATCGGTTATTACGAAGCATGGAAATACAATATAAATATAAAAAATGATAAAGAATACCATAACTGGAAGTGGCAGGCAGCCTACAACATTGCCCGGAGGCAGAAAAATCATAAAGAGGATAAAAACGCCGGTGTAAACGAGGCCCTCGAAGAACTGAAGCAGATTATTTTTACCCAGGTAAATGAAAAACGCATGCGCTTCGAAGCCTTCGCCATGGCCTGCCGCTGGGCAGAACTTTCCTTACGGAATGAAAAATGAAAATATATCAAACTTAAAAATTTACACATATGAAACAATTTAATAAATCTATTTTGTTAGATGGAATAAAAGAAAAGGATCTGGCTGAAATCAGGGATTTCGGTACATATCTTACTCGTTCTGAAAAAGATAATAATGGCAAGGGAAAGGAAATTAAACCTATGACTTATTCTCAAATAAGGCGTTTTTTTGGAGCCCTGAAGAGAATACAGTTTGATTTTGAAAAATTAAAGGGAGAAATTATTCTTCTGGAACCGAAACTTGCTTATGCTGCAGGTAAAGACAAAAATAGAACAAAGATAAAATATTTTTATGATGCTATTTCGCCTTTGTTAAAGGAAATAAATGAAGATAAAGATAAATATGAAAACTTTGTTCATTTGGTTGAAGCAATTGTTGCCTATCATAAAGTTGCAGGAGGTGAATAAAAATAATTAATCTTAAAATCATTAAAATATGAAACTGCATAGAAAAATTATCATTAAAGGCCGAGTTGAATTGCTAACCGGCCTTCATATTGGGGATAGCAAGGAAAATGTTGAAATTGGAGGCGTTGATGCGCCCGTTGTGCGCCGGAAAGATGATAACCAACCCTATATTCCGGGAAGTTCCCTTAAGGGGAAAATACGCTCCTTGCTCGAAATTGCCGAAGGCGTAAATGCAGAAAGCAAATTCGAAGAGTATCCTGATGGATGCGTTATTCCCTTTTTGTTTGGTTCAGCTGGCGAAACCGGACAACCTTCCCGTATCATTTTCCGGGATGCTTATCTTACTAAAGAATGGGCTCAACAGTTGTACGATTCAAAATTTACTGACATGCCTTACACCGAAGTGAAATTTGAAAATGTTATCAACAGAATAACAGGTACTGCAGAACATCCGAGGCAAATTGAACGAATTCCGGCCGGAGCCCAATTTGATGTGGAAATGATTATTAACATTGTTACCAGAGATGGTGACGAACAGGAAGCCTTGGAAAATGAGAAGAACTTCCTCAACCTTTTGAAGAAAGGAATCAAACTTCTCGAAGACGACTATCTTGGGGGCAGCGGCTCAAGAGGCTATGGCCAGGTTAAGTTTCATATCAATTGGGATTCTATTAATAAAAAAGATATTAAGTCGTATTCTGAAGTATAAAACAATGGATTTTAAGGTAATACGTTTCCGGTTCATTGAACCGGTTCATATAAGCACGGCACGTGGTGATTACGGAAAAGGTGAAGCTGGTATTCGTTCCGATACCCTGTACTCGGCAATCATCCATATGTGGGCTATGCTGGGGAAAAACCAATGGATTGCAGAATTTGCGGAAAAACCCGGTGCATGCTTTGCCATTACCAGCTTATTTCCCTTTGTTAAGAAAAATGATTCAGAATTCGTTTATTTCTTTCCCAAAATCGTTAAAGACAAAACCCGCAATGAACTGCCCCAGGAATTGGTGAAGAAATTCAAGAAGGTAGCCTATTACGACCAGCATTTTTTTGCTCAGAGGCTCGAACAGCCAATTGATGTTACTGATGACAGGCATATCCATGGGCAGTTTATGTCGGAAAGTCTTGACGAAAAACTTTTCCCCCTATCGGAAAAACATATTGTTCCTCGTATCATGAGGCCCAGGGATGACAGGGAAGACACGCGGCCCTTCTATGTGGAAAAAACCCTCTTTAAACCCCATGCAGGGCTTTTCTGCCTTGTTCACTATCTTGATGCAAAATGGGAAAGTCGGGTAAAGACAGCCCTTGACCTTCTTCAGGATGAAGGACTGGGTACAGACCGTTCGGTAGGTATGGGGAGGTTTACTGCCGAATATGGTGCACTTTCTTTCAATTTCCCTGAAAATGCCTCCCATGCGGTTTCCCTTTCCCTGTTCTGCCCTGAAAATTTTGAACAACTGAATTCCATGCTCGATGATAAGGCAAGATATCAGTTCATTAAAAGAGGGGGATGGATCAGCGAACCATACCTGTCGTACCGGAAACGCTCAATTTACATGTTTACTGAAGGTTCCATATTCTTACTCAATCAGCCATCGGTATCAGTTTCCGGGAAAAATGCCGATATTACTCCATTGCAAACGCCCCGCAAGCTCGAACATCCGGTTTACCGGGTCGGCCTTGGATTTTTTATTCCTTGCAGAACTGAATAATGAATGATTATGAATTATACGGTTGAAGCAAAAATAATAACCCCTGTACACGTCGGTGCAGGACAGGAAAAGAAACTGGTTAAGGACATTGATTTCTTTTATGTAAAAGATGAAAAGAAGATCATTATTGTTGATCTTCCGAAAATCTTTCAAACGCTGAGCGATAAAGAGCGGGCAGCATTTCTTTCATTGCTTTCTTCGGGTCAGACCGATAAATTTGGCAACTACCTGCTGAATACCCGCAAGATTAAACCTGAGGACTTTCAAATAGCTAAGATTGATTGTTATTATGAGCCTGAAAAAGAGATTTTGCCCCTTACCACCATTCCTGCCGGAGATAAAAGAATCCCTTATATTCCCGGTTCTTCTCTTAAAGGCGCTATCCGTTCTGTAATCATTACGCATTTGTATGAACAAAGAAATAGGTACCATAATAACAATAGGCGAAATGACCCCCCTGATGAAAAAAATTTGCTCGGCCCTATTGAAAACAACCTGATGTCATTGATTCAGGTGGGCGATTTTAGTTTTGAAAAATCACAAATTGATAAAATAAAAACTTATAATCTAATCAATGACAAAGGAGAATATAGGGCTGGTTGGAAACATGACCGCAAGGCCTCAGAACCTCAATTTGCATCGAAGGGTTTTGTTATTTGTTGCGAAACATTTCCAACAAATTCTATTGCCAGAGGCTTTATCCGCATTAAAAACGAACGTTTCGATTATCTCAGCAGGAATAGGACCCTGGAGCATTTTACCTTTTTTAATAATATAAATACATTGCAGGCCATTTTTGGTTTGATTAATCAGCATACACGCCGTTATCTGCTTGCTGAGAAGAATTTTTTTGAACATTATGATGATGACGAAAGTGATACCGGCTTGATTATTCAATCGATTGATGACCTTTTAGATTATATTCCTGAGCAAAACAATGAATGCCTGCTTCATATGGGCTTTGGTTCAGGTTTTCACGGAATTACCGGTAACTGGAAGTCTCCTGACAACCACTATTGGGCTCCTTCACAGGGTAAACCTCCTGCTTATAAATCCCGCAAAATAGTCTTTAGAAATGATAAAGGCATTCATTTTATGCCAATGGGGTTTATTAAGCTTAGTATTAAATAATAAATCGTATGATTCTCCTCTCCTTAATCGGCACAGGCAATTATAATGAAACCATCTATGAATGGAATGGTAAAAAATCAGCTCCGGTTCCGGTAATAATTCATGCGCTTTCTGAATTTTTCCCTTTTGAGAGAATACTTGTTCTGATGACGGAATATTCAAAAAAAAAATACTATGAAAAGCTTCAAGCACTGCCTTCTTTTGAATGCATTTCTATTCCCGATGGCAGAAACGAGGACGAGCTGTGGGAAATTTTTGAAAAAATAGCCTCTTCCATCCCCGAATACAGCGAGTTGGTGATCGATGTAACCCATGGCTTCCGGAGCCTGCCCATGCTGACACTGGCCGTTGCCGTTTACCTGAAGGTAACCAAAAAGGTGACCATCCGTCATATTTTTTACGGAGCCTATGAGGCAAGGAATACGGAAACCAATATTTCCCCAGTTTTTGAACTCACCCCTTTCCTCGACATCATTACCTGGTCGTTTGCAACCGATTACTTTATAAAAATAGGAAAAGCCGACCAACTCAAACAGATCACCCATGAAATTCAAAATACCTGGTACAGGCAAGAAAAAGATTATAAACCCAAAGGGTTGAAAAACCTTGGAAATAAGCTTGGCGACCTTTCTGATGCCCTTTCGTTGGTGCGAACTTTTAAGGTTCTTGATTTAGCCAGAGAACTGCCCGAAGCAATAGAACAATCGAAAAAGGATGTGGCAAATATCCCGCAGGCAAGACCCCTTGCTTCTTTACTCGATCAGATGGCCGGTACATTCAAAGAGATGATTGTTAGTAAAGAAAACAACGAAGACCTGAAGGCCCAGGCCGCTATTGTTCAGTATTACCTCGATACGGGGCAATACCAGCAGGCCATTACACTGGCAAGAGAATTGCTTGTTTCTGAAGTTTGTCTTCTTCTGAAATTCCACATGATTAATGATAGACAATGTGCCGAAGACATACTGAATGAAAAAAATACAGAGCCTTTACCCTCCGGGTTGACGCCCGATAAGCTCATTTACCTGAATGAACTGAGGGCTTTATGGAAAAACTTCAGTGATCTTCGCAACGATATAAACCATGCCGGTATGCGAGAAAATCCTGCTGCTGCCAACGTACTTATCACAAATACTAAAGAGAATTGCAGTAAGGTTATTCAGAGCATTGATCGCAACAATTAACGGAAATAACTCTCTAACAGATCGTTTTTTCTTTCTCTTTATTTGGCCTGTTTTTTACTTCATACAGGTTATCGGTTAATAAGTAAACCGGATTCTGTTAATAATACCATCTTGATTGTGAACAGCGAACAGGTTTTTTCGTATTTTAGGTCAAGGAAAATTTCAGCAAATGCCGTCTGTATTTCTTTCTTTTCTTGGCACAAACCGCTATATATCCTGCAACTACAGTTATGCAGGAAAGGAAACCATAACCGGAGTTCATTTTATACAGGAAGCCCTGGTGCGGATGTTTTGCAATGATTTCGGCCCCGGCGACCGCATCGTCATATTTCTCACCAGGGAAGCCCGGAATAGAAACTGGGAACCCTGCCCTGGCCCCGCTGAACCTTCCGGTAAGTTTTCAGCCAGGTGGATGAAGCTCTTTTCAGGAAGCAAAAGAAAAACGGAAAATAATTACTCCGGCCTGAAAGCCTGCCTTGCCCCGTGGGTTTCACATACAAGCCTTATTGAGAAAGACATCCCTGATGGTTTGAATGAACAGGAGATCTGGGCTATTTTTAATGCCGTATATGAACAGGTGCCTGAGCAGGCCGAGGTTTACCTCGATATAACCCATGCATACCGGTCCATTCCTATGCTCGCAACGGTCCTGCTCAATTACCTTTATGTGGTTAAAAATATCTCCGTGAAGGGAATCTTTTACGGTGCCTTCGAAACCCTGGGCAGTGTGCGGATGGCAGAAAAAATTCCCCTGGAAAAGCGTACCGCCCCTGTTATCAACCTTCTTCCTTTCTATGAGCTTCATCGCTGGTCCAATGCGGCCCACGCTTTCGTTTTTTATGGCATCAGCGGCGAAATGGTAAAATTGGTGCGCGAAAATGTCTGGCAGCGCAAAGACGAAGGATTGAATTATCTGACGCGATTTGCCAATTACCTGACAGAAGTTTCCGGTGCCTTTACTACCTTACGCGGCCAGAAGATTGTTGATGGAACTGCCTTCGAAACCTTACAGCAAACCCTTTCGGTGCTGAAACAGGAAAAAGGACTGGAACCCCTGTCCCCTTTGCTGGAAGTAATAGCCCAAAAAATCAGCCCGTTTGATAAAAACAGTATCCATAACGGATTGCATGCCATCGCCTGGTGCATCGAACACAACCTTATCCAGCAGGCGGTAACCCTTATTCAGGAAGTTACCATAACCTGGCTGTGCCAGCAGTTCAGCCAACAGTACAGCCTTAGCTATAAAATTCAAAAAGACCGTGAACTGGTAAACCAGGCCTTCAATATCCTTTCCCAACCAAACCGGAAAGAACTGCAAACGAATAAAAAAGCGGTAAGGCTTTCCTCCGAAGAGCTTCTCAGGCAATTCCACCCCGTGTACAATTCCATGCGAAACCTGCGCAATTCCATTAATCACGGAGGATATACCGACCGAATCGAAGCCGGAAGATTTCATGATAAAATAAAAAACGCATACCAGAATTTAAAAAGCTTAATCGAAAAGTATGAAAACGCTGGTGCTTCTGATAAGTGAACAAACCATTCCCAATTACCTTTTTATTAAAACCTTTGGCCCGGCCAACCGGTATGTGTTTATCAGTACAAGCAGGATGCAGAATGATGCAACCGGCAACCGGAACGAATGGATCAGAAAAGCCGCCGGCCTCGATGCTTCTGCCATTACTACCCTGATTGTTCATCCCGAGTTTAAAGATCAGGTAGTTGCTGAGCTCGGAAAAATTCCCTGGCACGAATACGGCGAATTAGTTGTCAACCTTACCGGCGGCACCAAAATGATGGCCCTGGCGGCATGGGATTTTTTCCGTTCAAAAACCTCAGAAATCTGGTATATTCCCATAGGGGCCGATGCTTTCAATCGTTGCGAAAACAGCAATGAAAAAGTTAAGTTTCAGTACCTCCATCTCGATGAATACCTCGCCTGCTGCGGAATTTATAAAAGCGAAAAGCACTATACAACGGGAACCTGCACGCATCGTGCAGGCATGGCCACTAACATGCTCCGCGGGTACCTCTCTGAAAGGCATGACCCGAATCTTTTCGAGCAACTGCGACAAATGTACCAGGGCTCTAAAGACCCTGATTTCCGGCAAACTGAATGGGAAGAAATGAAAGAAAAAATTATAAACGTTTATAAACTGCAAATCAAAGGGAATTCCCTCTCCAAAGATTCTGTTAAATATCTTACAGGCGGTTGGTTTGAAGAATTTTGTTTTTATGATATCCAAAACCTGGTTACAGATAAAACCAGGGACATTTTTCTCAATGTGCACCTTTTCCACAAACCTTCCGGCGGAAGCAGTATTAAAACTCCCGTTGACAATGAGTTTGATGTTCTTTTCGTGTACCGCAATGTTCTTTATATGGTTGAATGCAAAACAGCCGGTAATAAGAGTAAAAATATTTTTCTAGAATCTTTGTACAAAGTGGCTGCTTTGCGGCAGTATTTTATGCTTACAGTGAAAGCCGTTTTATGCGTACTTTTTGATGTTACACCGTTGAATAAAGAAAGAGCCCGCTTAACCGGCATTGAGGTTATTGACAGGGCTGATTTTAAGGCACAGAATAGCCAGGAACGCTGGAAGGAAATACTGAACATACGGTAAAATGATGAAGTTGTTGATTTACAGTATAAATTAAAGAAACCTATGTTAATCAATCTGAGCAACCACCCTTCGTCGGCATGGCCCGAAAATCAAATGAAAGCGGCTTGTGAACTTTTTTCCCGGGTAACCGATTTGCCGTTCCCTCAGATCGAACCGGGCATTGCACGTGCAGAAATGGAACAGCTGGTGCTTTCATACGGAAATCAATGTTTACAGAAGCTTGCCGATGCCGGGCCGGGAAACCATGCCGTACATCTGATGGGCGAAATGGTGTTTACTACTGCCCTTGTTGCCTGGCTTCTGCGCCGCAATGTGCGTTGTGTTGCTTCGGCAACCCGACGCATTACCCGCACCAATGGCAATGAACAAATCTCTGTATTTGAATTTGCAGGATTCCGCGATTATTTTATCTTTTATTAATGCCTGTATGAGCGATAATGAATTTCTGGCAATGTTAAATGAAGAGTTTAATCGCAGGGCAAACATCCCTGAAAAGCCTGACTTTGAACTTTTCCCTGGACAGCAAAAGGTTTTTGAACACTTTAAAGAATTCGTCAGATCCAAATCGGCCAATACTTTTCTCCTCAAAGGATATGCTGGTACGGGGAAAACCTCTCTGATACGTCATTTCATTTACTGGCTTCATGAAAATCATTTTAAATTCACCCTTCTGGCAAGCACAGGCCGTGGTGCAAAGATTCTCTCTGATATAACCGCTGTGCGTTCTTTCACAATCCATAGCCTCATTTATATGTATGAAGGGCTGAACCAGGAGCTTGATAAACTCACAGATATGGTTCATCAACATCAGTTACCGGGCACACAGCTTATGTTAAACTTCGCCCTTCGTTCCTCTCCGGATGAAGATATGATTTATATAATTGATGAAGCCTCTATGATATCCGATGTACGGGACCCTTCTTCATCCTTTGCCAGATATGGAAGCGGAAATGTTTTACGTGATCTGTTTACTTATCATCCTCAGGGAAAATTTGTTTTTTCAGGCGATTCCTGTCAGCTTCCTCCTGTTAATCAAAAATTCTCCCCGGCACTTGACAAAAATTACCTCAACCGTACATACCACAGGATAACATGGGAAGCCGAACTTAATGAAGTAATTCGTCAGTCGGCGCGAAGCGGAATTCTTGATGCTGCTACAAAAATCCGCCGCTTTGTTCTTGAGCCTCCATCCGTTCCCTGGCCCCGTATTGTCCCCTTGCGAAATCGGAATAATATCATCATCTACCCTGAATATCAGGATTTCGTGGAGAAATACATTTATTTAATTGCTGAATACGGTTATCAACGGGCAACACTTATCTGTTATTCAAATAAATACTGCAGTGTATTTAACGAGCTTATACGGAAATTTTTATTTGACACTAATGAGCCTCTGATTCCGGGAGATCTGCTTATGGTGGTTCAGAACAATTATCTGGTGGATCTTGTCAACGGCGACCTGGTGGAAGTGCTGAAGGTAGGAAATTATTATGAAAGGGCAAATCTTCGTTTCCGTGAAGTGGAGGTGCGCGAACTGGGTTCGCAAAGAAAATTTAATACACTGTTAATTGAATCGGTTCTTACCAGCTTACAGCAAAAGCTCGATGAACACCAGCATCTGAGTCTGTTTGTTGATTTTAATATACGGATGCGCAAACAGGAAATAAAACAGGGTACAGACAAATTTGACGAAGCTATGAAAAGTGACCCTTACCTGAATGCCCTGCGGGCCAATTATGGCTATGCCCTTACCTGCCATAAGTCGCAGGGCGGAGAATGGGACGATGTATTTGTTTTTATTGACAACAAAACCCTGGGTTTGCAGCCTCCCGGATTTTATCAGTGGCTTTATACAGCCGTTACCCGCGCCAGAAAGCATCTTCATGTACCCGACGGTTGGTTTTTGTCGTAATTTGTTTTACCATGAAGCTGATACTCGATAAACCGGGCACATTCCTTTCCGTAAAAAACGGTATGCTGCACATCAGCAACGAGGAAGGACAGCGCGATATCCCCGTTGACAAGGTTTCGTCGGTTTATCTTTCCAGAGCGGTATCGGTTACTTCCGAAGCTCTGATGCTGGCTGTGGAAAATGAAATTGAAGTATTGCTCATCGACCGAAGAGGAAATCCCATCGCCAGGCTGTGGAGCAATAAATACGGTTCGGTGGCTACCATCCGCAAAAACCAGCTTGCCTTCAGCCAGAGTAAAGAAGCCGCCCGCTGGATAAGAAACCTTCTGGCAAAAAAAATCGACAATATGACGGCCCTCCTCCTCATCCTCGTGAGCCCCGGCCGCGAAAACGAGAGGGATATTCACTCCGTTATTGATGACCTGGAAAAAATAAAGGAAAAAATTTTTCAGGAACCCGGTGATACAGTACCCGAAATTGCTGCTGCCCTCAGAGGATACGAAGGCTCGGCTTCCAGAAAATATTTCCAGTGCATCAGCAATTACCTCCCCGAACAATACCGGTTCGGGGGCCGAAGCCAGCACCCGGCATACGATATGTTCAATTGCCTTCTCAATTATGCTTACGGAATGCTTTATGGAAAGTGCGAAGGGGCTCTGATCCGCGCCGGCATTGACCCGTATGTGGGAATTATGCACCGCGACGAATATAACCGGCCTGTAATGGTGTACGATTTTATTGAACAATTTCGTGTATGGGCCGACTATACGGTAATCCACCTGTGCATGCAGCAGGTAATCTTTCCTGATTTTTTCGACATCGAAAACGGCATTTTTTTTCTGAACAGTTCCGGAAAACGTATTTTGATTCAAAGTTTCAACGATTACCTTGATGAAGTGGTTACCATAAGCGGAATGGAACGAAGCAGGAACACACACATTGACCTTGCGGCCCAAAACCTCGCTACCATGCTCAAGAACTTCCTGACGCCGGGGTGATAATCCCAAATTCATCAATTGAAAAACCCGATTGACGAATCAGCTAACAAAATCTGATCAGATTTTCTAAGCCGGGATTACCCCGATAAGTCAATAGAAACAGGTTGTTTAAATGTTTTTTGTGTTTCTGTTGATTAATCTCGGATAATGGTACCTGATGTTTATACGGGAATAATGCAAAAAGGAATTCTGAACCTGCCATGCCGGAAAAATCACACCTCATTTGAATATTGGAAGAGAAACTGAACGAAAGGCATGGCCGTTTTGTGCAGGCATCGGGAGTTAACCCGAAAAAAATGGTATTCAGCTGTTTTTTACCGGCATCACCTGCACGGCATTCTTGACGTTCCGCTGTTTCCTGGCGTCGTATCCGTCTTCCAGGAAAAATTTCACCCTGCACCCCGGCGAGGCCTCTTCCCGTTTGCCTTTGAAGTTGCGCAGTTCGAAATAATAGGTCCGTCCGTCAACCGTTACTATAAATCCGGCCTTTCCGTTGGGAAGCACCTTCTGAATAACTCCCTGCAACTTTTCCCGCTTGCTGTTGGCCAGTTCCTCCCATTGCGGCATAAGTCTTTGAATAATCTCTTCGGCCGGGGGTAGAGCACACAGGTCAATCCGTTCGTTTTCCAGCCTGATTCTGATTTCTTCATCTTCTTTCCAGCCCTGTGCAATGCGTAACTGCCAGATGAGGGTGTAATGGGCCATGGCGGTTTCGTGTTCCCCGTTATTGTCATACCAGCGGGCAAGGGCAGCATACAATTTCAGTTTTTTTTCCGGGTCGCCCCGCTCCAGTGCGGCTGATGCCAGCAGCGAAGCCCCTTCGTCTTTATTGCCGCTGTTGATCAGCATCTCGCCCAGTTCAAACCGCACAAACCAGTCTTTCTTCCGGGCAAATACCCCGCGCATTGCTTCAATGGCCTCCTCCGCATTTCCCATGTAGAAAAGGCATAATGCCTTGCGGCGCCTGAACCATACATCATTGTCATAATGAAATGCCGTAAGCCGGGAAAGAGCCTGGTCGCACTTTTCAGCACATTCCTCATAACGGGCGCATTCATAAAGTGCCCTGGTAAGAATCATATAATACTGCTCACGCCGCGACGCCAGCTCTATTTTTTTGCCATCCGGCCGGTTCATCTCGGCCGTATTCTCATCCAGCGATCCCACATCCAGCAGGCCGGCCCATTGAAGTATGGTTTCGGCAGGGTAGGGGAACTTCTTGCTCAGCGCTTCAAGAACCTGAAAAATGACAGCTGTATAGGGTGAATACTTGTCGTCTTTACGGCACAAAGCAAGGATTTCTCCGGCATAGCCGGTGAGAACTTTTGTGTCAGCCGCCTCAGCACCCTTTATGTACTGGTAATACAGGCTCCATGCCAGCACATTGTCAATGAGCTGAAAGGGCTCTTCCTTTTCCCTGTAACTGCGGCAAAACGTTTCGGCCTCACGCCATTTGCCCAGTTTAAGCAAACAATAGGCATGCCCCCAGTAATCCCATGAGGTACATTGGCCTGCAAACTCAAAGGTAAGCTCTTCATAACAGGCCAGGGCATCGGCATACAAACCTTTTTTACGAAGTTCTGAAGCCTTCTGGGAAAGTTCAATGTATTCCATAGGCGTTGGATTAATTTTTTGTAACGTTTTGTGTTAATGTTTTTTGCACATAAGGTATCTGGGTCAGCTTCCATATAACCTCTTCCGTAAGCCGTTTCATTACTTCGCCCAGTTCCTGGTTACTGCCCGATTTGGGCGTTATGGTAACCGTAAATCCGTTTTTTCCGTAATACACATTGATTTCGGCAAAATTTAACCCGTGTTGAAATATTAGCTTCTTGCCGTAATGAATATCGCGCACTTCCTTAAGCTCAATTCCATAGAGCCCGGCTTCGGTGCGTACCGGCTCGGCTATATTTTGCAGTTGTTCAGGCACGTAAATGATTTTGGTTTTTTTCGGCCTGGCCCTTGGATTGAGCTTCTTCAGAATTTCTGCATACACGGCCGGATCAATAGCGTCCTTTTTTTCATTGCCATCATCGTTTTTGCCGTCCACTGCATCTTTTTTTTCAACCCCGGGAGCATCTTCCCATGGGCATTCATCGAATAACTGGTTTACAACCTGCCATTCAAGAGGTTCACATTCGGGGTTATGGTAGGCATCGGGGTCATGGCTGAGAAAACACACCCTGCTCACATCATGGGTAGCAAAATCAACTGCCTGTTCAATCTTATACTCACGGGCAAAAGCAGAAGCAAACCATTTGTAAAAATCGCTGTATGCTTTCGGCGAAGGGCATGGTTCCTGAAAACGGAATACCAGTTTCAGCCCGTCTCCGCCGGGCGAGGTAAACAGCAGCATCACCCGTGCATCGGCTTTAAGCTGGTTGCGCAAGGCCTCATTATCCGTATCAGGATGCAGGCAATGGTCGAGGTCAAGCACTAAACCATGGGCCGCAATGAAGTTTTCCGTCTTTCTCAGTCCGTTCGAAAATTCCGAACAGGTAAAAAAAGGCAGGCGTTTCTTTACTGTGTCGTATGCCTTGCGGTCAATGGAACGCACCCGGCGTAACTTTTCAATCAGGCCTTTAACTTCTTCATCGCAGGTTGCAATTTTCTGAAATAATTCGTAACTTGTAACCGGCTGAAGGGTTTCAAGGTGGCTTTGCAGAATATTTTTGCCCAGGTAAAACATCATTTTTGAAAATTTTTGGGTTAGTAAAAGAAGAAAGACAAAGAGTATGCCAAAACGGAAAAAGACGCCGGAACTTTCGTTTTTTGAGCAAATGCGCAGGATTCAGAAGGCGGGGCTTTCGGGGTCGGAGCCGTTAAGAGTTTCAAAAAATGACATTCCTCTTCAAAATCTGACATCGCGCATTGAATGGATTATTGATTTGCTTTCGAAAAACAAGAAAAAAAATCCTGCCGATATGATTTGCTTTATTATGTACGACATTGAGCACAATAAAATAAGGAACCATATTGCCCGTTACCTTATAAGGAAGGGGTGTATGCGGGTGCAGAAGTCGGTATTTATTGTGCAAACCGAGCGGAAGAAGCTCGACGAGATGCATAAAACCCTGAAAGAGGTGCAGGCCATGTATGCCAACGATGACAGTATATTTTTCCTGCCGGTTACCGATAGTGAGCTGAATGCCTTAAAGGTGATAGGGAAGAGCGTAAATTTTGAAATGGTAACTGACCAGAAGAACACGTTATTTATATGAAAGGAAATTTGTACCTTTGCAGTGCCAAAAAAGGGGTGTGTTTTTCCATGTTTTTTGCCCCCGGAATCGTTTCTTTGACATGTTATTTTATTGAAATAGAGGAATCTAAAACTGAGTGCTCTCCGAAAGGATAATCCACTAGAACAAGGATTGCGACCTGGCCAAGGGTGTGGCCAGTGAGGCGGGGCTTCTCCGAAAGGATAATCCACTAGAACAAGGATTGCGACAAGGTAAATCACCAAGCTCATCCAAGTATTCTGCCGCTCCGAAAGGATAATCCACTAGAACAAGGATTGCGACTTTATAATGTTAAAAGTAGACTCATTTCAGAAAGAGCTCCGAAAGGATAATCCACTAGAACAAGGATTGCGACCCCCTTTTTTCCATTATTACATTACTTTCCTCCTCCTCCGAAAGGATAATCCACTAGAACAAGGATTGCGACCAGTTTCTTCGTGGTCGACCCCGTCTGCACCACGCTCCGAAAGGATAATCCACTAGAACAAGGATTGCGACGGCGTCCGTCATAGCCAGTGCAAAGACAGCCAAAATGACTCCGAAAGGATAATCCACTAGAACAAGGATTGCGACTTCCGTTGATCTCTACGACCGCGGCTTCAGGCACAAGCTCCGAAAGGATAATCCACTAGAACAAGGATTGCGACCTGCTTCAAGCTGCTGGAGCCATATTCCAGCAGCTTCTCCGAAAGGATAATCCACTAGAACAAGGATTGCGACCTCTCTGGGGTTAACTCCTGCCCCCTTGAGGAAGCTTTCTCCGAAAGGATAATCCACTAGAACAAGGATTGCGACAGGCTCTCCAGTTGCTACTAACTTATGCTTAACGACGCTCCGAAAGGATAATCCACTAGAACAAGGATTGCGACATTGCCCGGGCCTCGCCCAAGCAAATAAATTTTCTTCTCCGAAAGGATAATCCACTAGAACAAGGATTGCGACTGAGGGCTATATTACCCTCCTCCTGTCTAAAAGTACTCCGAAAGGATAATCCACTAGAACAAGGATTGCGACACATTCCCGACACGTTATCGTCGGGAGAGTTGTAGATCAGCTCCGAAAGGATAATCCACTAGAACAAGGATTGCGACGATGATTATCTTGTGCGGTACTGACGTTTTTTCAGCTCCGAAAGGATAATCCACTAGAACAAGGATTGCGACATCTTTAGTGGTATGATACCAAAGAGTTTCTTTGATCTCCGAAAGGATAATCCACTAGAACAAGGATTGCGACGTGATGGCGTCCATCGTACTTACTGATGTGAGGAGTCCTCCGAAAGGATAATCCACTAGAACAAGGATTGCGACGCTCCCTGATCAAGCAGAAACCTTTCACCAGCAGATCCTCCGAAAGGATAATCCACTAGAACAAGGATTGCGACTTTGAATACGGTTTTCCATAGAAATTTCCATACCGCTCCGAAAGGATAATCCACTAGAACAAGGATTGCGACAATATATTGGCGACTATGACAAAGACAATCTAAGTAGGGACTCCGAAAGGATAATCCACTAGAACAAGGATTGCGACACCATTGGTATATATTACAATTCCACTATCGTGGCCTCCGAAAGGATAATCCACTAGAACAAGGATTGCGACAATTTGCGAAATACATATTGCGTTGCAGGCTATCACTTCTCCGAAAGGATAATCCACTAGAACAAGGATTGCGACCACTTCTTGCCTGCGGCTATCATATTCATCCCACCCTAACTCCGAAAGGATAATCCACTAGAACAAGGATTGCGACGGTTTCTGGGGTATTTCTTGGCAATTTCAATCTGTCTCCGAAAGGATAATCCACTAGAACAAGGATTGCGACCCCTTTGCCCTATAATCGGCCGGCACAAATTTGCCGGCTCCGAAAGGATAATCCACTAGAACAAGGATTGCGACCGCTTTTCAGGTAGTTAGGTGTTCTAGGCCGCACGTAGTCTCCGAAAGGATAATCCACTAGAACAAGGATTGCGACCCTATTTTAGGCCATTTTTAGCCAAAAAATGGGCATCTCCGAAAGGATAATCCACTAGAACAAGGATTGCGACCTTTTTGATTTTAAGGGTTATTACAATATTTTTTTATAGCTCCGAAAGGATAATCCACTAGAACAAGGATTGCGACCTTTTTGATTTTAAGGGTTATTACAATATTTTTTTATAGCTCCGAAAGGATAATCCACTAGAACAAGGATTGCGACAAGTTATTGGGGTGTTTAATCTGTACAACTTTGGCTCCGAAAGGATAATCCACTAGAACAAGGATTGCGACCTAAACTCATTATTTTGATGGATGGGTCTGAACCCTCCGAAAGGATAATCCACTAGAACAAGGATTGCGACCTAAGATAGCTACACTCGTCTCAGCCACCACGATAGAAGTGCTCCGAAAGGATAATCCACTAGAACAAGGATTGCGACTTATTACACACATATTCCAACATTTTGGTCACCACATTAGCTCCGAAAGGATAATCCACTAGAACAAGGATTGCGACACGCCGACCAGCCAGTCTAATTCAGCACAATCTTTTACATCCTCCGAAAGGATAATCCACTAGAACAAGGATTGCGACAGGTACTGTTGCAAGCTCAAAGATGGGTGAATAAGATGGCTCCGAAAGGATAATCCACTAGAACAAGGATTGCGACCCATAGGTTCAGAGGACAAGTACTTGAACCCCCTTCTTTCTCCGAAAGGATAATCCACTAGAACAAGGATTGCGACATGACTTTCTTGCCGTTGATTTCGGTCACTGCAGCCTCCGAAAGGATAATCCACTAGAACAAGGATTGCGACCTCATTATACTTTATTTTGTATATGAGTATAAAATCACTCCGAAAGGATAATCCACTAGAACAAGGATTGCGACCTAGAGAAGTCTTTTCTACAATTCGAAATTCGTACTCCGAAAGGATAATCCACTAGAACAAGGATTGCGACCGTGAAGTTGGCAACCTTGGGCACACGGCCCAAAATTCTCCGAAAGGATAATCCACTAGAACAAGGATTGCGACACACGGCCCAAAATTGCCACACACACCTCAGCCACTACAACTCCGAAAGGATAATCCACTAGAACAAGGATTGCGACGCCTCTTCAAAGATGGCAGGGTTAAACCCCTGCTTCTCCGAAAGGATAATCCACTAGAACAAGGATTGCGACCTATATATACCGCCAAGTAGCATATTAGAGTCAGGCTCCGAAAGGATAATCCACTAGAACAAGGATTGCGACACCACCTGTTTTATTTCTATATAGCCCCCAACCCTTCTCCGAAAGGATAATCCACTAGAACAAGGATTGCGACTGAGATCAATTCCTTCAACATCGTTGAAATGTATATCTCCGAAAGGATAATCCACTAGAACAAGGATTGCGACCTGTCTGATTTCTCCGAATTATATGCCTCCGGAGAACCCTCCGAAAGGATAATCCACTAGAACAAGGATTGCGACTTGAATCTCTTTAAATCCATATTTTTTTAAAACGCTTTCTCCGAAAGGATAATCCACTAGAACAAGGATTGCGACCCAGGGCGGGTAATCTCAGAGGTCATACATCAGGTCGGCTCCGAAAGGATAATCCACTAGAACAAGGATTGCGACCTTCGTCGAACACGTCAACCAACTGCCTAAACTCTATCTCCGAAAGGATAATCCACTAGAACAAGGATTGCGACAGCTTCTTCAAATAAGCCAGGGTTAAACCCCTGCTTGCTCCGAAAGGATAATCCACTAGAACAAGGATTGCGACTGGTAAAATTAATTTTACCATGTGTTGCCATTCTAAAATGCTCCGAAAGGATAATCCACTAGAACAAGGATTGCGACGGGAGGCAGGAGTTACTTCCAGTAACTCCTAAGTCTCCGAAAGGATAATCCACTAGAACAAGGATTGCGACCCGCCCTCTCGACGGGGCCTTCGCGACGAAAGCCTCATCGACTCCGAAAGGATAATCCACTAGAACAAGGATTGCGACTGCTCGTGTCTCATAGCAGTATAAGTTTTTTATAGCCGCTCCGAAAGGATAATCCACTAGAACAAGGATTGCGACAAAACATCCTGTGAGGGTATCCAGGACGTTTTCATGTTCCTCCGAAAGGATAATCCACTAGAACAAGGATTGCGACCCGCCGGGCCCCTCTGAGTTTGAGGCTGCGTAGGGATCGTCTCCGAAAGGATAATCCACTAGAACAAGGATTGCGACAAAACTCCTACAAGCCAGTCCAACTCCTCAATGCTGCTCCGAAAGGATAATCCACTAGAACAAGGATTGCGACCAGTTAAGTTATTTCGCAGGCGGACTTTCTAGATCCTCCGAAAGGATAATCCACTAGAACAAGGATTGCGACCACCGCAAAATCATGGCAGGTCACTTCGGCAGCAAACCATGCTCCGAAAGGATAATCCACTAGAACAAGGATTGCGACATTTTTATGGGTTGAGTATTGGTAAAGTTAATTTTACTCCGAAAGGATAATCCACTAGAACAAGGATTGCGACTGGGTTATAGTCGACCACATCCCGCGCAATCACATTCTCCGAAAGGATAATCCACTAGAACAAGGATTGCGACTTGGCCGCTCCAATCATAAACAAAGAATAAGGTTTCTCCGAAAGGATAATCCACTAGAACAAGGATTGCGACGTCATTACTGAGGAATTCATCCTTCTCAGCAGACCCTTCTCCGAAAGGATAATCCACTAGAACAAGGATTGCGACTTTCTTCGTGGTCGACACCATCTGCACCACGAATCACTGTCTCCGAAAGGATAATCCACTAGAACAAGGATTGCGACACCATCCTTGGTCGTGAAGCTAGCTACCTTGGGCTCCGAAAGGATAATCCACTAGAACAAGGATTGCGACTGGCTCACTTATGCATATGAAAGGAACAGTTTTTATGTTCTCCGAAAGGATAATCCACTAGAACAAGGATTGCGACTATGTATCACCACCTTCTCTTGCGTTTAGTTCCTCAAGTCTCCGAAAGGATAATCCACTAGAACAAGGATTGCGACTTAATATAGTATCTCGATTTACATTCAAAAAACTTACTCCGAAAGGATAATCCACTAGAACAAGGATTGCGACAAAAAACCAATTTTTTTCAGCTGTTTTCATAATCGTCTCCGAAAGGATAATCCACTAGAACAAGGATTGCGACCAATTTCTGAGAGATCGATTGGCTCGGCTTGCCCCAGCGCTCCGAAAGGATAATCCACTAGAACAAGGATTGCGACATTTTGCGCAGGCTGAAGTACACCGAGTTCCAATTGCCCCTCCGAAAGGATAATCCACTAGAACAAGGATTGCGACTCATCAAAGGAGGCAGGGTTAAACCCCTGCTTGTTGTTAGACTCCGAAAGGATAATCCACTAGAACAAGGATTGCGACAATTGAGTTGAGTTGTATATATCCTGCCTAGCAGGATACTCCGAAAGGATAATCCACTAGAACAAGGATTGCGACAAAGTTGCAAAAAACGCTGCGCATAAGATTAAGGTTATCTCCGAAAGGATAATCCACTAGAACAAGGATTGCGACTAGTCGAGTTGACGCCCAAAGTCGTCTGTTACCCTGCTCCGAAAGGATAATCCACTAGAACAAGGATTGCGACTTACTTCTAACGAGTGAAGTCTGTTTTCATAGCAGCTGCTTCTCCGAAAGGATAATCCACTAGAACAAGGATTGCGACAAGAACAATCAATTACATATTGATTTTCAGGTGCTCCGAAAGGATAATCCACTAGAACAAGGATTGCGACAGGCCTGTGCCGCCCTTTATGCTTTTAATTATTTTGCTCCGAAAGGATAATCCACTAGAACAAGGATTGCGACCTACAATTACTTTCATAACTCTATATTTTTAAGCTACTCCGAAAGGATAATCCACTAGAACAAGGATTGCGACTTATTTACCTGGCCAAGGGTGTGGCCAGGGAGGCAGGAGCTCCGAAAGGATAATCCACTAGAACAAGGATTGCGACAAGGAACAAACACCACTTCACGACCATCTTTGGCCGTGAAGCTCCGAAAGGATAATCCACTAGAACAAGGATTGCGACTGAAGTTCTTCAAGTGTTTTAAAGGTTTTCATGATTCTCCGAAAGGATAATCCACTAGAACAAGGATTGCGACTTTCGCTTCTCCATAAGTAATAAAATTTTTTTGTTTCCACTCCGAAAGGATTCCCGCACGGGCGGGATAAGATTCACTAAGCTTTTGCTTCGTTGCCTCGCAAACGCTAAGTGAATCTAAAATCCACTAGAACAAGGATTGCGACTGCTAAAGAATATGAATCTTTCCAATTGAATTTTTCAGGGCTCCGAAAGGATTCCCGCACGGGCGGGATAAGATTCACTAATCCTTTGCTTAGTTGCCTCGCAAACGCTAAGTGAATCAAAAATCCACTAGAACAAGGATTGCGACATATTTAATTTTTTCATAATTTGTACATCTTGAACATCCTCCGAAAGGATTCCCGCACGGGCGGGATAAGATTCACTAAGCCTTTGCTTCGTTGCCTCGCAAATGCTAAGTGAATCTAAAATCCACTAGAACAAGGATTGCGACACGCCAACGAGGGCGCCGTTTACAACTCCAGTTGTTGCTTCCGAAAGGATTCCCGCACGGGCGGGATAAGATTCACTAAGCTTTTGCTTCGTTGCCTCGCAAACGCTAAGTGAATCTAAAATCCACTAGAACAAGGATTGCGACTGCTAAAGAATATGAATCTTTCCAATTGAATTTTTCAGGGCTCCGAAAGGATTCCCGCACGGGCGGGATAAGATTCACTAATCCTTTGCTTAGTTGCCTCGCAAACGCTAAGTGAATCTAAAATCCACTAGAACAAGGATTGCGACCTAAATAACGTGAATATTCCCAATTAAATTTTTCTGGCTCCGAAAGGATTCCCGCACGGGCGGGATAAGATTCACTAAGCCTTTGCTTAGTTGCCTCGCAAACGCTAAGTGAATCTAAAATCCACTAGAACAAGGATTGCGACGCTTTAAGTAAATATTTAACAAATAAAGTTTTTCCATAATCCGAAAGGATTCCCGCATGGGCGGGATAAGATTCACTAAGCCTTTGCTTCGTTGCCTCGCAAACGCTAAGTGAATCTAAAATCCACTAGAACAAGGATTGCGACAATGTAACCTGTGCAGTCGTTGTAGTACTTGCAGCAGCACTCTGAAAGGATTCCCGCACGGGCGGGATAAGTTTCACTAAGCTTTTGCTTCGTTGCCTCGCAAATGCTAAGTGAATCTAAAATCCACTAGAACAAGGATTGCGACCTAAATAACGTGAATATTCCCAATTAAATTTTTCTATCTCCGAAAGGATTCCCGCATGGGCGGGATAAGATTCACTAAGCTTTTGCTTCGTTACCTCGCAAACGCTAAGTGAATCTAAAATCCACTAGAATAAGGATTGCGACCATACAGATTCAGCAGCAAACCATGCCATGAGGTTTGCTCCGAAAGGATTCCCGCATGGGCGGGATAAGTTTCACTAAGCCTTTGCTTCGTTGCCTCGCAAACGCTAAGTGAATCTAATTCCCACCAGAACAAGGCATAAGGCTTCCTACCTCTGGAACGTTGAAATCGTATAACTTAAAAACCTGACAATGTCCCGAATCCCTTAGCCCTAAACCCGGAAAACCCTCATAATCCAGACAAACAAGATAACCCGACAACCCTGAAACTGAGAGCGTAAAGCACAGAGCGTAAAGCGTAAAGAAATGGTGTTCATGACACGCCTCTTTGTTTTGCTCTCTAAGCTCTACGCTTTACGCTATATGCTCTACGCTTACGCTATCACGAGAATCTAAGCTATAAGGCATTAATATCTTTAAAATCATAAATCGAAATTAAAAT